>Ga0209048_10003508_pt1 | contig 15202 bp, 14 predicted proteins | sample FrelakmetCRP12CR_FD_187146 | JGI IMG/M metagenome (GOLD analysis project Ga0209048, IMG submission 187146) | Freshwater lake sediment microbial communities from the University of Notre Dame, USA, for methane emissions studies - CRP12 CR (SPAdes)... | ecosystem: Environmental > Aquatic >... | reverse complement strand
CAACCCTGCCCTGTTAGATAAGAGACTTCGCATTTTGGAATAGCGAGTAATGAAGCGGATCTCCAAGGGCGAAAATAATTTTGGAGTAAATCTAACAGGTTGAATCGTTGCGGCGCACCTGTATGTACGCCTCACTCCTCAGGTTTTGTGCGCCTTGCATCTGGAGCTTTTTACAAAACCATCGTTCTGGTGACTTTTTACGAGATCATCAAAAATCAAAGTGCCTAAAATAGGCTTATGATTTTGCATTTTAATTTTGAGACCTCGCTATTTCCTTGAACTCCTTTTCTGTGATTGAAAAAAATCGGGCATAATCTCCTGCCTGGAAAAAGGAAGGAGGCTGGCGATGGAGATCAAAAAGCTTAAGGGGGGTCCGCCCGATCAGCTGCCATCCGCCGGGGGATTCAATAGCGTAGATTCCCGTTTGCAATCCCCCGATGCCCACGGAACCGGCCGCGACTTTTGTGCGTGGGCTGGGAAGCCGCGGCGTTTGAATCCTTTTCGGAACCGTGCCCATGGCCGCAAATCCCGGGACAAAACCGACCACATAGACCAGATAGGTCTCCTGCGCATGGAGTTGGATGGCTTCTTCGATATCGAGGTTGTTGTGCTTGGCCACAAAGGCCAGGTCCGGTCCGCTGTCCCCGCCATAAAGAACCGGAATTTCTTTCACGACCCCATAAGATTCTACGATAGGTGCTTCTTGATCCGTGAGTCGCTCAAGCCAGAAAGAAATCTGGTCAAGGGAGAGGAAAAACGGGTCGTAGAAAATCAAAAGAGAGCAGTAAGAAGGAACGGTCTCACCGACTCCGGGAATCCGATCTTCCTTGATTTTTCTGGAAAAGGAATGAACGCGTCGATTTATTTCCGGGTTGATTTCTGTGCCGAACTCAAGGAGAACGGCACGGTCACCTGCCGGCAGAATCCGGGGCCGATCTTCCATCCGCTCATCGCCCCATGGGGGTGACGCTGATGGAGGCCTTTTTGAGATCCTCGTTGATTTTCTGCAAAATGGAGATCGCGCTGGGCGTGTCCCCGTGGACGCAAAGGGTGTCAGGCCTCACCGGGACTTTGGTGCCATCATGGGCGATTACATATCCTTCGCGGACGATCGTCAGCACCTGACGGGCGGCCTTTTCAGGATCGTGAATTACGGACCCGGAAATCTTTCGCGACTGCAGGGTTCCATCCGGATTATACACCCGGTCCGCATATACCTCTTCTACACAGCGAACGCCGACCTCTTTGGCCGCCTGCACCATTACCGTACCAGCCAGCGCCACAAAAATGATGTTTTTGTCAAATCGGACGGCAGCCCGGGCAATGGCCCTGGAGGCTTCCACATCTACAAAGGCTAAGTTGCCCAAGGCGCCGTGGGCCTTTATGTGCTGGAGGGGAAGGCCATACGCCTTGGCAAAGGCACCCAGGGCGCCCATCTGGTAGAGCAGATAGGCCTCGATTTCTGCGAGGGAAAGATCCATACGCCTCCGCCCGAAGCCCATGAGATCGGGGTACCCCGGATGTGCCCCCACGGCGACCCCCTTTTCTTTGGCCATGCGCACGGTTTGTTCCATAACCATGGGATCGCCGGCGTGCCAGCCGCAGGCGATATTGGCCGAAGAAATATAATCCATGACTTCGGGGTCCCGCCCTAATTTATAGACCCCGAAGCTTTCGCCCATGTCGCAGTTGATATCGATTCGTTTCAGCATTTCTCCTCCCTTAGATTTTTAACCACAGAGAGCACAGAGCACACAGAGAAAAAATTAAAATTATAACGATATAACCCCCCAAAATATTTTTGCTTTTATATAATTTGGAGGTCTGCTTTTAGCAATTTCATGTTCAACCTTCTCTGTGCTCTCTGTGTCCTCTGTGGTGAATGAACTTATGGGTTCGGGCCGTAGAGGTAACAAGCAACCCAGTGGGCCGGCCCCACCTCGCGGATGACCGGTACATCCTTATCGCAAGGCTCGAATCGGTGTGGGCAGCGCGTGTGAAAGTTGCATCCGGGTGGAGGATTGATGGGGCTGGGCACCTCTCCCTGCAGGAGCATCCGCTGGCGTCCCAGGGTCGGGTCCGGAATCGGGTTAGCGGAAAGCAAGGCCTGCGTATAGGGATGTTTGGGCTGTCTATACAAATCTTCGCTACGGGCCAATTCGGCGATCCGGCCGAGATGCATCACCGCAACCCGATCGCTGATATGCTCCACAACCGAAAGATCGTGGGCAATAAAGAGGTAAGTCAAGTGGAATTCATTCTGCAGGTCCTCCAGAAGGTTCAGGACCTGGGCCTGGATAGAAACGTCAAGGGCGGAAACGGGCTCATCGGCGATGATGAGTTTTGGATTTAGAGCCAAAGCTCGAGCGATGCCAATCCGCTGGCGTTGACCGCCGCTGAACTCATGCGGGTACCGATTGATGTGTTCCGGCCGTAAGCCGACGACTTCCATCAGCTTCCGCACGCGCTCCTGGCGGTCCTTTTTCGTGCCGATGTTATGGATAATTAAAGGCTCCCCAATGATAGAACCGATCGTCTTACGTGGATTCAGAGAGGAATAAGGGTCTTGGAAAATGATCTGCATCTCCCGACGCAACAGGCGCATTTTTTCCGCGTCATACTGAAGAATATCTTCTCCTTCAAATAGAATTTTTCCTTCTGTGGGCTCCTCCAGGCGGAGGATCAATCTTCCCAGGGTGGATTTTCCGCAACCGGATTCGCCCACCAAACCCAGCGTTTCTCCCCGCCGGATGTCCAGACTTACCCCTACAACCGCCTGGACATAGTTTTTCGAGCGGGAGAAGAAATGACTGCGAAGGGGGAAGAACTTTTTCAGGTCTTTGACTTCGACAAGATTCTCATTATCATTCATGGGTCGAAAAGTCCATCAGCTATGAATATGGAGCCAGCAGCGAACAAAGTGGCCGGAAGTAACCTCTTCCAGGGGAGGTTCCTCAGTACATTTATCAAAAACATATTTGCAGCGATTGGAAAATTTACAGCCCGGCGGAAGGTCAAGGAGCGAGGGAACCAAGCCGGGAATCGCCTCCAATCGTTCCTTGCGCCCGTGGCCTTGGTCCAGGCGGGGGATCGATTTGAGCAGGCCCTGCGTATAAGGATGCTTGGGGGTTGCGAACAGGATGCGGACATTCGTATATTCCACCACTCGCCCGGCATACATGACTGCCACCATCTGAGCTGTTTCGGCGATGACTCCCAGGTTGTGGGTGATCAAAATGACCGACATTCCCTTTTCCTGCTGAAGGCGGTTGATGAGTTCCAGAATCTGCGCTTGGATGGTGACGTCGAGGGCCGTGGTCGGTTCATCGGCAATCATCAGCTTAGGACTGCAGGCCAAGGCCATCGCAATCATCGCTCGCTGCCGCATTCCGCCGCTCAGTTGATGCGGGTATTCCGTAACCCGTCTTTCGGCAGCGGGAATCCCGACCATCTTGAGCATCTCGATGGAGCGGTTCCACGCTTCTTTCTTCGACAAGCCTTCGTGGAGGGTGAGAACTTCTGAGATCTGATCACCGATTTGAAAAACCGGATTCAAGGAAGTCATGGGTTCCTGGAAAATCATCGAAATCGAACGCCCTCGGATTTTCCGCATCTGCGCTTCCGACAGGGTAAGCAGGTCTTTTTGGCCAAAAAGGATTCTCCCTTGAACGACTTTTCCCGGAGGGTCCGGAATCAAACGCATAATCGAAAGAGCGGTGACGCTTTTTCCACATCCGGATTCGCCCACGACCCCCAGCGTTCCCCCTTCGACCAGTTCAAGATCGACCCCGTCAACAGCCTTGGCCACCCCATCGTCGGTATAAAAATAGGTGTGCAGGTTTCGGATTTTCAGTAAGAGGTTATTTGTTTCATCCATAGGCTCTCTACGTGATCCCGATTCTTAAGTATGCGCGATTCCAAGGAAAATTTAAAGAAATAGAATAGCTTAGGCAAACACTTTTGTCAAATCAAAGCCGCGCCTTCGAGGCCTCGCTTCTAAAAATTAAAAACAGGGTGTAACCCGCTTCAGAACCACCTTCTCTTTTCGAACCAACTGAACGAGCTCAACCAGATTTTTCACCAAGGCGTCGTGCAGCTTTCGCCCTTTTTGAGCGGTGGCCAAGGTGGGATCGCCGGTCACACCGCTCGGTTCAGTGGCTTTGCGGAAGCTTTCCAGGGTGGAAGGCGTGAAGGCGCGGTCATCATTCACATAAGGGTCCGGGTGATGGAATTTTTTCTTTTTGGGAAGGTTTTTCACCGCTTTCCGGATATCCACCAGTTCCGGAAAGATATGCATCATATGGGAAGTCTCCAGCTCTTCCGCATGGCCGATCCCTCCGGCCGGGGACTCCATGATTTCCCGCGAGGTCCGGTCGGCCAGGAAAAAGGGATCGGCGATGGTGACGTAAGCGCCAGTTTCGTTGCGGATGCGGGAGGCGGCGATCTGCAGGGGTGGGAGGTTGGCCATGCGGTGGCCGTTGATCACGATCAAACGCTTGAACCCGTGATAGATCAGGCTCCGCAGGACTTCATACAGCACCTTGGTCAGGGTTTCCGGCGATATGGAAATCGTGCCGGGATAGGCCATATGATGAGGAGACCATCCATACCAGCAGGGAGGGGCGACAATCGTTTTCGTAGCCCGGGCGGCGTCCTCTGCCAGGCGAATGGCTACCAGGGCATCGTTGCCCAAAGGAAGATGATAGCCGTGTTGTTCCGTGGAACCGAAAGGAAGGATGATCACGCTGTCCTTTTTCAAATAATCCCGCACCTCTGGCCAGGTCCATTCATAAAGATATAGTTTTCCCATATTTCCTCCCTCTCAGAATCTTTTTCCCCATGTGGGTGGGATCAATATAAAAAAGATTCAGACAACTGTCAAGGAATCGTCAGCCCCGGTCAATCAGCCGCGGCGGTTTTCAACTTCGGCTCTTCCCTCGATTTCTGGGATTCAAAAAATCATTCAGCCAATCTCCGACCAAACTGAGGCTCAAAACGGTGACGAAAATGGCCAGTCCCGGGAAGGTGACGGTCCACCAGGCCTGACGAAGGTAAGTTCGTGAAGAACCGATCATGTAACCCCAGCTCATGATGTTGGGGTCGGACAGGCCGAGAAAACTGAGCCCGGCCTCGAAGAGAATGGCCACGCCGACCATCAGCGAGGCATTGACGATCATCGGGGGCAGGGCATTGGGAAGAATCTCGCGGAAAATGATTCTCCTGCTCTTCGAGCCGAGGGCTCTGGAGGCGGTGACAAAATCGCGTTCCCGTATGGACATGAACTCGGCCCTCAGGATCCGGGTCGTCCCGGTCCAGGTGGAAATGCTGATGGCCAGAATGATCGTCCACAAAGTAGGCTTAAATAGAGTTACCACCACCATAGCCAGGATAAAGGAGGGGAGGACTTGGAAAAACTCCGTGAGGCGCATTAAGGCCTCATCCAGGAGGCCACCGTAATAACCTGCCAAGGCTCCAAAGGAGATGCCGATGGTCATCATCATCCCCGCCGCCATGATCCCCACCAGAAGGGAGGTCCGGGAACCCTGAATGATTCCTGCCAAAACATCTCTCCCGAGATAATCCGTCCCCAGAAAGAATTTTTCCCCCGGGGGGGTAAACTTCCGGCCCAGAAGCTCAAAGGGATTGATGGGATAAAGCAGGGGGCCGAAGACAGCGGTCACGAGAACCAAGAGCAAAAGAATGAGCCCCAGAACCCCAGCTTTGTTCCTAAAATGCCTTCGCCAAATCTTAGCCAGGGAAGAAGGTTGAGCTTCTTCTTGAGCGGTATGGGATATGGACTGATTATTGATCATCTCCTCCCAATTCCTAACGGCGCCGGATTCGCGGGTCGAGGACCCCATAAAGAAGATCGGTGAACAGGTTGGCGACAATTACCAGAACGGAAGAAAAAATCAGGACGCCCATAATCAGCGGATAATCCCGGCGCAAAATTCCGTCGAACATCAAACGGCCCATTCCAGGCCAGGTGAAGACCGTTTCTACCAAAACCGCACCCGCTAAGAGGTGGCCGATTTGGATTCCAAATACGGTAAGGATTGGAAGAATGGCGTTTCGCAAAGCATGTTTATAGATGACCACTCGTTCCGAGAGGCCTTTGGCTCGAGCGGTCCGAACATAATCGGAGCCAATCACTTCCAGCATACTGGCCCTGCTCAGGCGGCTGTACTGGGCGATATAGATGATCGCCAACGTGCAGGCAGGCAACACTAAATGGTGAAGGATATCTTTGGCTATCTCCCAGAGACCACCCCCAAGGCCCACGGTCATGATCCCGTGGCCGGGAAAGATGGGAACGTAAAGGGAAAAGGCCAGGATGAGCATGATCCCCAGCCAAAAGACGGGCATAGCGAAACCGAAGAGAGATAGGATGGTGATTAAAGAACTTCCTAAGGAAGTCGGATGCTGGGCTACGATCACCCCCGTCAGAACTCCAAAGGTGACCGCAAGGAAGATGGCTGTGAGAATGAGCAGGACAGTTGCCGGAATCTTTTCCAGAATCAGTTCCAAAACGGGTTTTCCCTGAAAATACGAGAACCCCAAGTCACCCGTCAGAACCTTTTTCCCATAAATCCAGAGTTGTTCGGCGAGGCTCTGGTCTAAACCAAAATCCTTCCGCACCGCCTTGAGGATTTCCTCGGTGGCGCCCCCGGATTCCCCGACAAAAACCATGGCCGGGTCTCCAGGGGCCAGATGGAGGAGCGTGAAGTTCAGGATGACAACCCCTATGACCACCGGGATCGCCTGTAGGAACCTTTGCAGAATATACCTGCCGAAAGAGCCAGAATACAAATGAATGCCTCGTAATTCAACAAAACTTTCGGGTTAACCCGTTTTCCCTTTGCGCCAATAAACGGTGTCCAGAGGGTTCAAAACTCCCCAGACGTCCATGGGAATCCCGTCGAATTCTTTATTATGAATGGTAAAGAATCCCCCCTCCTGGACCCAAATCAGAGGCAGCTCGTCCATTAGGATTTCCTGCCCTTTATGGTAGAGGCTTTTCCGCTTGGCAAAATTCTGTTCAACCTGGGCCTCGGCAAACAGACGGTCCACTTCGGGGTTGTTGTATCCCATGGTGTTGGTCCAAATGAGATTCTTGATGTTCTTGGAGATATACATCCGCTCGATCCCGATGACCGGGTCGGGGTAGTCGAATACGCTGTCAAAGTTGAGGTCAAAATCCCAGGCCGAGATTTTGGAGGCCCACCCGGGAAAATCCGGGCTGGCCCGGAGGACGGCATTAATCCCCACTTTTTTAAGCTGCTCCCGAGTGTACTCGCAGACGCTCTGGTATACCGGATTAGGGATCCAATCGATATTCAGACTAAAACGCGTACCATCCGTTTTTCTCTTGAATCCGGCTTCGTCGAGGAGTTGGTTGGCCTTATTCACGTTGAAGTCGTATTGCGGGAGCTGGCCATGGTAAAAGGGGCCGGCATGGTGAAAAGGAGCGGTGGCCGCTTTCCCGAATCCGAGAAAGATCTCTTTGGCCAGAAATTCCCGATCGAGGACATGAGCGATCGCCTTGCGGACCCTTTTATCATTCAGAGGGGGCTTGCGCAAATTGATGGCGAACCAAGTTCGGGCTCCGATTGCCTCATACCCCTTCTGCGTCATTCCAAATTGAGGAAGCTTGGCCAGCCGCAGGGCGTCATCCCCAGGAATATAAGAGAAGGGGATGAGATGGGTGGCGCCAGTTTCTATTGCCACGGTCCGGGCGTTGGAGTCAGGTATAAATTCTAAAATGATACGATCTAAGTAGGGTTTCCCCTTGCGGAAGAATTTATCATTCCTTTCCAGGATGATATGCTGTCCTCTCTTCCACTCGACGAACTTGAAAGGTCCTGAGCCGACCGGTTTCTGGTTGGCCGGATTCTTGCGAATTTCCGGCCCGCCGTAAATATGTTTCGGAATAATGGGCAGAAGGAGAGGATGAGTTGCCGCCATGAAAGCCGGATAGGGATGTTGCAGGCGGAAAACAACGGTGTGCGGTTTGGAGGTATCCACTTTTTCGATCGCCCGGAACATGGCGACGCCGAAGGGGTGATTGGCCTTCACGGTTTCCAACGAAAAGGCCACATCTTCCGAGGTAATCGGTTTCCCGTCGTGGAAAGTGGCGCCCTCTTCCAGATGGAAGGTATAAGTCTTGCCGTCAGGGGAAATCTCCCATTTTTTGGCCAGGTAAGGCCGAGGCTGGAATTGTTCGTCGAATTGAACAAGTCCAGCGAAAATCTGCAGCCCAGGAACTCCCGTAGGAGTGCCGGAGACGATCGCCATATTGAGATGGGTCGGCTCCTGGTAAATCATTTTCAAGGTTCCCCCACGCGGGGTCTTGTCCGTTTGGGCCGCCCCCGTTGAAATGAGGGCCACCGAGAGAAAAATGCCGAGAACCAAACTAAAATTCAGCCTACCCATAGAAATCTCCTTTCCTTAGTATTATTCCCAAAAAGGAACAAAGAAAAGACCAGCAGGGTTACCCCAAAATGGTAAGAACGAAAAAATCCTTTTATCATGAAATTCCTTCTCTCACAATCGAAAATTTTGTTTCCGGGCGGGAAAGGCAAAATATATTGAAAAATGTTCATAAATTGGGCAGCCTGACGCCCGATCCCCGCCGGTTGAGCAGATTTTTCAATCAATCCCGAACTCCGTAAAAATTTTGTTTGCGAAGCAGCAGGCAAATGAAATAATAATAGAGGACCGGGAACCAACCGAGAACAAATAGAAAGGTTCCTTGGGGAGTCGTAAAAGGAGAAAGGGCGATGGAAGAACGGCATGGTATTTTCCCGGATAAAGTCTATTTGAATGGCCAGGTGATTACCCTGGCAGATTCGCAACCGCAGGCCGTGGCCGTGGCCACGCTGGGAGATAAAATCGTAGCCGTCGGCCCCACCGCGGCCATAAAGGAGCTCATCGGGCCAAAGACGAAGGTTGCGGATTTGAACGGGAAAACCATGATTCCCGGGCTGAATGAGCCGCACAACCACTTCGGCATGTATGGACCGGCGGTCATGCATTCGGTCAATCTGCAAAGCCCCCCCTTGGGGTCGATTGGAAATATGAGCGATTTGATTTCGGCCCTTCGCAGGAAAGCAGAAGAGAATCCAAGCGGCGGATGGGTGACCGGCCGAGGTTACGATGACACGCTTATGACCGAAAAACGGCACCCCACCCGCCATGATCTGGATAAAGCTTCATCGGAACAACCCTTCTTTATTTCTCACGTCTCCGGTCATTTTAGCGTCGCCAACACGAAAGCCTTGGAAATGGCCGGGGTGACAAAAGATACCCCCCAGCCTGTCGGCGGGGTGATCCGCAAAGATCCAAAGACAAATGAGCCCGATGGAGTCCTGGAAGAAATGCCGGCGCAGATACTTGTGGGGCGCCTCATCCCGGCCCTCACCATGGAGCAGCGCCTGAAAGGCTTAGCCCTGGCATCCAAGCACTATTTGCGGGTAGGCGTCACCTCCTGCAGTGATGCCGGGGTCAATTTCCCCGGCATGGGGAGCAGCAGGGAAATCGTGGCTTATCAGGAAGCCATAAAAGGGGGAATCCTGCCCCTGCGCATCACCATGATGGTCGGGATCCATTTTCTCCTGGGGGAGGAGTCTCAAAACCCTTCGTTTCTAACGGGATTTGGAGATGCATACCTCAAAATTGGGCCAGCCAAAATTATCGTGGATGGATCTATCCAAGGGTACACCGGGTGGCTGAGCCAACCGTATTACGTACCTTTCAGAGGGGATCGAGCGTACTGCGGTTATCCGGTAACCCCGCCGGAAAAACTGATCCCCCTGATCATAGCGGCACACCGGGCCGGTTTTCAAATCGCCGCCCATGGGAATGGAGATGCGGCAATCGATGCCATTTTGAACGCCTACCAGCTGGCCCAAGAAAAATATCCCCGAGCCGATGCCCGGCATCGAATCGAACACTGCCAGACCGCCCGCGAAGATCAGCTGGATCGAATGGCGGAGCTGGGAGTCAGTCCATCCTTCTTTGTCTCCCACACGTTTTATTGGGGGGACCGCCATAAAAATATTTTCCTCGGTCCGGACCGGGCCAAACGGATCAGCCCTTTGAAATCGGCTTTGAAGAGAGGAATAAAATTCAGCATTCACTCGGATTGCCCGGTGACCCCGGTTTCCCCTCTTTTTTGCGTCTTTGCCGCTGTGAACCGAATCACGAGCGGAGGGGAGATCTTGGGACCTGAGTTTCGCCTCAGCCCGGAAGAAGCCCTGCGGGCGGTTACGATTGATGCCTCCTGGCAAACTTTTGATGAAAATACGAAGGGATCTATTGAAGTGGGCAAATTGGCAGATTTCACCATCCTGGCTGAAAACCCTCTCTCCGTTTCTCCGGAGACGATCAAGGACATCAGGGTCGAAGAAGTTATCATCGGCGGGGAGAGCGTGTACAAGAGAACTTGATTGGAAAGCGTCAGGACGAAAAGGATTCCTGCTCTCCAAGGAAGGGCACCCCTCGAATTTTCGCCTTCGCCTCAGTTCTTCAATAGACTGGGCACCCAGGTGAGGATGGGGGGGTAGAAAAGAGCCAGAAGCAAAATAAAAATCATGCAGATCAGATAAGGGATCATGCGAACAAAGGTTTTTTCCGGGGAAGTCTCGGCCATCTGGCTTGTCAGATAAAGCGTCAACGCCACCGGGGGCGTAAGAGTTCCCATGCATAGGGCAATGGTCACAAAGGTGTAGAACCATACGGGGTCGAATCCCATCTTGGCAACAAAAGGAATAAAGAGCGGGATGGAAAGGATCAGAGCCGGCGTCGTGGAAAGGAACATTCCCAGGATGATAATGAACACCAGGATGACAAGCATGATGACCATGGGGCTGGTTGATACATGGAACAGAAAATTAGCTGCCAAATCAGGAAGGCGCTCCCGGGTCAGGGCGAAGGTGTAGACCTTCGCCAACGCCACGATATACATGACGGTTGAGGTGGAGATGAGGACCTTGTAGCAGATTTTGGGCAGGTCCGCAATTTTCAGCTCCCGGTAGATCCCAAAGCCCACGAAGAGCCCGTAGGCCGTGGCCACGGCCGCCGCTTCCGTGGGGGTGAAGATCCCTCCTAACATTCCCCCGATGATAATCAGGGGGGCCAGCACCGCCCAAATCCCGTCTTTCACACTGTCGATTCGCTCTCTCAGGTTCACTTTCGGGTAAAAGGGAATCTTTTCCCGTCGTGCCAAAATCGTTGTCGTGACGATAAAGGTGAGTCCGATGAGGATCCCGGGGATCATTCCACCCATGAATAGTTTGCTTACCGAGACCTTGCAAAGAGAAGCGGTTATGATCATGGGCACGCTGGGGGGGATGATCGGGCCCAGTTCCGCGGCCGCACCGGTAATTGCCGCCGCCAGGTCCTTCGGATATCCCTGACGGACCATGGCCGGGATCAGGAGGGCGCCCACTGCGGCCGCTTCGGCTACGGCGCTGCCGCAGGTTCCGGCGAAGATCATGCAGACGATGACCGTCGCCATCCCCAATCCTCCGCGGAAATGGCCGACAAAAGCGTTGGCCAGGCGGATCAGGCGGGGCGTCAGTCCGCCTTCGTTCATCAGTTCTCCGGCAAACATGAAAAGGGGAATGGCCATGAGGACGAAACTGTCGGCCCCGGAGAGCGCCTGCTGAAGAAAGGTTCCCAGAGGAATATCGTTGATCAGAAAATAGATCACCCCCGCAAGTCCCATGGAAACGGCAATGGGAATTTCGCAGAGGATAAAGAGAATCAACAGGGGGAGGAGGAGAGTGCCCATCATTTCGCCCCCCCCTTGCCAGTCTGTTCGCTGCGGAAGCGTTTGACCAGATAATAGACGGCCAGGATAGCCCCGAGAGGGATGGAAACGTAAAAAAAGCTGAAGGGAAGTTCCAGACTTTCGGTTTTGATGTCCCAGGAGAAATGGGTCATCTGCAGCCCGAAAATAATTAGGAAGATATTGAAGGTCAGCACCAGAAGGTCAAGGGAGCGGGACCATTTCTTCCGGGCTTCGGGGGAGAGCTTCTGGGTGAAAACCTGAGCGAAAATTTCCTTCCGCTCCAGGATCACCAACCCGATTCCGGTAAAGGTCATCCAGACTAAGAGGAGGCGGGAGATTTCATCCGTCCACTCCATGGAGGAGCCGATCACATATCGAAGAAAAACCTCGGCGATCAGAATCAGGAAACTGGCCATCACCAGGGCCAAGGCGTAATATTCTTTCAAGCTGGAGTTCGGCCTTTTTTTATTTTCCACCTTCCTGCTTCTCGATTCCCCTACTTTACAGTCTGAATTTTCCCGAAGAGGCCTTTGCAGGCGGGCCATTTCTTTTCCAGAACCGCAATGTGGGTTTCGAGAACTTTCGGGAACTGGCTGTACTCCGGTCTGTTGATCTTGACCCCTGCTTTTTCAATTTTCTTCATGTAGTCGTCTTCTTGCCCCCAGGTCAGTTTGTTATTGAAGTCGGCGCCCTCCGCCGCAGCTTCCAGAAGGGCTTTTTGGACGTCCGGGGGTAGAGATTCGAAGCCCTTTTTATTCATGGCGATGAACTGGGTGCCGTACGTATGATATGTCAGGGAGAGAAATTTCGCCGCCTCATGAATACTGTAATCGTAAATATAATCCAGAGGTAGTTCGACCGCATCGACAATTCCTTGCTGCAGGGCGATGAACATTTCGTTTAAATCGATTTTGACCGGCGAGGCGCCCAATAGCTTCATCCCTTCGTGGAAGGCGGGCGTGCCTTCTCGAATTTTCATGTTCTTCAGATCTTCGATCTTGTGGATCGGCTTTTTTCCCGCAATATGCCTGGGCAGTCGGTCCCATTTCTGGTTGAGCAGAAAGAACCCCTTGGCCGCCACGGTTTTTTCGATCGTTTTCCCGATTTCACTGTCCAGAACCTTGTGAATGTGTTCCTGGCTGCGGAAGGCAAATGGAATCTGCATGAAATTATATTCCTCAACCATATACCCCATGGTCCCCAAGCCCATGAGCGTCATATCCAGAGATCCCATTTTAACCTGTTCAAGCAGCTCCCGGTTTCCGCCCAGTTGGTTGCGGGGGTAGATGATGACTTTGACCTTTCCTCCGGATTTTTTTTCCACCCATTCGGCAAACTTGTGAGAAGCTTGGTCCGTCGCGGAGTCGATGTTGCTGTTGTGGCATAAACGGAGCTCCTTTCCTGCCTGGGCTTGGGCTTTTTGAACGAAGGCGGACAAGGAAAACAAGAGGGCCAACAAACCCGTCAAAAAGAAAAAAAGGATCTTTCTCTTCACGGAATCCTCCTTATCTATCGGGTTGGGTAAAACCCATATTTTAGCAGGGCCCGGTTCATGGCTAGGACATTTTCCGGTTTGCAATAGGGAGTCAAGCTATTCGCGCTGGCCAAAATATAGCCTCCGCCGGGACCGATTTCTTCAATACGCTTTTTTACTTCCGCTTCAGTTTCCTCGGGTGTTCCCTGAGTCAGCGTGTAGTGGAGGTCAATATTCCCCATGAGGCAGATCCTCTTTCCATAGTCTTTTTTCAGCGCTCCGATATCCATCGCGTTGGGTTCAATATTGGCCAGGCCACTCATCCCTAAACTCAGCAAGTCATCGAGAATCGGCATCAAGTTGCCATCGCTGTGATAAATCCAGGGGATCTTGATTCTTTCGGTCACCCGCTTCATCCGGGGCAAGAAGGCCTCGCGAAAGATCTTCGGCGAAAACATGGGGCCCTGCTTCCAGGCCAAATCCTCCGGAATGATCAGGAAGTCAAAGCCCAGTTCATTGATCCGGGTGACGGCTTTTTCCGCCCAGCTTACAAAAAGGTCCATAACCTTGAAGACGAAATCCGGGTTGTCATACAGTTGCAGGCTGAAGTTTTCAATCCCCATGCTCAGATAGGTATTGCTGATTCCGATCCGGGTGGTGACCCCAAGGGCCTTGTCTGTACCGCGAAAGCGGTCCACAAAATCGCGGGCGGGCAGATAAAAGGCTTCGTCATCGGGATTCGGCAGAACGATTTTCTCCAGATCTTTTTCGTCCTTGATGAGGCCGTCAAGAATAATATCCATTCCTTCAAAACTCTGGCTCTTCACGAAGCGGGGAGGAGCGATACTGAAGTTCATGTTGTCAATGGCCAGAATCTCGAAAACGGCGGGAGAGAATCTTGCGCCCGGCATGGCAAAAAGCTGCGTCACCGTGGCCTTTTCGAAATCCGCCCTTTTTAAGAGTTTTTCCACCAGGTTGTTGTGGACGGTGCTCTCTACCCAGGGCACCCGGTCGGGCTGTTTCCGCATGAGGGCGGTGAGGACTCGTTCTCGGGAAGTCATAGGGGGCTCCTTATAAAATTAACCCAGAGGATCTTTCCGATGGGCGTTATCATTGCATTTCTCCTGGGCATGTTTTTTCAAAAATGCGGCGGAGTGAATTCGATTTCTATCATAGAAAAAATCGATGGTCAAGGAATTTAGAGCCCGCCGAAAAGCCGGAAGAGGGGAAGGAAAAGTTTTTATCGGGTAAGAGAAAAAGAAATGGATTTCTTTCATTGACCCGAACTCAGGAAAAGCCTTAGGATAAAGAGTCAATTCGCAAAACGGATTGGGGATATTCTATTTGTTTTCCAGGCAGGGGAAATGAGTCGGGCAGGGAAAATTTTTTACGGTTGGTATATCGTCGTCATCTGCATCTTCAGTATGATTCTCATTTATGGCATCCGCCATTCTTTTGCTGTCTTTTTTTCTCCCATTCTAAATGAGTTCGGCTGGAGCCGTGGAGACATTGCGATGATGCTGTCTCTGAATATCCTTGTTTATGGTTTTCTGGCCCCGGTTGCAGGAGCTCTTGCCGACCGCTGGCGACCGCGCGTCCTCATCCCCGGGGGAATTCTCATCCTGGGATTGGCAACCGCAGGATGTGCTTTCGCGAACCGACTTTGGCACTTTTATTTTCTTTTTGGTTTTTTGATGTCAATCGGGACGGCCCTCAGCGGTTGGCCGATATTCGCTCCCGCCTTAATGAATTGGTTTGCAAAAAGAAGGGGATTAGTCTTGGGATTGGGCCAGATGGGCGGAGGGTTGAGTTTTGTCTATAGCATCTTCGTAGAGTTTACCATCCGCCATTTGGGCTGGCGCCATGCATTTTTGGTCTTGGCCGCCGTCTTAGTCGCATCCCTCCTACCGGTACTTCTCCTGTTTTTCTACCGC
>Ga0209048_10003507_pt1 | contig 15205 bp, 11 predicted proteins | sample FrelakmetCRP12CR_FD_187146 | JGI IMG/M metagenome (GOLD analysis project Ga0209048, IMG submission 187146) | Freshwater lake sediment microbial communities from the University of Notre Dame, USA, for methane emissions studies - CRP12 CR (SPAdes)... | ecosystem: Environmental > Aquatic >... | reverse complement strand
AGAGGTCTTCATCAAGCACTTTGATAGAGAACACCCGTACTACTCTGGAGTCTATGCATGTCACCAAACGCCCTATAAGGAAACGGGACTGACCAAGGCAGAGATTAAAAGAGAGTTCGAAAGAATAGTCGATCTTCACAAAGACCAGATATCCAGATGGGCTAAGGAGGAACTCCGTAAAGAACGCTACGCCCTATACATCAAACTTAAAGAAGAATTCGAAGGGAGTGACCGCCATGGCCTACCGTGCGACCAGAATTGAACTGAACGAAGTATTTAAGCTCTTCTGCGAAGCAATTGGAAAGAGAGTAGCCCAAACCTGGAACGACGTAGGAGCCTGGAGACTTGACTACGCCAAGGAATACGGCGGCTACGTCATCCAAGAGATCATCGATGATAGAGGGGCTAAAGAGATGCCACTGGGCCACGAACGACTAAGCGCCACAGAGTTGGTCGAGAGGATGAGATTCGCCCTCCGCTGGTTTGAGCAAAAGGACACAAATAAGAAATGAATCTCCAAAGGAGGCAACAAGCATGTGGAACGAACCAACCAAAGAGCAGCTCACAAAGTTACCCAGGCTTTACGAGACTGAGAACAAGCCGCTCAAAGACAAACCAATCTACCTCCACTTCTTCATAGGAGATTGCGACTGGTTTATCAGTGAATATGACGGCGAAGACCTCTTCTTTGGCTACGCCATCCTCGGCGACTCAAGATTTGGTGAGTGGGGATACATCTCTTTCAGCAACCCTATATTCGCTGAATGGGGATACATCTCTTTCGAAGAGCTAAAGAGCATTAAGATCCCACCCGGGATTGAGGTCGATTGTGAATTCTTCAATGAGCCCTGGAAGGCATCCGAGTTTGATAAGATAAGGACCATGAAAGCCCGAAGATTTCACCTATTTATCTTCACTATAAGATTACCCAGGAAGGTAACGATTTGTGTTAGAAATATGTCTAATATAGACACTGAACGAGTTTATCGTCTAGGCAGTTTTAAGGAAAGGATAGAGACCCGCGGGAGAAGAAGTACATTACATGAATCACGTGGAGCTTTCAAAATTCTGGGAAATGGAATTAAATAAGATTGGAAAAATCTGGGCCCAGCTGATTAAAGAATCTCCTCCAAAGTGAAAGGAGAAAGGGCCAAAATATTTTAATAATGTAATATCCTGGAACGGGATAACCAATTGGCCAAATTCAATTAAAAAAGGGAGTCGGAGGTACGATTTAAGCGAGCAGGTCGACTCCCTTTTATCTTTCTTACTCTACTTGTCTTCTTATGCGTTAATTATTCTCGTTTTAATTACTAAATCAAAAGATTTGAACTTCTTTTTCCCCTTTAATCGACAAAACTCTCTAGGTCAAGATCTTTAAGTTTTTCCCTGGTTGGTTTACCCTCATCGTTCCATCCACGTTCTTTATAATAGTCCATAATGGCAGCTTCTAACCCTATCGGCATCTTACCCGCCGCTGGGCCTTCGTCGACAGGTTCCATAAAACGTTTAGGATATTTGAAGTCGGCTTCCTTCGTCCAACCATAACGAATATTCAATAGTTTTTGAAGATTCGTAATTCGTTCACCACATCGTCTCAAGTCCTCCTGAGTCCACCCCAGGCCTGTACAAGCATTAATGGTCTTGAGAAGATCAGTTAAAGTATATCCATTATACTCCATAAATTTACAATGACAGGCCGAATTGACTACATTTGCATAATCATGAAGTTTTGCGTTGCGCTCAGCTGCTTTTTCCCAACTCCAGCGTTCTTCATTACTCACTTCTCCAATTCCCCATTCCGGAAGTCGGAGGCTACTCGCCCATAGATGCTGAGAATTGCCTCGTTCATGATTGGGACCCGAAGCTACTCCGGTACAATAATTCAATGCAGAAATATATTGAGCCCGAACTTGATGAGCAGCTATTTCTTGCCCTTTCATCTGGAGCGCCCAATTTTCTGAGCCCTGTCCCAGTTTTTCCGAAGCTATTCGCATGCCTTCCCCAAGAAGATAGGGAAGTCCATCAATACGTTCCCCAATTCTTCTGACCAACTCTACCATCGCTTTTGCGTTGCCCCAAGATAGATCTAGCCCACCAGAATCTTCCTGTTTGATTATATTTTTCTCATAACATTCCAAAGCCCAGGCTATTACTCCGCCTAGAGATATTGTATCCATAGAAAAATCGTCCGCCAAGTGAGCAGCGTAAGCTATCGCCTCAATATCATCTATCAAGGTGTTTAGGCCCATCATTGCGAGAGTCTCGTATTCAGGACCTTTGCCTTTGAAGGCATATGGACCTTCTTGAACAATACATTTGTTGTGGCACATGATTACGCAATATTTACATGGCCAAGGTTTTGCGCTAAGTTTTTCCACATAATTAGAGGTTTTCAAATTCTTTATACCGGATGGAAAGGAACCTTGCTGCTGATTTTTAATAGGCAAGTTACCTTGTGGAGCCAATCTATCGACCGCCCTAGCGGTTCCGGCTGTTGTGCAGCGTAGTAGGAATGGTTTTGCCCGATCAAGTTTTGCTAGTCGATCATTTATCTCCTTATTTAGTCCATTCAACCCTTTAAGATCATGTACTGAAATTGATTGACTACCGCGTAGGGAGATGCCTTTGAGGAACTTCGAACCCATGACAGCACCCAAACCTCCCCGACCTAAAAATGATTTACTTTTAGTCTGTATGTTTGCAAAACGAACTAGTTTTTCAGCAGCCCTTCCAATTGTGAGACACTCAAATCCATCACCTTCTTTCCCTTTCAGAATATCCTCTGTTTCAAAAGCGTTCCTACCCCATACGTGGCTTGCATCTTTTATCTCAACATGATCATCATCGACAAGGAGAAAAACAGGGTTCTTTGCTCTACCGTGGACAATAATTGCATCATAGCCAGCACGTTTCATCTCGATACCAAAGGAGGCTGTCGCCGCGGAGTCGAAGTTCATGTTAATCATTGGGGAAATTGTACCACCGGCCCATTTGGCTGCTCCTGTCTGCCTAACTCCCTGTAATGGTCCGGCAGCGAAGATCAAACGGTTTGAGGGATCGAAGGCAGTAGTTCTCCGTGGGCACTCTCGCCAAAGGATATAAGCCACTATGCCAGCACCACCTAAGAACTTTTGGTATATTTCTTCAGATAGTTGTTCGTTCTTAAATGTGCCATTGGTCAGATCAATCTTAAGAATTTTATTCCAGGTACTCTGCATTGTTGGGCCTCCTTCAAATTAATCTATGCTTTTGAATCATCTTTTTCCCTTGCTTAGCAAAAAATTAAATTCTTATGAATGAAGGGCTTGAGGAGTAAAATAATTATACTTGCAAACATTATCGTTTTAAAATTATTTGCTCCGCGTAGGTACAAGAACCACATTCGTTATGGCCCCTGAGAAGCTTATATAAACCCAGAAATTTTTTATCCAATCACTTGGCAATACACCCGTAACCAATTCTCTCCTAAAATTTTCCTTATATCCTTTTCCGAATAGCCACGTTTGACGAGAGCATCAGTTAAAAGGGGAAACCCCGTTATATTATCAAAGCCCTCAATAAAAAAGGAGTCTCTATGGCCATAGAAGACGCCCTCCATCCATCCTGTTTCTTTCCAAATATTATAATGTTTTATTTCAAATTCCAAATGGTCCGGACCTAATCCTACATGGTCAATCCCCACCAACAATATGTTCTAAATGCTTTATAAGGTGACCAACCGTTGGCTTTATCGTTTCCTCAATAATCAATCCAGTATTGGAGCTCAACCCGATTACACCTCCCCCTTTGCTATGGCCTTTATCTGTTCATCGGTGAGGTTACGGGGATGATCATAAACAGGTTTTGCATTTGAATGAGAATCGATGACTGGGTCTTTGCTCGTCTCAATCACATCCCAAAATCCTGGTTCTGCTAGATGGGCAACATCAATAAGCATGCCTAAATGGTTCATTTCTTCAACCACGGATATGCCAAAATTGGTTAATCCCCCTCGGGTACGAGCTTCTCCTTTCCCATCAGCAATTTGATTCCGACCGTTGTCCACTAATTGGAGTACTCTAAGACCTTGTCGATAGAAAGTCCTTAGACCAACTAAGATCTCAAAATTTGGCTTCCCCTCAAGTGGCCTTCCACCTTCCATTGTTAACAGAATGGCAATCTTTCCTTCTGCCAAAGCGGTATTTCCCAATCCCATTCCCATTAAGTCACCTCTTCTTACTCCTCATTAAATTCCGGAAATAAATAAAGGCCAGACTCCCTAATCTGTCTTTGTTCATATCGGTCTCTTAGGCTGACTGATCATTGAGGTGGTGCCCAGGGCTTAGGTGCCCCATATTCTATCCCAGTTATTATTTCCACAACAGAAGGTACATCTGCTTTTAAAGCTTTCTTCAATGCTCCAGAGATATCATCAGGATGTTCTACCCTGATCCCCAAGCAGCCAATTTCTTGTGCTATTCTTGCGAAATTAACCTCTCGGAATTTACAGATTTCATCCTTATTGCCTGGCCTATCTCCATAAATTGGATTAATCGTATCTAAACACTGCCTAAACGCAGAGTTATTGTTTACCACGGTCACTGTCTTTATGCCGCAACGGCAGGCAGTCTCGAGTTCGCTGAGATGGTACCAGAATCCTCCATCTCCGGTAAAACAGACTACAGGGCTATCTGGCGCGCCACACTTTACCCCTAAGGATGCAGGAAAACCCCATCCGAGAGACCCTGCGCAACGAATAAGTCTTTGGTCTGGATGGGTTAAATAAAACATGGTCCCTGTCCAGATAGCAGAATAACCCGTATCTACAACTAGAATACCATTTGATGGAAGACATTCTGTGATCTCCTTGCATATTTTTTCTGGACGAATAGGAGTGGCATTGGAGCTTCGTAATGGTTCCATTTCATCTCGCCATGCTTTTACAATCTTCTGGGCATATTGAGCCCATTTACTTATTGAGTTTCGCGACCTCAACGATTCTTTGAGCCTCTGAACTGTTACTTTTGCATCCCCCATTAATCCAACAACATTGGGATAACTTCTACCCAATTCTGAGGGATTGATATCGATCTGAATGACTGGCGTGCCTACCCTTGGTATTCTCCAATTATTCGTCACAAGGTCTCCTGTGCCACTTCCAATGAATATCACTAGATCTGCTTCTGAAACAATACGATTGGCACACCAGCGGGAATATCGACCGACTACACCCACATTCAACGGGTGGTTCTCTAGAATAGTTTCTTTTCCAGCAAGGGAACTAGCGACAGGTATTGATACCATTTCGGCAAGTTCAACGATTTCAGGACCTGCTGAAGATGCGATCGCTCCTCCACCTGCAACAATTACAGGTTTTTCGGCTTCCTCCAGAAGCCTCGCTGCTTCCTTTACAACCTCTATTTCTGGCTCCGGTCTTTTCGAAGGGTAATGGGTAAATGATTTTTCAATCAAGACTTCCAATTCTGCCTCAGCCTTTTCAATCATTTGGCCTTGGACCCCCAATATGTCAAGGTGGACTGGACCAGGGGATCCAGAGGTGGCTTCTCGGAAGGCCTGCCGAAGTAGATGGGGAAGCTGTTCCACCGTATCTACTTTTATATTATATTTTGTGACCGGATCAAAAAGAGGACCGTGGAGAATTTCCTGGTAGGCATTCCGGTACTGCGCAATGAAATCCTGTCGCCCTGTTAATGCAATCACGGGGGAATGACCAAGGTATGGATCTTGAAGCCCAGATGCCAAATTAGCCGCTCCTACCGATTGAGACATACATACTCCAGGCCCACGCTTTGCTCTGGCATAGCCATCAGCCATGTAAGCTGCAGCCTTTTCTGAATGGGTCAGTATTCGTTTTATACCTAAAGCTTCCATCTCAACTAGAGACTGTAACAGAATGATTTCCATAAAAAATACGTGTGTTATTCCGTATCCTTTGAAAGTCTCAGTGATAAATCTGGCTCCACTCATCTTTTTCCCCATGGAATTAAATCTCCTTCAGCCATGGAGCATTCCCCCCTTATTTAGGGTATGACCATGGCTTTTATTTATAGTGGTTTTCCGGTAAATACAACGGAATTCTTCGAGGCACCTAAGACTGCTATGACCTCAACCTCTAAAACCATCCGCTCCTCCGCTACGCCTGCCACAACGAGGGTCATGGCTGGATAAGGCGGTGAGAAAAACTTAGCATACTCTTCATAAAATGCTGGAATCAACCGATAGTCAGTGATGCTTACAATTGTCTTTACAACATCGTCCATCTTTCCGCCGAGAACATCCATACAAATTTGATGATTCTCCATTGTCTTCTGCGTCTGGGCCCGGATATCACTCGGTCCAACCAAACGACCTGGAGGCTCGTACCCAGTTTGCCCAACTAAGTAAACGAGATCGTCAACTTGTACCCCGTTAGAGTATGGCCCACGAGTCGGAGGTAGCGGAGGGTACAATGTATCTGCCCTGCGTTTTAGCGAAAAGTGACCAAGGCCAGCAATTTCGGACTCGATGGTTCGTTTTGTCTGTCCCCGTACAGCCACAACCTCAGCCTCACAGAGCGCCCCTTCTATTTCAATATTTCCCTGAATCGTTGCGCTGGCCTCGAAAGGTTCTTGGAAATATTTCCTTCTTATCTCATTGTATCTGAGGAATTCATACCAATCAGGTACGGTTGTATTAATCTTGATCACATCGGAAAAATCATATCCAGCAGCTTCAAGAGTCACGCCAATGTTATCCAGTACCTGTTCAGCATGAGCCCTGATGTCCCCGCGTTTGATAAGTTCTCCCTTCATGTCACATGGTAAGTGACCACTCGAAAAAATGACATTACCCACTTGGGTACCCCCTTGGGCACACGGAATATCCCATTCGGCAAGTTTTGGCGAGCGGATCTCACGCGGGATCCCTGAGACCGTCGCAATGGCATCCACTTCAATAATGGCATCTTTAATGGTCAAGCCTTTGCCATGAGTTGCACGTGCGGGATAAGGTGGTTTGAAGAATTTCCGGTAGGTGGCATTATATTGGTCGAAGTAGCGAAAATCTGTGGTGTACCCATTGACTTTAGCTATCTTTTCACGTGAGACACCCAGCTCTTCTAAAACGATGGTGAGATTTTGGAGTGTTTGCTGTGTCTGCATCTCGACATCAGGCCGGCCTGGCATTTTTCCAACTAAGTTTCCAGCAATGTCAACACCCATCATTCCAGCTGTAAATACCCATCCTCCAGCCTTCACACCATAGCTATAAGGCCCTTTGGGTGATGGAAGTTTCTCCGAAACGATCAAGGTTTTACTATCTTTCATGTTCTTCCCCTTCCTCCTCGAATTTAAAAAACCCATAACCCTTCTATGGTTAGAAAAATCTCCATCTTTGAAGAGATAGAATCTGATGGCTTATAAAAGACATTAATCATCCACCGAGGTATTGCCGGATCAATTCCTCATTTCCTATTAGCTGCTTAGCAGGTTCGGCCATGGCAATTCGGCCGTCCCTAAGGACGTACCCAAATTTTGCCAGTGATAACGCAAGGTGCACATTCTGCTCTACCAGCAGGATTGTCGTCCCTGCCCGATGGATCTCTTGAATGATATCGGCTAATCGTTCAACAAGTTTTGGAGCCAGACCGGCTGAGGGTTCATCCATAAGTAGCAGATGTGGCCGAGCCATCAACCCTCTGGCAAAGGCAACCATTTGTTGCTGACCCACACTGAGCGTCCCTCCACGAGATTTAAGCTTTTCTTCAATTTCTGGGAACTGGCGAAGAATTGCCATGAAATCCTCTCGAACCCCATTGCTATCCCGTCGCCTGAAAGCCCCCAGACGCAGATTTTCTTGCACTGTAAGGGGGGCAAAGATTCGACGCCCCTGAGGGATCATGCTAATTCCAAGAGATACGATGTCCTGGGATTTTAATCCTAGGATTTCTCGACCTTGAAACCTAATGCTCCCAGCTTGGGCTCTTACTGCACCCATGATGGCTTTAAGTGTTGTTGATTTTCCAGACCCATTACCTCCCAGGAGGGTAATAATCTCACCCTTTGGAACCTCTAAAGAAAGTCCCTTGAGGATCTGGACAGGTCCATATGACGCTAGAAGATTCTCAATTTGCAGCATGGTTCACAGTTTTCCCCAGATAAGCTGTAATTACCTGAGCATTTCTCCGGATTTCATCTGGTGTTCCCTCGCTAATCCTCTCGCCGTGATCGAGTACTGTGATTCGGTCTGAAATCCCCATGACCAACCGGATGACATGTTCGATTAATACAATGGTCACTCCTTGACGATCGCGAAGGTCTTTTAAAATTTTTGTAAGATGCTCTACCATCGTAAGACTTAGGCCAGCCGCCGGCTCGTCAAGAATGAGAAGGCTCGGCTCTGATACCAGAGCCCGAGCCAATTCAAGAAGCCTTTGCTGACCGAACGAAAGGCGGTTGGCTCGCCTCCTCTCAAATTCTCCCAAACCTACATTGGCTAAGAAACGGAGGGCTTTCTCTCGAGTTTCTTTTTCTTCATGTTGGAAGTAGGAGGTCCTTAGTAACATTGAAATCAGCCCTCCTCGCCCCTTATAATGTTGGCCAACCATCACATTTTCTAAAGCTGTCATCTCCCCAAAAACCTGAAGATCTTGAAAGGTACGTGACAACCCTTGCCTAATCCGTTCATGGGGCCGAAAGGAACTTAGATCATTCCCGCAAAAAGTAATTTTCCCTGAGATAGGTCGATAAAAGCCTGAAATGGTATTACAAAGGGTTGTCTTTCCCGAGCCGTTCGGTCCAATCAAACCGTGAATATGGCCTTCCTCAACAGAGAGATTTACACCAGCTAAAGCTTTCAGTCCACCAAAGTAGACGTGGACCCCCTCAACGCTCAAGATTGACACAGCATTTCTCCATCAGAATCATTTTTTTACACCACCGCGAGTCTTCATTATGAATGCAACAACACGGGGTACAGAATCTGTCAGACCTCCGGGTAAACGCATCATGAACAATACCAATAAGGCACCGTATACAAGCATTCGATACTCTGCAAGCCCTCGCAAAGCTTCAGGAATTCCAAAGACGACAACTGTACCGATCATTGCTCCTGGAAGGCTCCCTAGTCCACCTACTACAACCATAGTGAGAAAACCAATAGATTCAACAATACTAAACCCATCAGGGCTGATGAAACCATTGAAATGAGCATATAGAGAACCTCCAATACCGCCACAAACAGCACCAATTGCCAAGGTTTGTGATCGAAACCAAGTAACGTTGATTCCCATGGCGGTAGATGCCATTTCGTTTTCTTTTGCGGCCACTAGAGCACGGCCAAACCGAGAATTAATTAAACGATTAAGACCACCATATACCAATAGGAGTACAATTAGGGCCAGGTAGTAAAAACCATAGTCACTTTTGACAATAAAGGGGCCCAACTGCGGTTTTGGGATTTTTGATAGTCCTGAATAGCCATTGGTTACAGATGTCCAATTCGACATTACTAAATTCATTATTTCCCCAAACCCAAGTGTAGCGATTGCGCAGTAGTGCCCTGGTAGACGTAGGATTGGTGCAAAAACGAGTCCAAGCAGCCCTGTGAAAACAGCTGCCCCCATGAGAGAAAACGGAAAGGGAACTCCCATCTTAAGGCTGAGAAGAGCTGAGGCGTAAGCCCCCACCCCCACAAACGCGGCATGCCCGATCACGATGGATCCTCCATATCCAATGACGAGCTGAAGCCCCAGCGCCTCAATCATGTAAATCATGATCAGTACTAATATGTGGATTTCATATCCTCCCAATACGGCAGGGAGAAAGAGTGTTATGAGACCCCCTATAAATAGGAGAATGTGACGCCAATGTTTCATCCGTTCGGCTGGCCATGCAAGAACTTCCATTAACGGTATGCGGGCGTACAATTGACCAACAGAGCCGCTGGACGGGACCTTAGGCACTGCAATCACCATTAGGATAATGATAGTGATCGCATAAGCGATACCATTCTTATAGGCGGAACTAATGTAGCCTGCGGCCATTGTCTCAATCAAACCTAAGACTGGGCCTCCTATCATTGTTCCAAGGATTGAAAACTGTCCAAGAGCGGCTGCGGCAAAAGCTCGTGGCCCAATTAACCATATATCTTGACTTACAAAAAAGAGGGGGGCGAGCAAGACACCAGCCGCTCCTGCAAGAGCCCCACTAATCCCAAATGTGAGCGCAACAATCTTGGAAAATCCGATGCCAAGAATCTCTGCCGTAGCATGGTCATAAGCAGCTGCTCGCCAAGCCATGCCGGAGAGTGTCCTTTGTAAGAAGAGATGAAGAGCAAACATAGAGGCAACAGCGAGGAGTATGATCCAGATATGCATGCTGCTGATAGGAAGTCCTGCTACCAAGACAGCTCCCTCCCCAATCCGGGTTGGATATCGAATCGGCTCGGCACCCCATACTACCTGGGCTATTATACGCAGGCAGATCCCTATTCCTACGGTTGCAATGATGAGGTTTAATACTGGTGACTGCTGCTCTCGTATCGGGCGGAGGGTTAGACGTTCGACTAGAACACCAAGCAGCCCGGTCAACAGGCTAGCCAATATAAAGACCGCAATATATGGAAGAGGGGTGTAAGTAAGCAGTGTGTACCCAAAATAAGCGCCCATCATGAGGAATTCCCCCTGGGCGAAATTTAACAAATCCGTGGCTCGAAGCATCATGCTGAAGCCCAGGGCTATGAGAGCATAGACACATCCGATGGCAAGTCCACCAGTGATTTGTTGGAGAATAATCTCCATGCTCATAGGGTATTTTACCTCTCCGCTTATTTATCCTTTAATATATTCCCCTCATTAAAGGAATGCAGGGGATGCTAAAAATTTCTCTCTAGAACATTCAGCTCAGAGGACCTATCTCACTGCCTCCTTTAAAACTATCATCTGTTATCACGATTAACGCAAAATTTCCCATTTTTCTCCAGGAATCACACGACCTATCATACACTGCAACATGGTTTCGCCTTTTTCATCCCACCATTGCTCACCCATGATGCCCTTATAACCAGTACCCTTCTTGAGGCCACGGATATAATCTCGAATCTTTTCTCGGTCAACTACACCTGTCGCCTTAACTGCAGCATGGATCACTCCAACCGCATCATAAAACTGCGCAGAATGACCATCGGGCACTTGATTAAACCTTTTCTGATAATTGCGTACAAAAGGTCCAACCCTTGGATGGTCTTCAACCGGAAGAAATAGAATACTAAAGGTCATGCCAACAACATCAGGGCCAGCTAGCTCAAGAAATTTTTTATTACCTGGAAGTGTATCCCCTCCCACGAGTTGAACTTTCATACCAAGCTGGCAAACTTGTCGTGCAATGATTGCCATTTCCTTAAACCCAATGGTGAAAAATAATCCATCTGCTCCACTCGCCTGGATACGACCAAGCTGTCCTGTGAAGTCCTTATCACCTACGTTCCATTCTTCTTTCGCCACTGACTTCAGACCTAGTTTCTGGAGGGCGTTCTCAGCAGTCACTCTCGCCGATTTGCCAACCTCCTCATTAGAAGTAAAAATAGCGATTTTCTTGAGTCCCATTTCGCGTACCACATATTCGAGTGTTTGGGAGTTCAAGACCGAAGTATGGGCATTCGTGCGGAAAATCCACTTTGACCCTTGTTGGGTGATGGGACCAGCTATGCTTGTGGTAAGCTGAGGCACACCTTCAGCCGCTGTGATAGGGAGGATGGCTAGGGTACATGTACTATTCCACGCTCCCAAAAGCGCGTGAATCTTGTCGCGGGCAATCAGCTTTTTAGCAGCGGCCAAGGATTGGTCTGGTTTTGAGGCGTCATCCTCTGAAATGATTTCAATCTGAATATCGCTTCCCGTCGCATTTAGTTCCTCGGCTTTCAACCGGGCTCCATTGAGCTGATATTGGCCACCCCACGCAGAATCACCACTGAGCGGTCCAATCACCCCGATTTTAATCACTTTTTGCTCTGCTGTTCTCCCAATGGCAGGGATCAAGATTGCGACACCGAACATCAATAAGACTACAATTAGGGCTCTTCGTTTCATACCTAATTCCTCCTCTCTGAAATTTTTATAAGTTTAAAATAGATTTCATTCCCTTTTAAAATTATAAAAAATAAAATTTTACCTTTTCCTGTCATCCCAATTTAAGTTTTTCAAAAAAATGCATCGGGGACAAAAACGATTTAAAAGTATCTATTAGGCATCCTAGGAAAAATAAACTCCTAGGATGCCTAATATGGGCATCTTCAAATAACTACCTTTCATAATTTAATCCAACAAAGCATCTAAGATCTTATGGTTATTAATCTTTTATAGAACTATTCAAAGAACCGACTCCAAATATTTGAAAACAAAGAAAGCACAAACTTCCTTGTATTCAATCAGAAAGATGGGGCCGAATTCATTAAACAAAAAAATTCTTTCCCTAACCTATTGTGAGCTCTCAATATTCTCTTGGCTAACCTCAAATCTTTCTTTTTTATTGCCTCAAAAAGAATATTATGTTCTTTTTTGAACTTTTTTATTCCCGGAGTTAAGTATGCTACATCGAGCTTAAAATAGACGTTTTCATAGAATTGTTTAAGGATTTCAAAAAGGAAAGGATTTTTCCCCATCATTGCTATTTGTAAATGAAAGTCAGTATCGAGAAAAAGTCTTTTATTATCGTAAATAAGCGAGGGGTGGGCATCGTACGCTTTTAACTTTCTTCTCAGAATTTCTAGATCTTCCCTATTGTAATTTGCGATAGCATATTCAATTGCTAAATTTTCTAGTTTTTCTCTAAGATCGAATATCTGCTTAGCCTCACCACTGTTAATTTCAGAACAGTAAAAACCTCTATTTTTTTTTGCAATTACGAACCCCTCTTTTTCCAACATTATAAGGCCATTTATTATCGGAGTTTTGGTCATACCAATTTTTTCTTCAAGATCCCGGTATATTAGCTTCTGCCCCGGGAATAATCGATGATTGAGAATTAAACTTTTTATCTTTTCATACGCTTCGTATTTTTTTGACATATACTACTCTTTAGGTCTCTAAAGCCTGATGCTTAAATTAATTCGAAATTAAATCAAAATTCAAATAAGGAATAGAAAATATATTGAAAAATAATTTCTGTCAAGATATTTTTTAATTAAAAATTTAATTAAATTTTTTATTCAATATCGTATTAAAAAACCCTTCCCATTAACAGAAATGGAGAGATATAATGCGTGATATTGGCTCCAAAACTGCTGGCAGATTCCCCCTTTATATACACTTGGGAAAGCTTACTACTTTGAAACGAAAAATTGGGTTTTTTAATGTATTTAACGTTTGAGCATTCTCAAAATAGTGAACAGCGGTTATAACAGTTTCTCCGCCTTCCTATTTGGGCATACAGCGTGAACAGTATGGCCCACCATTTGTAAGGCTTGGAACGGCACTATCAGTTCATAATCTTCTACATAATCTCCGACAAGCATTAGTATTTTTTTTGAGCTCAAATTGGAATTCCTCCTCAATTTTCTCCGTTTACTACAAAAAGTAGTAACATCTTAAACAGTCTTTGTCTGTTCTCTCACACTATTCCTGCCTTAATCTTGGCGTCCACATAAAAGTGGGACTAATGAGAACGTAACGCTGCCCTCTGAACCTAGTGCAGAACATGGAGGTAAAGAAGGTATGTTTCCACGGGGGACTAGATATCCCCTGCGGCTTTTTAAGTCCTTGATCTCCCTTTATTTTTAAGGTCGGTGAAACCGTGATGTAACTGTTTTTGAGGTTGCGATTTGGGATTCTTAAGATTTTTTTTGGGGTGGCTTTTTGAAAATGTCGTCAAATTATTTGTGTTGTTTTGAGCGAGGATACAGCGCCTCGTGGTCTCTTTTAATCTTGAAGGTTACAGGTCTTCGCTCTGGCATGGTTTGGCAGGTTGACGATTACTATTAGAAATATTGCATCATAGGTTGAAATTGAAAAATCTCTGTTTCAGGAAGAAGTAACCACACATCGAAAAGGCATTTTAAACCCTAAACTACCGACCTCACGTCAATATCTACATGAACCAAAATGTTAGAAAATAGTTAGTATATCAAATGCTTAACATCCCTTCTATAAAGGTTTTTTGCTCAAACAATTCCGCTACTTGCCCAAATCTTAACCTCCCCTCACCAGTCCTCCCTCCTCTCTCTCTTATATAGAGAGGGCTAATATTCCAGGCCCCTCGTTACATTTTGTGAGGAGCCAGAAGAGATTACCCACGACATCTGTCCATATCCTATGGAGTAGATCTGGCAGGAAGCCATAGTCTTTCGGGAGGTGAAAGAGATTCAAGTCAGATCGAAAGGGGGTGAACAAATGAGATAGGAAACAACCCAAAATTAGGACATCACACTCAGAAGGGCGACTCTACAACAGGGCCGCCTTTCTCTTTTCCAAACAAGGAGGAAAAAACATGGAGACCGAAATGATTCAAACTACGGAGTTCGAAACAACTCAAACGATTGACCTAAGAGAAGCGAAGCTAAGGGAAATCATCGAAAGAGGAAAGACAAGCCTTCATAAAACCCTCGAGGAGATCCAACACGAGTTTACCACCCGAGAGGACGTGGCAGTAAGACCGACCGCCATCGACTTCCTCGTCCAGGATCACAGAATCCAGCCCGTGATCCGGGACGAAGCCCATGATCTGACCGATCACAGCCAGGGCCAAATGCTGAACCGAGCAGGCATCCCAGCCCAGTTTGCCCAACGGTTAATCGACCTCGAAGAGAACGAACTCCTATCAAGGAATCTTAAGCGATTGACCGATCGAATGGAAGATGGCGGAATCCTACTTCGTCGAGTCGGCACGACCATCAAGGGATGGCTCTCGCCTGCCTACAAGCGGATGGATGCAGCTCCAATTATGGAAGCCTTCATAAAGCGGAACCTGGAGAAGGGCTTCGTCCCTTACAGAGGAATGAACACAGACTACCGTTACCAGGTTTCGATGATTCAACCCAGAATCTGGGAGCCAGTACCAGGGGAGTTTGTCATCTTTGGAACCAGCCTCGTAACAGGTGACTACGGGAACCAGAGCCTTGAGATAGATCTTCTCATGCTCCGTATTGTTTGTCTTAACTTAGCCATTGGCTACGACCTGTTCCGAAAAATCCATCTCGGTTCAAGATTCCAGATGGGAGAGGGCGACGAGAT
>Ga0209048_10003506_pt1 | contig 15205 bp, 13 predicted proteins | sample FrelakmetCRP12CR_FD_187146 | JGI IMG/M metagenome (GOLD analysis project Ga0209048, IMG submission 187146) | Freshwater lake sediment microbial communities from the University of Notre Dame, USA, for methane emissions studies - CRP12 CR (SPAdes)... | ecosystem: Environmental > Aquatic >... | reverse complement strand
GAGCCCCAGCATGAGGCCGAGGACGAGGCCGCTGCCCGCCTCGCGGAAGAGCACGCGCCCGAAGTCGCGCATTCGGATCTCGCCCACCGCGAGGCCGCGCACGATCGTCGTCACGGTCTGGGATCCGGAATTTCCGCCCGTGCCGATGAGCAGGGGAATGAAGAAGGAGAGCGCCACGACCTTGGCGAGCTCGCTTTCGTAGTGGCGCAGCACCGTTCCCGTGAACGTCTCGGTCACGAACATCAGCAGCAGCCAGTTGAATCGCAGGCGGACGTTGCGGAACGGCCGCGTCGAGAAGTAGCCCTGCTCGACGGTCTCCTCGGTGGCCGCGACACCGCCCATGTGCAGGACGTCCTCGGTCTGCTCTTCGATCATGATGTCGATGACGTCGTCCACCGTGACGATCCCGAGCAGGCGGTTCTGGTCGTCGACCACGGGGATCGCGTGCACGTCGTACTTCGAGACCAGGCGCGCGACTTCTTCCTGCGAGGCATCCGTGTGGACGGTGAGCAGGCGCCGCTCCATCATGTCGGCGATCTTGCGGTCCGGCGGCGCCGGGAAGAGGTGCCGCAGCGACACGTAGCCGACGAGGTGGCCGGCGTCGTCCAGGGCGTACAGGCTTTGAACGGTCTCGACCTCCGGGTCGATGCGCCTCAGGTGGTCGAGCGTGTCGCCGACCGTCCACTCGGGGCGGATCGTCGCGAACTTTTCCGTCATGAGGCGGCCGGCCGTGCGCGGGGGAAAGCGCAGCAGGCGCTCGACCTCGGCGGCGTCGCGGGGCGACATCCGGGCGAGGATCGCCTCGCGCTGGCGTTGCGTCAGGTGCTCGAGGAGGAAGGTGACTTCGTCGGCCGGCAGCCGGTCGAGCTCCGCGCCGAGCGTGGCCGGGGAGGTGCGGTGGAGGATGAGGCGCAGCGTCTCGCCCTTCAACTCCGAGAGAACGGCGGCCCCCTGCTCGGGAGGCAGCGCCTCGAAAAGCACGACGCGGTCCTCCCGCGGCAGGTCGTCGAGCAGCTCCGCGATGTCGGCCGGGTGGAGGTTGGCGACCGCGGCCGAAAGCTCCTTCGGGTTCTCGCGGATCAGCTCCTGGATGTCGGGGCCGATGACCTTGGCGAGCGACATGGCTCGCTATTGTTTCACTGAAGGACTCGCCTTCGGGAGGGAAGAAGTCGGGTCCACCCAGTCGCTCGAGCCGTCGGGATGGAATTCTTTCTTCCAGATCGGGACGGTCGTCTTCACGCGATCGATTGCCGCGCGGCAGGCTGCAAACGCCTCGGCGCGGTGCGGCGAGACCGCGGCAATGGCCACGGATGCCTCTCCGATCCCGAGGCGGCCGACCCGATGCTTCAGGCGGATTTTCACCGACGGGAACTCGCGGCCGAGCCGCTCGAGGATGCGGGCCATCTCGGCCTCGGCCATCGGGCCATAGGCTTCGTACTGGATCGCCGTCGTCGGACGCCCCTCGTTCTGGTCGCGCACCACGCCGACGAAGAGGCACAGTGCGCCGTCGCTCGCGCGCGCTTCCGACAGCAGGCTGGCGACGTCGATGGGGGAGCCGGTCAGGCAGCTCAAATTCGAAATCCGAAGTCCGAAATTCGAAGCTTCACCTCATCCTCCGGCGACCGGAGGCAGGAAAGCGACCTCGTCCCCGTCGCGCAACACCGTCTCGGCCGAGGCGTAGTCGCGGTTGACCGCGGCGGGGGGCGGCGTCGAGAAACGTCGAAAGAGCTCGACTTCCCTCCCGAGCGCCGTCCAGAGCTCGCCGACACGCATCCCTTCGGCGACCTCGCGGTCCTCTTCGTCCCGGCCGATGGCCTCGCGGAAGGACGCGAAGTGCAGCAGGCGGATGCGCATGGGGCGAGTCTATGCGCGCCGGCCGAGACGGCTCACCGCGGGGCGGGTTGACTCCTGACTGACCGGTCGGTTAGTGTCAGACCGTGCCGAGTTTGCCCCGGACTTCCGAATCCGAGCGCCGGCTGGCCCTTCTGAAGGCGGCGTTTCGCGAGGTCGCGGAGAAGGGCTTCTCGGAGGTCACGCTCGACGACATCGCCCGCCGCGCGGGAGTCTCCAAGGGGGTCACGCTCTACTACTTCGAGTCCAAGGAGGACCTTCTTCGCGAGCTCTTCGGATGGCTGGTCGATTCCATCCACGCGCGGATGCGCGAGGCCGTCGCGGGTCGGTCGGACCCGGTCGAAAAGGTGCTGGCTCTGGTCGCGCTGACCTTTCCGTCGCCTTCGAAGAACCGGGCGTTCTTTCGGGCCTTCGTGGACTTCAGCGGCCTGTCGGCCCGGCGCGAGGCGTTCCGCGAAGTGAATGACCGGTTTTACGCCGGCTGCCGCGACATCGATGGCGGCATCGTCGCGGAGGGACTGCGGACGGGCGCATTCGTCGCGCGCGATGCGACCGAGGCAGGATCCACGATGCGGGCGATCTTCGACGGGTTGATGATGCAATGGCTCTCGGAGAAGGACCCGGAAGGGACCTTCGGCGCGTACCGCGATCGCTGCGAGCGCGAGATCCTGAGCTACCTGAGGCCTCCCAGGCGGCCCGAAGCCGGAGCGGGACGCCGACTCCGGGACATGCCTGGGCCCGCGGCGGAGCGGCGATAGAATCCGCGTCGCCATGATTTCCGACGCCGCTCCGTTCCCGGTCAGGCGAATCCTGCTCGCCGCGCCCCGCGGCTTCTGTGCGGGCGTGGTGCGGGCGATCGAGATCGTCGAGCTCGCCCTGGACTGCTTCGAGGGACCCGTCTACGTGCGCCGCGAGATCGTCCACAACAGCCACGTGGTCCGCGACTTCGAGGCCCGCGGCGTGCGCTTCGTCCAGGAGCTCGACGAGGTCCCCGACGGCGCGACGGCGGTGTTCTCGGCGCACGGCGTGTCGCCCCAGGTGCGGGCCGCCGCGGCGGCCCGGCGGCTCCGGGTCATCGACGCGACGTGCCCGCTCGTCACGAAGGTTCATCTCGAGGCGGTTCGGTTCGCGCGCATGGGATACGAGATCCTCCTCGTCGGCCACGCCGGACACGAGGAGGTCGAAGGGACGATGGGAGAAGCGGCCTCGCAGATGCGCCTGGTCTCTTCGGTCGCGGACGCGGAGAGCGTGGCGGTGGCCAATCCGGAGCGGGTCTCCCTGATCACGCAGACGACGCTGTCCATGGAAGACACGCGCCCGATCGTCGAGGCCCTGAAGCGCCGCTTTCCGAAAATCCACGTTCCCGCCAGGGACGACATCTGCTACGCCACACAGAACCGCCAGGTGGCCGTGCGGGCCCTGGCCAGGCGCGCGCCCCTCATCCTGGTGGTGGGCTCGCGCAACTCGTCCAACTCCAATCGGCTGGTCGAAGAAGCCGTGCTCGCGGGGGCCCGGGCCCACCTCGTGGACGACGTGTCGGAGGTCGACCCGGCCTGGTTTGCCGGCGTCGAGACCGTGGGCATCACGTCGGGCGCGTCCGCTCCGGAGTTTCTGGTCGACGAAATCGTGCGCATGCTCCGCGAGCGGGGAGCGGAGGAGGTCGAGGAAGTCCTCACCGTCGAGGAGGACGTCCACTTCCCCCTTCCGCCGGAAGTCGCGGGGGCGCGCGCGTCGGCCGCGCGGCCGGCGGCGCTGCCGGTTCGCTCGTAGGCTCCCGTGTCGCTGCCGCTTTCCGACAAGGTCGCCTTCGTCACCGGAGCCTCGCGGGGCATCGGCGAGGCGATTGCGCGGAGGCTCGGACGGGACGGCGCCCGCGTCGTGCTGGCCGCGCGCGACCGCGCGGCGTGCGACCGCCATGCCGCCGAGATGGTCGCCGGCGGACAGCAGGCCGCCGGAGCGGCCTGCAACGTCAACGACCGGGGCTCGATCGCGCTGGCGATCGCCACGGCCGTGGCGCGGTGGGGCCGGATCGACATCCTCGTCAACAACGCCGGTGTCGGCGGCGCGACACCGCTCGACGACCCGGAGGACGAGCACTGGGATGCGATCCTGGCCACCAATCTGACCGCGGTCTTTCGCGTGACGCGCGAGGCGTCCCCGTTTCTCCCGGAGGGCGGACGGGTGATCAACCTTTCCTCCGTGCTCGGCCGCTTCGGCGTGGCGGGGTACGCGGCCTATGCCGCCTCCAAGCACGGCGTGATCGGGCTGACACGGAGCCTGGCGCTCGAGCTCGCGCCGCGCAAGATCACGGTCAATGCCATCTGCCCCGGCTGGGTCGAGACGGACATGGCGCGGCAGGGATTCCGCAGATTCGGCGGGGAAGAGCAAGGCCGGCAGGCGGCGGCGAAGATGGCGCCCCTGAACCGCGTCCTCGATCCGGACGAGGTGGCGGGCCTGGCAGCGTACCTCGCCTCCGATGACGCCCGTTCGGTCACCGGGCAGGCCATCGTCGTCGACGGCGGGCAGGTGATGCCCTGAAAAGGAGTTGCGAGTTGTGAGTTGCGAGTTGCGATCTGAGAGTTGCGAGTTTCGAGTTTCGAGTCGTGAAGGGCCGGTATAGACTTTCTTCGGCTCACGGCTCACGACCGACCTCAAGGAGGAGCGCAAATGACGCGTGAAGAGTTCCTGACCGCCCTGGACGCCGTCATCGCCGAGAAGCATCTGTTGAATCACCCCTTCTACCGTCTCTGGTCGCAGGGCAAACTCACCCGGGAGAACCTGCGCGAATACGCGATCTCGTACTACCCGCACGTCGCGGCCTTCCCGACTTATGTTTCCGGCGTTCACTCGGGGTGTGAGGACGCAGCGCTGCGCCAACAGCTCCTCGAGAACCTCGTCGAGGAGGAACGGGGAAGCGACAACCATCCGGCGCTCTGGCGGCGTTTCGCCGTCGCGCTCGGCGCCTCCGAAGCCGACCTGTCGGCGGCGGCGCGCACTCCCGAAGTCGCGTCGGCGATCGCCGAGTTTCGCCTCCTGACGCGCGAGGGCTCGGTCGCCGAAGGACTGGCCGCCCTGTACGCGTACGAGTCGCAGATCCCGGAGGTCTCGAAGACGAAGCGCGAGGGCCTCGCCGCCTTCTACGGGATCGTTGACGAGGACGCGACACGCTTCTTCTCCGTCCACGAAGAGGCCGACGTGTGGCATCGCCAGGTCGAGCGGGAAGCCCTCGGCCGGGTGGCCGACACCCCCGAGGCACGGGCCGAGGCCCTGGCAGCCGTGCGGCGGGCGTGCGACGCCTTGAACGGCGCGCTCGACGGCGTGATGCGGGAGAACGCGCTCGTCTGCTGATCCGAGCGGTCTTTCTCGACGCCGGCGCCACGCTTCTCTATCCGGACCCTCCCGTCGAGGAGGTGTACGCCCGCATCTTCGCGGATGACGGCGCGCGCTTCGAGGTCGGCCGGCTGCGGGACGCGCTGACCGCCACCTGGATCGAGGTCCAGCGGGAAAAGCCGGGCGATCGGTACGGCGGCGTGCGGGGAGAGCCCGAGTTCTGGCGCGACTTTCTCGGCCGGGTGCGGCGGCTTCTCGACGGCGGCCCGCTCTCGGAAGAGGCCTTCGCGCGCCTGGCGCGGCACTTTCGCGATCCCGGGGCCTGGAGGGTCTACGACGACGTGGTCCCCTCGCTCGAAACGCTCTCCGGCGCCGGGCTGGCCCTGGCGGTCGTGTCCAACTGGGACTCCCACCTGCCGCGCCTGCTCGAGCTGCGCGGCCTCTCCCGCTTCTTCCGGGCGGTATCGGTGTCGGCGATCGAGGAGACGGGGAAACCCGGCGCGGAGATCTTCCGCCGAACCTGCGAGCGCCTCGGCGTCGAGGCGCGGGAGGCTCTGCACGTCGGCGATTCGGTCCGCGACGACTACGAGGGGGCGCGCGCCGCGGGCTTGAACGCCCTGCTCCTGGATCGCCGCGACGAGCACGGGCACGTCACCGAGAGGATCCGGAGCCTGTCGGAGATCCCGGCGCGGCTGTGAATCGGCTCGCGGCATCCGCGCCGCGGGCAGCGTAAGATCCTTTCCGAGGTGAGCGCGAGCGAATCGGCGCCGAGGGCCCCGCATCGCCACCCGGCGGGGGTCGCCGGCGTGGCGCTCGCCGTCGTCCTCATCGTCGCGTTCTGGCCCGTCGTTTCGGGCACAAAATCCTTCTTCCACTTCGATCTCTACTACGAGCACCTTCCGATCTGGCACGTGACGCAGGCCGCGCTGCGCGCGGGCGCGCCGCCGTTCTGGCTCGCGGGCGAGTACTGCGGGCATCCGCTGCTCTTCCAGCAGGAGGCGCCCGTCTTCTATCCGCCCGTCGTGCCCATGCTCCTGACCGGGGCGCCGGTCCACCGGTTGAACGACGCCTTCACCCTCTTCCATTTCTGGCTGGCGGGCCTCTTCGCGTTTCTGCTCCTGCGAGGCCTCGGGGCGAGCTTCCTCCCCGCGCTCTTTGGAGGCGTGGCCTGGATGCTGTCGGCGCGAATGATCCAGAGCGCGACGTGGCCGAGCGCCGTCGCCGTTTCGGCCTATCTGCCGGTCATTCTCCTCGGTATCGTCCGGATCGGACGGGGCGATCGCCGCCGCGGCGTGCTCGGGGCCGCCGTCGCCGGCGGCCTGGCGCTGCTGGCCGCCCGGCCGCACGCGCTGCTGGCGGCGGCTCCTCTCCTGGCGGCGGTCGCGACCGGAGCCGTGGTGCTCTCCCCGCGCCGGGCCCGCGCCGTCGCCGACCTGCTCCTGGCCGCGGGCCTGGCTCTGTTGCTCGGGGCGCCGTCGCTTCTTCCGGCTGCGATGATCTATCCCGAGACTTCGCGCGGCGCGGGGCTCGCGCGCGAGGAGCGCGACGCGCAGGCGCTGCGTCCGGGCGCCGACCTCGCGCAGGCCTTCCTGCCGGTCGACGGCATGCCCCGCTGGCCGGAGCCGGCGGCGTACCCGGGAGTCCTGGCCGCCGCGCTCTTCGGGGCGGGTCTCCTTCTGCTCCTCCTCCCGGGCCGCGGGTTTGCCCGGGCGCCGTTCGTCGCGCTCGCGGCCGGAGGCCTCGTGGGTCTCGCCTTCGCCTTTGGCGAGAAGGGCCCGTACGGGCTCGTGGCCTGGATTCCGCCGATGGCCTGGTTTCGCGTCCCCGTCCGGTACCTGCTTTCGTGGTCGCTCGCGGTGGCGATCGGATCGGCTCTCGTCCTGGCGTTCTGGATGGACCGGTCGAGGAGGCCCGCGTGGATCGGAGTCGCCTGTGTAGTGCTCCTGTCGGCGGATCTGGTCGTGCACGCGCGGCGGGCGGCGCCGACCGCGCCCTCCGAGGCGTGGCGCGTCGAACCGGAGGTGGCGCCCGCGCTGCGTCAGCGGCTCGGCGCCGACCCACTCGGCTTTCCGCGGCGCTTTCTCTCGGCCGCGGATCTGCTCTACCCGGTCTATTACCGCGGGCCCGAGCTCCTCGTCATGCTTCGGAGGTTCGAGGCGGTGCACTGGGCCAACGGCATGCGCTGGGGGCTCGAGTCCGTCTGGGGCGACGGACCGACGCTTTCGCGAACGATCGATCTCTTCCTGGCCTCCGCGACTCGGGCCGCGGTGCTCGGAGGCGTGGGCGCCGTCGTCGTCAGCGCGCCGCGGCCGCCGCAGGCTCCGCCCTCCGAGGCGCGACGCTGGACGATCCAGGACTTCCAGGGACTGCCCCGCGCCGTTCTCGTTCCCGCAGCGATCGTCGTGCCGCCGGAGGGGGCGGTCGCGGCGTCACTCGCGAGCACCTTCGACCCGCGCCAGGCGGCGGTGTTGGAGGACGGGCAGCCGCTTCCCCGCGCGTGGGACGCGGCAGGGGCCGTTCTGACGGCCCGCGATCGGGACCCCGGGAAGATTTCCTTCGAGGCCGGACTTCCTGGCCCGGGCGTCCTCGTCGTCTTCAACGCCTGGGAGGGGGGCTGGCGAGCGACCGTGGACGGGGAGCCGGCGCCGGTCGCGAGAGCGGACGGAGCGTTCCAGGGGATCCGGCTCTCCGGGGGAGAGCATCGCGTGGAGCTCTCCTATCGGCCGCGGGGTGTGGCGGAGGGGCTCGCCCTCGGGCTCGCCGGTGTTCTGGCCACGGTCCTGGCGGCGCTGCGCCTGCGGCCGGCCCCCGGCCCCGCGTCGGGCTTCTGATATCCTGCGCCGCAAATTCGCATGAGCAGCCAGCTCTTCCGAACCAAGTCGCTCGACCTGATCCTCGCCGACGCGGAGGAACCGGAGCACCAGATGAAGCGGGCTCTGGGCCCGCTCCAGCTGATCGCACTCGGCATCGGGGCCATCGTCGGGGCCGGGATCTTCGCGGTCATCGGCTCGGCGGCGGCGGGCGGCGGCCACCACGACGGGGCGGGACCGGCGCTCGTCATCTCGATCATCATCACGGCGATCGGCTGCGGCTTCTGCGCGCTCTGTTACGCCGAGTTCGCCTCGCTCGTTCCGATCGCCGGCAGCGCCTACACCTACTCGTATGCCACGCTCGGCGAGTTCGTGGCCTGGATCATCGGCTGGGACCTGATCATCGAGTACGCGATGGGCAACGTCGCGGTCGCCGTGTCCTGGTCGGGCTATTTCGTCGAGCTGCTGAAAGGCTTCGGGCTGACGATCCCTCCGTGGCTGACTACCGATCTCGCGACGGCCCTGAAGACGCCGGGCTTCATGGACGCCGCCCCGCACGCCTTCGGTCTCCCGATCGTCCTGAACGTGCCGGCGGCCATGGTGACCCTGCTCCTGACGTGGGTCCTCGTCATCGGGATCAAGGAGTCGGCCCGCTTCAACACGGGGATGGTGGTGCTCAAGCTCATCATCCTGGTCTTCTTCATCATCGTCGGCGCCATGTACGTCAAGCCCGCCAACTGGCACCCGTTCTCGCCCAACGGCTGGACGGGCATCCGGACCGGCGCGGCGCTGATTTTCTTCGCCTACATCGGGTTCGATGCCGTCTCGACGGCTGCCGAAGAGTGCAAGAACCCCCAGAAGGACATGCCCATCGGCATGATCGGGTCACTGGCGATCTGCACGGTTCTCTACGTGGCGACCTCGCTGGTGCTGACCGGCATGATTCCGATCGAGCAGATCCGGGGCTCCTCGGAGCCTCTGGCGAAGGCGTTTTCGCTGCTCGGGATGAACTGGGCCGCCGGGATCGTGGCCTTCGGCGCCGTGATCGCGACGACCGCGGTCCTGCTGGTGTTCCAGTACGGCCAGGCCCGGATCTTCTTTTCGATGGCGCGCGACGGCCTGCTCCCGCAGTCGTTCGCGAAGATCCACCCGAAGTACAAGACTCCCCACGTCACGACCATCTGGATCGGGATCGCCGTCGCGCTCCTGTCGGCGTTCGCCAACCTGGACGTCTTCGTCGAGCTGACGAACATCGGGACGCTCTTCGCCTTCGTCCTCGTCTGCATCGGGATCATGGTGCTGCGGGTCAAGGATCCCCACCGCAGGCGGGCCTTCCGCACGCCGCTCGTGCCCTACGTGCCGATCGCCGGCATCGTCGTCTGCATCTACCTGATGAGCGGCCTGCCGCCGGCGACGTGGATCCGGTTCGGCGTGTGGCTCTTGATCGGCCTGGTCATCTACTTCGCCTACGGCTTCCGCAGAAGCCGACTCGCCGGACACGCACCCTAACCGTCTGGTTCCCTGCTAGACTGGCAAAGACTCCGCCCGGGGCGTTCCGGCGCGGCGTACGCTCAATTTTTGGAGGTGGGAATGCGGATTCGCAAGCTTTCTCTGGCGGCTCTTCTCGCGGCGGCGCTCGCCATGCCGGCGGCGGCGCAGGTGGCGACCAAGAAGTTTCCGTGGCAGCCGGTCGGCGGCGTGCAGAACATCGACGTGCAGACCGAAAACGTGGTCGTCGGGCAGGTGATGTTCGATATGGGCGGTGTCATGAAGGGAACGCCGCTGCGCAAGTCGAGCGCGAAGGTCCGCGTCCGGATCGACAACAACGGAGAGACGGACGAGGAGGTCGGTGTCGCCGTCGTCGTCTTCGACAAGGAGGGCAACGTCGTCGCCGCCGGCTCGAACGGAACGAAGTGGGGCTACCTCAACAAGGGGGACCGGACGTACTACAACATCGACTTCCCGTACGTTTACCGCCGTCTCGACGAAGCCGCCAACTTCATCGTCACGCTCGAGACCCGCGGCAAGTCGGGCAAGAACCCCACCGCCGCTCCGGAGCCGACGCCAGTCCCGTAGCAGGGGCGGCCCTCTGGGCCGCCCTCAGGGCTTGGTGAATCCGGGCACGTCGCGCCCGGCGTAGCCGGTCATCTCGACGTAGGCGCGGCCGCCGATCGGGCGGCCGCCGCTCTTTCCCTCCACGCGGCACGCGCCCTCCCAGTACGTGACACCGGTCGACTTTTCGGTGACGAGCTCCTGGTCCGCGACGAGCGGCGTCAGGGTTGCTTCGAGCCCGAGGGAGCTCACCGAAAGAGTCCAGGCGGCCGGATAGACCGCCTTCGATCGCGGCGAAGTCCAGGTCGATACGGGGGTCAGGGACACGTCTGTCCAGGCGATGGGCCGCGGTGGTCCACTCGGAGGGACGAAAGTGCCGGCGGAAAATGGCGAGGCCCTCCCCCCGGACAGGCGCATCCGATAGAGCATCAATTCCGATCCGTCGGACAGCTGCAGCGCGAACCAATCCCAGCCGGCGGCGCCCTCCGGCAGGCCGCCGGGGCCCCACTCGTGATCGAACCAGACGGTTCCGGACAGGTGCCGGATTGCTTCGCCACCCCGCGCGAGTGTTCCCGCCGCGGCCAGGCGCGGAATGGAAACGTAGTGCGAATACTCGTTCGGGCCGGGCCCCTTGCGCGAGATGCCCTCGGAGCCGTGCAGGACCGGTGGCTTCGCGGGCGTCAGGGCGAGGTCGAGTTTTCCGATGTCCCGACTCCGGGCCGAGAGGAGCACCACGCCCTTCTCTTCGCGGACGGTCCAGTCCTCGTTGAAGACGTCGAGCCCCGCCGGCGAGGCGCCGGCAATTCCCGGAAGCTCGAGGTGGGTCTTCTCGTCGTAGGAGAACCTGCCCCCGGCCACGTCGGTCCAGGCGAAGTGGGCGAGGTGGAGGTCGCGAACGCGGAAGAACGTGAGCTGGAATCCGTAGGCCGCGCCCCGTGCGTCGGTCAGATGGCCGGTGTAGTACCACCACTCGACGGCCGCATCGGCGTGGGCGCCGTGGTCCCTGGGAAAGGAGAGCGGGGCTGCAGGCGACGACGCCGCGAGCGCCATCGCGATGGCCCAAGCCGCGCATCGCGCCAAATCCCAAATCCGAAATCTCAAATCCAAAATGATTCCCCTCACTCTTCCGCCAGCGCCGCCGCCGGGTCCACGGCCGCCGCGAGGCGCCCCGGCACGATCCCCGCGAGAAACGATGCCGCGAGGACGAACGCCGCGGCGCCTGCAAGAGAGCCCGCAGGCACGGAAAGCGCCACGGTCCAGCCGAACGACTGCGGGTTGATGACCCCGAGAAGCAGCCAGGCAAAGGCTGTACCGGCCGCGATCGCGGCGGCCGTTCCGACGAGGCCCGTGAGAAGCGCCTCCAGCAGAGTCGCGCTCCGGATCTGAGCTCCCGAAGCTCCGATCGCGCGCAGCAGTCCGAACGCGCGCCGGCGTTCGACCGCCGACGCGACGAGCGCATTGGCAATCCCGAGCACGGACACGCCGATGGCGATCGCCTCCAGGGCGCGCGTGACGGCGAACGTCCGGTCGAAGATCGCGAGAGCCTCCTTGCGCAGCTCGCGATTGGTCGAGACCGAAATGGCGTAATGGCCCTCGGCCTTTGCGAGGATGCGCCGGCGCAGGGCCCCGACATCGGCGCCGGGACGGGCCAGCACCGCGGCGCTCGTGATCCGCGAGTCGCCGAAGATATCGAGATAGAGCGCGCGATCCATCACGACCGTGCCCCGGTCGTTCGAGTAGTCGCGGTAGACGCCGGCCACGCGGAAGGGCCGCGGACCCCGGGGCGTGGGGACCGACACGGCGGCGCCGGCCTCGGCTCCGAAGCGCCGCGCGAAGGGCTCCGACACGAGCACCTCGCCGCGCTCCCGCGCTGAGCTGGCGACCCGCCGCGGATCCTCTCCGCCGAGAAGGGGGAGGCCGCCCAGGCGCGCGACCACGCGGAAGTCGCCCGAGGCCAGCGTGAAGGGGCGCCCGGCGTCGTCCGTCGTTTCGCGCGCTCGGAACGGGTCCACGGCCTCGACGCCCTCGATGCCCTGGAGGAAGGCCACGATCCCGGCGGGCAAGTCGCCGACGATGCCCGGCCGCCCGCCCGCGTCCGCCTTGATCCAGAGGTCGGAGCGCAGGGTGGACTCGACCCAGACGCGGACCGTCTCGCGAATCGAGGCGACCGTCACGATCATGGCGAGCGTCATCCCGAGAGCCATCGCGAGCGCCGTCACCGCGATGCCGTTGCGGGCGAGGGCTCCGCCGAAGAATCCGGCGGCGAGCCGGCCCTCGACGCCGAAGATCTTCGCGAGGAGCCGGCCGGGCCCGGCGGCGCCGAGACGCACGAGGAGGGGCGCCGCGAGGGCGAGCGCCGCAACCAGGACTCCGACGGCCGCGAACCCGAAGAGCGGAAAGCCGTCCACGGGCGCCAAGCGCGAGAGCGCGAGGGCCGCGGCGAGAGCGGCCGCCGCGCCCGCGGCCCGCGCGGAGAGGCGGCGTCGCGCCAGGCCTTCGACGGAGCCGGGTCGCATGGCCGGCGAGGGAGCGACCCGGGTCGCCTGGATCGCGGGCACGAGGGTGGCCAGGAGCGACGCGCCCATTCCGAGCGCTCCGGCCAGGGCCATCGCTCCAGCGTATTCGGCGCCGGCGATGCGCGCCGTCGGGACGTAGATGCTGGAGACGGTCCCGGCGACGGCGGAAAGCGCCGCGCGCGACAGGAAGAAGCCGAGCAGCGCGCCGAGCGAGGTGCCGGCGGCGCCGACCACCAGGCCTTCGACGAGAAACGCCGCGAAGATCGCGCCGCGAGAGGCCCCGAGCGCGCGCAGCGTGGCGATCTCGGGCCGGCGGCGCAGCACCGCGATCGAGACGGCGTTTGCGATGAGAAAGATGCCCACGAGCAGGGTCAGCGAGCCGAGAGCGTTCAGGTTGAAGCGAAAGGCGCGGACCATCCGGCCGGCGGTTTGCGCCGCTCGCCCGGGAGGTTCGAGCCAGAGGCCGGGCGGGAGGCGGCGGCGGATCTCGCGTCCCGCCTCTTCCCGGGAGACCTTCGGGTCGAGCACGATGTCGACGCGATCGACGAGGCCGCGTTTTCCGAGAAGCGCCTGCGCCGTGAAGATGTCCGTGACGAGCAGATCGCCTCCGGCCGCGCGCGCGAGGCCCGAGAGCTCCAGAATTCCCCCGATGCGGACGCTGCGACGCGCACCGCCGATGACGAGGTCGAGCTCGGAGCCGGGCGTGAGGCCGTGGCGCGCCGCAAGAGACGCCGTCGGGAAGACGGAGCCGGGCTCCAGGAGCGCCGCCCGCGCCGCGGGACCTGCCGGAGCGACGAGACGCGCCTCCCGCACCGCGCCGTCGCCGCCCCAGTCGATGCCGAGGACCTGGGCGATTTCCTTCGTGCCGTCGCCGAAGACGGCGGTTCCCGTCACGGCCGGCGCGAACGACCCGATCGGCCAGAGGAAGGCGAGTCGCTCGAAGGCGCCGACCGGCACGCCCGAGATTCCTCGCACGACGAAATCGCTCTTTCCGGAGATCGTGGACGCGGCGTCTTCGAACGAGGCGGACACGCTGCGGTTGGCGTGATGGATGGCCGCGACCGCCCCGACGCCGATCGCCACACCGACCACCGGCAGCAGAACGCGGACGGGGTGGCGGCCCGCGGGGCCGAGGATCAAGGCGCGCAGGACCAGGCCGAAGCCGTTCAAGTACGGAGCCCTAGCTCGCGAGCAGTTGCAGTAGCCGCGCGTACGCGGGCTCGGGGCAGAGATTCTTGGGGATGACGTTCCAGGCGTAGAACGTGGCGACCGCGACGTATGCCGGAAGCATCCACCGAACCGGGCGGCTCGTCAGGATGTCGCGGAAGCCGAGCACCAGGGCAAAGGGCGCCATCGCCAGGAAGTATCGGCTCCAGTCCTCCGACGAAACGAAGAGATAGAACGCGAGCTGGAACGCGGCGTAGGTCATGGGCACGCGGAACCGGGAGATTCGGGAGATCCCGATGGCGAAGATGCCCGCCAGGTAGATGTGGAACTCCGCGTGCGCCACGAGGTTCACGCCGATGAGCCAGGCGAGGAAGGCGAACGGCACGGGAGAGGAGAGCTTGTCGAGGTTCGGCTCGAACGGCGCGAGGAAGGAGCCGAACTGCAGCCGGCTGTACAGGAGAAAGGCGCCGAAGCCCGACGGGATCAGCAGCAGCCACGGAAGGCTGCGGCGGCGTCCCCGCGCCACCAGGAGCAGGGCGTACGCCGGCAGGATCATGATTCCGGAGGCCCGCGTGAGGGCCGCCAGCCCCGCGATCGCGCATGCCCACCCGATGCGGTCCTTCTCAAAGCAGAAGATCGAGGCGAGGACGAGGGCCAGGAAGAGAGGCTCCGACGCCCCCACGCTGTGGTAGAGCAACCATCGGGGCGGAACGACCAGGAAGATCAGCGCGAGCAGGCCCGGAGAGGGAACCCTCCACACGTCGCGGGCGAGCCGGTAGAAGAGGAGCGCGGCGGTGATCGTGGCCAGAACGGTGGCGAGGAGCATGGCCCGCGGATAGCCGAGAAATGCCAGCGCCCGGATGGTCAACGGATAGAGCGGAAAGTGCGCCAGCAGCCATGGAGGGGATTTTCCGGCGGCCAGCGGGCTGGCGACGACGTAGCCTTCCCGCGCGATGTCGAGGTAGCTCGGCCCGTCCCAGTACCGGTAGACGAGCTCCATCCGGTGCCGGTACGGGAGCCAGACGAGCAACGAGCTCAGGACGGACGCCGCCGCCAGGGCAAGTTCGACCCCGTGGGCCCCGACGATCGCCCGGGCCGTCCGGGACGCTGTCGGAGGCCTCGCAGAAGGCGTGCTCAAAGGGGACATTCAGTGTAGCACCCGCAGCGAGGACTCAGCGAAGCCGCCCGTCCTGGAGTTCCAGGACGCGGTCCGCGCGGGCCGCGGCGGCGCTCGAGTGGGTCGCCAGCAGGAGCGTGACGCCCCGCTCGCGCCGGATCTCGTCGAGGAGCGTGAGCACGCCCTCGCGATTGCGGCTGTCGAGATTGCCGGTGGGCTCGTCGGCGAGGAGGAGGCGCGCGCCGGTCACGAGCGCTCGGGCGATCGCCACCCGCTGCATCTCGCCGCCCGACAGCTCGTAGGGATGCGCCGACGCGCGGCGGGAGAGGCCGACCCGACCGAGCAGGTCCGCCGCGCGGCTC
>Ga0209048_10003505_pt1 | contig 15207 bp, 15 predicted proteins | sample FrelakmetCRP12CR_FD_187146 | JGI IMG/M metagenome (GOLD analysis project Ga0209048, IMG submission 187146) | Freshwater lake sediment microbial communities from the University of Notre Dame, USA, for methane emissions studies - CRP12 CR (SPAdes)... | ecosystem: Environmental > Aquatic >... | reverse complement strand
GGCGGTGCTGGCGGGGGTGATGGTAGATGTGGAGTTAACCCTGGTGGTGGCGGCGGCGGTGGCGGCGGCGGCGGTGGATCAAGTTATAGTTCTGGAACAAGCACGACTTATACAACGGGATATCGGAATGGTAATGGTTATGTAAATATTTCTTACACTCCACCATATTACTCCACCGGCTCCTATACTTCCACAATTTTCCAACGCGCGCAGCTCGCCAGCTGGGGGAACTTGAATTGGAATGCCATTATCAACAGTAATACGGCACTGACTATTAAAGTACGGACTTGTTCTGCGTCTGATTGTTCCGACTGCTCAAGCACAACATGTGCCTGGAGTTATTGCGGCAACGTTGATACGGGTGCTGCTCAAGGAGGTGCTGGTGTTCCTCTTAATTCCGGTTCCCCCAATTGTGTTTACAACAACCAGCCATATATCCAATACCAGGCCACGCTCAATTCCACGGACGGAGTCAACACTCCATATTTCAACGACATCCTGCTCGACTATCAATATAATCCCGACACCACAACCATGTCCGGCGTCGTCAAATTTTTCGGCAGCATAACTTTCAAGTGAAATTCGGAAGAATAATGGCAAAAAATAGGGATAAAAGCCCTGTTTTTTGTTTCGTTTTTCCTGTGATATAATATAATCAACAGATAATAAAACATTTAGCAAATTGTCATTCCGGACTTGATCCGGAATCTAAGCGGGTTGCTTATTAGATCCTGAATCAAGTTCAGGATGACAAGATAATATTTTTATTATGTCAAAAATAAAGAAAATTTACGCCCGGGAAATTTTGGATTCGAGAGGCAATCCGACGGTGGAAGTTGAGGTTGAATTGGAGTCGGGGGCGAAAGCGATGGCGGCGGTGCCATCCGGCGCGTCCACTGGAACATACGAAGCTCTGGAACTGCGCGACGGGGATGCCGGCCGTTATGAAGGGCTAGGAGTGCAAAAAGCAGTGGAAAATGTAAATACCAAAATTGCTGAAAAAATTGTCGGTATGGACGCCGAAAATCAAATGGCTATTGATAAGGAGATGATTAAGCTGGATGGAACGGAAAACAAAACAAATTTGGGCGCCAACGCGATTCTGGGAGTGTCTTTGGCCGTTTGCCGCGCGGCTGCTATGGAACAAAATATTCCTCTGTATAAGCATATTTCTAAAACTTATAAATTCTCCGCCAAAGGCGGACCAGCCGGAGGCTGGAAAATTCCGATTCCCATGTTCAATGTTGTCAATGGCGGACTGCACAGCGATTCCGGACTTTCAATCCAAGAATATAAAATTATTCCTAATGGCATTAAGACCTTCAAGGAACAATTCCGGGCAGGCAGTGAAATTTTTCATAAGCTCAAAAAAATTCTCGCTTCAGAAAATCAAAGTACGGCTGTCGGCGATGAAGGAGGATTTGCACCCAGATTGGAAAGCAATTCCAAACCGCTGGAGCTTATCAACAAAGCGATTGAGGACGCCGGATATAAAAAAGGCACGGAGGTGAATATCGGCATAGATGCGGCCGCCTCGTCTTTTTTTGACGAAAAGGAAAATAAATATATTTTTAAGCCGGAGAACGCCAATCTTACTCGCGAAATGCTGGTGAATATTTATAACGATTGGATCCAAAAATATAATGTTATTAGTGTGGAGGATGGTTTAAATGAAAATGATTGGGAGGGCTGGAAATTGATGAATGAAAAATTGGGAGAAAAAACCATACTCATCGGCGATGATCTTTTGGTTACAAATGTTAAGAGGGTAAAACAAGCGATTGCGGAAAAAGCGTGCAATGCGGTGCTGATCAAAGTTAACCAGATCGGGACGCTGACAGAAACTATTGATTGCATTAAGCTGGCGCAAAAAAATAATATGAAAGTGATTGTTTCGCACAGAAGCGGTGAAACTACGGACGATTTCATTGCTGACTTGGCTGTCGGAACTGGCGCTGATTTTATCAAATCCGGCTCGCTTTCACGCGGGGAAAGGATTTGTAAATATAATCGATTATTGAGGATTGAAGAAGAAATAGAGTACTACAAATTACAAATCAAGTACGAATATACAAATGTGATTTAAAAAATATTTGTAAATTTGTGGACGATTTGTAGATTTGTAGTAGAACATTATTTTCAAAAACACACAAAGTTATATTCTATGGAAAAAAAAACACCAACTCTTCTTGTAATCCTCGATGGTTACGGCATCGCTCCGCCGTCGAAAGGGAACGCGGTAACACTCGCCAAAAAACCGGCGATTGATCGGTTGTTTGAAATTTATCCTTCGACGACTTTGTGCGCGACCGGGACTTGCGTCGGGCTTCCTGATCACAAAATGAGCGGATCGGAATCTGGGCATATGAATATTGGCGCTGGCCGGATTATCCCGCAAGACTCCAAATACATAACCGACAGCATCAAAGACGGCAGTTTTTTTATGAATCCGGTGCTGATGGGCGCGGTGGAGCACCTGAAAAAAAGTAGAGGAAATTTGCATGTCATGGGATTGATGGGAAACTCTGACAGTCCGCACAGCGACCCGGAACATTTTCGCGCAGTTTTAAAACTGGCCAAAATAAATAATATTCCGGAAGTTTTTTGTCATCTGTTCACCGACGGCCGTGACTCGTATCCCAAGAGCGCGCTCGAGCACCTGAAATATTTTCGCCAGATTATGGCAGAGGAGGGGATCGGCAAAATTGCGACGCTTTCCGGCCGGTTTTATGCAATGGACAGAGCCAAAAATTGGAAAAGGCTGACCCTTGCCTACGACGCCATGGTGTTTGGGCGCGGTGAAAAAGCCAATAGCGCCGAAGAAGCGATTGAGCAGGCTTATCAAAATAATTTGACCGACGAATATCTTCTGCCAACGGTAATTCTGGAACAAGGGAATCCAGTCTCAGAAATTAAAAATGACGACGCGATCATATTTTATAATTTCCGGTCTGATCGGGCGCGCCAATTCAGCAAGCTATTCATCGCCATTGATGAAAAAAGTATTCTGAGCGACGATATGCCAGTGATTGATAAGATAAAAAATTTATATTTTGTGGCACTCACCGAATTCGGGCCTGGTTTGGACGAGCACACGGCTTTTCCTGGACACACCATCTCCGCGACGCTTCCGATGGCGGCCGGCAAATTAAAACAGCTCTATATCGCCGAGTCGGAAAAATTCGCGCATGTCACATACTTTCTTAACGGCGGTTACGCAGATCCGGTGGACGGCGAAGAAAGAATGATGATCAAATCTCCGGTTGTTGATTCATATGCCAAAAAGCCGGAAATGTCAGCCGCGGAAATTACTAATGTGGTTGTGCAAAATATTCAAAATGATGTCTATGATCTCATCGTCATCAATTATGCCAACGCGGATATGGTGGGGCACACAGGGGATCTCGCGGCGACAATCAAGGCGGTAGAAACCCTAGACCGCCAAATTGAGGCTCTAGAAAAGGAAGTTTTAAAAAGAGGGGGGAATCTGATTATTACGGCCGATCATGGCAACGCGGACGATATGATCGATTTTGAGTCCGATCAGCCCAATACGTTTCATACCAAAAATCCCGTGCCATTTCTCATTGCGAGCGAAAAATTTAAGGACCGTAAGTTGCGCGGCGACGGGGTACTGGGCAATATTGCGCCGACAATACTCGATATGTTGAAAGTAGAAAAACCAAAGGCAATGAAAAAAGACTCATTGTTATGTTGATAAATTTTTTAAAAAACTAATAATTAACTAAACACATAAATTTATGGAAGATATTAAAGTAATTTGCATCGGGTCATCCTGCAAGGATATTTTTTTCCCGACCAAAGAAGGAATAATCATAAAAACACCGGAAGATGTGACTTCACAGAAAAAAATCGCATTTGAAGTGGGAGCGAAGTATCACATAGATGATCGTTTTGAATCATTAGGTGGCTGCGGAGTCAATCAGTCAATTGGTCTCACGCGCTTGGGCGTACCAGCTTTTTGTTACACCGTTTTGGGGAACGATATTATTGGCGAATGGATGCGTCAGGAAATTCAGAAGGAAGGCGTTGATGACAGTTTGATTATGAATGCAGATTGTTTCACTGGATTGTCCGCTATTATTGTGAATGAAATCAGTGGAGAAAGGGTGATTTTTTCTAATCAGGAGGCCATGGAGCGGATGAAAATAGAAGTTGCGAAGCTAGAGTCCGCCGATTGGATTTCGGTGAGTGACCTGAGCGGCGACTGGAAAACCATAATGGATGATATCTTGGCGATGGATTTCACGACTGGCGCGCGAATTGTTTTTAACCCGCGTGGCCGGAACATCCAAGAAGATGCTCAGAAAGTTTTTGAGCTGGCCAAGGAAACAGAAATATTTTTTGTGAACAAGGATGAGGCAATTGAAATTCTGGCGGCTCGAAAATTCGATCCGGAAAAGTTGAATGACGAAGAATTTTTACTAAAAGAATTGAAAAAATCTGGCGCAAGGGTGATTGTGATTACGGGCGGGGAGAATGGCGCTTGGGCCTATGATGGCAATGAAATTGTGCACGAAGATGCGTTGATGATAAAGACGGTGGATACGACCGGTGCCGGCGACGCTTTTGCCAGTGGTTTTTTGGCGGCACACATCAAGGGTAAATTTTTACGCGAGTGCGTGAAATGGGGTATCAAAAACGGCGCCAGCGTGGCGCAGCATTATGGAGGAGTGGAAGGCTTACTAAAAGCAGAGGAGATTGAAAAATAGTTACCGATCTAACTTTCTTTGACCGCAAAGAAAGTTACAAAGAAACTCTCGAGCAGGTGAAATATTCTAACAAATTCTGCGTTCGCGAGCTAAAATTTTTGGTTGCCCCGCGGCGGACCTAAAAATTTTCAAACGCTCTCTCGCTTGAATTTGTGATAGAATATTTCACACACTCGATTTAGTTGAAAAATTAGTTTTTTTGAAAAAGAAAAAAGAGCCCTTTAATGACATGCTCGGGTCAACAACACTATGCAGGTTTCTTGGCTGTTTTACCAAATATAACCTTGAAGAAATGCAAGAACGGGTTTTTGGGAGATGTATTTATTGCCTCATTTCTTGTTCTTCCGCATGTAGGACAGAAATCATCAGCTGGATCCAGAACTTTCCAGCACCAATTGCATAATGGCTGGCTGACTGTTTTGGTACCACACTTATAACAAAACTTATCACCGGTTATTGTGTGACACTTTGGACATTCCATAACTAGCTCCTTTTCAAAGAAATTTTTGTTAAATAGTTTAGATAAACCATTAACTTTTCATTATACTCCAAAACAACCCCAAAGTCAAGCGACTGTACATAAAAGCTAAAAAAAGCTTTAAATATGCTAAAATATTAATATGGAAAACCTCAACAATTTATTCAATCCAAAATCCATTGCCGTTGTTGGCGCGTCGGAAGAGGAAGGCAAGGTCGGCAATGTGATTGCTAAAAATATCTTGAATCTTGGGTACAAGGGCGGAGTGTTTTTGGTGAATCCAAAACACGAAGAATTGCTTGGCCAAAAGTGCTACAAAAGTTTGAATGAAATTGAAACTGATGTTGATCTGGCAATCATGGTCATTCCGGCGAAATTTGTGAATCCTATAATTCAGGAAGCGGCTGGCAAAACAAAAAATTATGTGGTTATTTCTGCCGGTTTTGGAGAAATTAATGAGGAGGGGAAAAAGCGCGAGGAAGAACTAAATCAGATTGCCGCAGACAATAATTTAAATATTCTGGGGCCGAACTGCCTCGGCTTTATTATCCCGCAATTGCAACTCAATGCTTCTTTCGCTGGCGGAATGCCGGAGGCGGGCAATATTGCTTTTATTTCACAATCCGGCGCTTTGGCAGTGGCAATTATGGATGTGGCTAAAAAAGAGGGACTTCGATTTTCCAGCATTGTTTCCGTCGGCAATAAAATGCAACTCGACGAATCGGAACTTTTGGAATATCTGGACGAGGATGCCAGCACAAAAGTGATCGGCATGTATTTGGAAGGCATCAAAGACGGCCGGAAATTTATTTCGGTGGCGCAAAAAATCAAAAAACCCATCGTGATTTTGAAAGCCGGCAAGACTGAGCGCGCGCAAAAAGCCATTTCTTCCCACACGGGAGCATTGGCGGGCAGCGATGAAATTATGACTGCAGTTTTTGAAAAAACCGGAGTGATTCGCGCGGAAAATATGGACGAATTTTTAGGACTTCTGAAATTAATTTCAAGCTCAAATGCTCCGCGAAATGGGGAGGTGATTATCGTAACCAATGCCGGGGGGCTGGGAGTGTTGACAACAGATGCATTCAAAAATAAAAAGATAAAACTAGCTGAAATCGGAGAGAAGACACAGGGGGCGCTGAGAAAATTTTTGCCGGAAGAATCATCAGTGGCGAATCCCATCGATGTATTGGGCGATGCGGATGAAAAAAGATATGGCAAAACCTTAGAGACATTGAAAAAAGAGCCAGCTGGAACAATTCTTTGTTTGCTGACGCCTCAGGACCAGACTCCAGCCAGAAAAATTGCCGGAAAAATTATTAAATTCAAAGAAAAATCAGAAGAAAATATCATCACCGTTTTTATGGGCGGAGAAAGAGTGGCAAAAGCGGTAGTCACGCTGAGAGAAAATAATATTTCTAATTTTTTTCTGGCGGATCAGGCCGTTGTCACGCTGGATAAATATTTTGAATGGAAGAGAAATAAATCCAAAATGGTTTTGCCTAACTGGGAAAATCATCCAGAAAGACAGCGAAAGGCTTCCGCGATCATTGAAAAAGCCGTGGCGGAGAGGCGTAGCGCTTTATATTTCTCCGAAGCAGCGGAGATTATGGGAATGTATGGGATCAAAACATCAAATTTTTGGACAGCGGAATCACTGAATCAGATTGAATTCCCGGTGGTCGTCAAAGTTGACAGCGATAAGGTTCTGCATAAGACGGACAAGCAAGGGTTGATTCTTAATATAAAAAATCAGAATGAGTTGCAAGCAGCGATTGAAAAAATAAAAAGTAATTTTCCGGGAGAAAAATTCATCATTCAGCCGATGCAGAAAATACAGACTGAATTGATAATTGGAGTGAAATATGACGATATTTTTGGGCCCATAATTGTTTTTGGTCTGGGCGGAACTTATACGGAAATTTTCAAAATGGTGGATTTTTTGGTACCGCCAGTGGGTCAGGAAGAAATCAAAGACAAAGTTTTGGACAGCAAGATAAAATTTTTATTTCAGGAAACCCGCGGCCAAATGCCATACAGCGCCAGCGAATTGGCGGACATTTTGGGGGGGCTTAGCTTTCTAACCCAAGAATTGCCGCAAATAAAGGAACTCGATATAAACCCGCTTTTGGTCTATAATGATGGAAAGGAAAGTGTCGCCGTGGATATTAAAATTATAATTTAATCAATTTATATAAATTTATGGCAGAAGACAAAAAAATAAAAATTTTAATAATTGATGATGATGATGCCACGAGAAGCCTGTATTCGGAAGTTTTTAAAAAACATGGCTTTGACGTGACTGAAGCAGTTGACGGAGTAGACGGCCTGGATAAAGCCACAAAAAATGTTCCCGACGTTGTCTTTACCGGGATAATCATGCCGCGGATGGATGGTTTTTCCTTGATGGAGGCCCTAAAGAAAAATATGGCAACCAGCAATATTCCCGTGGCCATTTCTTCCCATATGGGCCGAGAAGAAGATCAAAAAAAAGCAAAAGAGCTGGGAGCTGGAGATTTTATCTCGAGGGATATGACCACCCCGAACGAAGCGGTCGAAAGGATAAAAGCTATGCTCAATCTTACTGACTATAAAGTAAAATTTTATACCAATGAATTGGATGCGCTGAAATTAGCTCAAGATATGCACTTTAATGAGAAATTTCAGTGTACTTCTTGCGGGGCGGAAGCGATTTTGTCTTTACGCCTCAAGGATGTGTCCAGCCATGAATTTTTAGCTAAATTCGTGTGTCCTCAATGCAAAAAAGACCAGGAATGATTCTGTTTATTAAACTTTGAATAATTTAAAAGCGGGGTGGGAAACCTCGCTTCACCCCCACACCAACTTTTGCAAACCCAATACTTTTTTGCTGGATTGTCGGTTTATCTTGTAAAAGTTGGTGTGGGGGTTTAAATTGAATGCTATGAATCGCGCGTGGAAATTAAAAGATGTAGTATGCAAAAAAAACGGTGATTTGGAGAAAAAATATCATCCGTTGGTTTTACAACTTCTGGCGAGTCGAGGCATTGTAAATGAAACTGAAATAAATAATTTTTTTAAGCCTGATTACGCAGCCGGCATTTATGACCCGTTTATTTTCCCAGATATGGGCAAAGCGGTTGATCGGATAATCAAGGCTAAGGAAAATCAGGAAAAAGTCGCGATTTTTGGAGATTATGACGCTGATGGCGTCACATCTACGGCGGTGCTTTTTGAGGTTCTGGAAAACCTGGGTCTTAGGTGCGCGGAAATATATATACCCGACCGCCAGCTTGAGGGGTATGGCATGAATATCGAGGCCATCAGTTTTTTGCAAAAAAAAGGGATCACATTGATAATAACGGTAGACTGCGGCATAACTAATATTGAGGAGGTTGAGCAAGCCAAGAAACTAGGAATTGATGTTATAATCACCGACCATCATCATGTACCCGAAAAAATTCCTGAGGCTTTGGCGATAATCAATCCTGCTTCGGAAAAATGCGCGTATCCTTTCAAAAATCTAGCCGGGGTCGGAGTGGCTTTTAAGTTGGCTCAGGCCCTGTGTCAAAAAATTGAACCGGAAAGTATTGAGCGATTGAAGTGGTTGCTGGATCTGGTGGCTATCGGAACTATTGCGGATTGCGTGCCATTGATTGATGAAAACAGAGTTATCGTTAAATATGGATTGGTGGTTTTGTCCAAAACGCGGCGATTGGGGCTTCTGGAAATGTTTAAGGTTGGCCGGATCATGATTAATGAAAATAATATTCCGGATACGCATAAGATTGCTTTTCAGATCTCGCCACGCATCAATGCGGCCGGACGGATGGATCACGCCAGTGTTTCTTTCAAATTGATGATTGAAAAAAATGCGGCTGTCGCACGCGAGATGGCTCTGGAAGTTGAAAGTAAGAATCAGGAAAGACAAAAAGTCACCGCGGAAATCGTGCGGGAAATCAGAATTATTGCCGAAAATATGTACAAAGACAAAAAATTAATCTTCGTGCATAATGAGCATTGGCAAGTCGGCATTCTGGGTTTGGTGGCGGGGAAAATCGCCGACGAGTTCAATAAACCGACAGCTGTGTTGCAAAAACAAGAGCAGGAATTTGTTGGGTCATTGCGGAGCATCCCGCAAATTAATATTATCGAAGCTTTGGAAAAATGTTCAGATTTGCTGATTCGATTCGGCGGGCACGCGCAAGCGGCCGGCGTGCGGGTGGCGCCGGACAAAATCGAGAAATTTTACGAAAAGCTTTCTCAAATTATCGAAAAAGAATTGCAAGGCAGGGATATAATGCCCGAAGTGGAAATTGATGCAGAAATAAAAGCGCAGGATATCAATTGGGATCTGGTGGCGGAGATCGGAAAGATGGAGCCTTTTGGGGAGGGGAATGTTGAGCCGGTTTTTTTAATGAAAGACATGCTGATCCAGGATTTGCGGATTGTGGGCAACGGGAGCAAACACTTGAAACTGGCATTACGTTCGCAAAACGGCGGTCCGAAAATTTTTGATGCCATTGGTTTTGGTTTTGGCGATAAACTACCCGACTTAAAAAATGGAGACTTGATCGATATTGTTTTTAATCTGCAAGAGGATGAATGGAATGGTAACAAAAAAATCCAGCTAAATTTGGTGGACTTGAAAATTAAGAAATAAAAAAAGCGCAGGCAATGTCCCTGCGCTCTGGCCGAAAACCTTTTTAGGGGCTTTTGGCGGATCATACCTTTTTAGTTGGCATGAACTTAAAAATAGTAAGATACACAACAACATGCAGATATTCGATACTAATTTTGTCATTGCATACACCTCCTTAAAAGATACGCATTGCAAGATTAATAATGAAATTTCCCAGGATACGAAATATTCCGTAAATGCTGAAGAGTATTATGAACCCCGCGAATAACGCTGGCAAGTCGTCTTTCCAGGTAGTTTCCTGAAAATCACCGGCATTGTTTTTCATAGCTCCCTCCCAAAGAGTATTTTCCGAAAAACGATAAATATGCTAATATTTACTTATGGATAAGATTATCATATACACCGATGGCGGGTCAAGGAATAATCCCGGGCCGGCGGCGGTTGGCGTTTGGATTGAGACACTCAACAAAAAATACGGTGAGTGCATCGGTGAAAAAACCAATAATGAGGCCGAATATGAAGCGCTGATTTTCGGGCTCAAAAAACTCAAAAGCCTTTTGGGGAAAAACAAAACGCGCACGCATGAAATAATCTGTTATCTGGACAGCGAGCTGGTGGTGAAACAGTTGAGCCATAAATATAAGTTGACCGAAGAGCATATCCAAAAATTATTCATCCAGGTTTGGAACTTGATGCTGGATTTTGGCAAAGTGACATTTCATCACATTCCGCGCGAGAAAAATAAAATTGCGGACGCGCTCGTGAATCAAGCGCTGGATGAGAAGGAAAAACAAGGGAGTTTATTATAATTTTTGAATTTTTAATTTTATAAATAAATCTAAATTTTTAATTCCTAAACTTTCTTAAAATTAAGCGTCGGTTTAAAAATTTGAAATTAGAAAATTATTTAAAAATTACAAAATTAAAAATTATAATATTTACAAAAGTTATGTTTAAGCGGAAAACCATAATCTGGGCAATAATAATTATCGCAATAATCGCTGGCGGCTATTTTTTGCTGCGTCCCAAGGCGCCAATAACGGTTTACACAACTGCCGATGTGGCGCGGGGCAATTTATCGCAAACAGTTTCGGAAACTGGAACGATAAAAACGGTGAATCAAACAGATTTATCTTTCAAGATCAGCGGACGAGTGATCAAGCTTTTGGCCGAGGTGGGCGACAAAATAAAAACCGGACAGCTGCTGGCGCAATTGGATATGGGAACTCTCGGATCGCAATTGGCGCAAGCGCAGTCAGAAGTAAAGGTGCAACAGGAAACTTTGGATAATCTAGTGAGACACAAAAGCTCACAGCCATCTACTGGAGATCAACGCGACGCGCAAAGGGCTAGATTGGAACAGGCCAAGGCCGGAGTAGAATCGGTCCAGTCCCAAATACGCGACACCTATATGTATTCGCCGATTGACGGGGTCATTCTCAAACGCAATGTTGATCCTTTTGAAACTACGGTAGCCAACAGTCCGACGCCGGTATTCACAGTCGGCGATCCGCATGATTTGGTCATCGAAACGAATGTGCCGGAATCGGATATCGCCAAAATACAAATTGGCCAGACGGCCAGCATTACATTTGACGCTTTGCCGGCGGATGAAGTTTTTGGCGCGAAGGTCACGGAAATTGATCCGGCTTCGACTGAGATTCAGGACGTTGTATATTATAGGATAAAATTAAAACTGGACAATAGCAATGAAAATTTGAAATCCGGCATGACGGCCAATATCGATATCCATACCGCGGAGGCGGACAATGTTTTGCTGATTCCTGTGCGCGCCGTGCAAATGGAAGGCAAGGATCAAGTTGTCCAGATTCTCAATGCGGATGGAAAAACAACGACAAAAGTTAAGGTCCAAACAGGCCTCTCGGGCGATGAAGGCATGGTGGAAATTAAATCAGGCTTGAAAGGGGGGCAGAAGGTGGTGACATTTACGCAGACACAGTAGTTTCTCTTACTTTTCTTGTGTCGACAAGAAAAGTGGCAGAAAAGAAAGCGGTCGCCAGACGAAATTGCTGATTCTTACTTTTTCTTTCCGCAAGAAAAAGTAACAAAAAGAACTCTCAGCCAGACAAAATTTCCAAATAAATTCTACACTCGCGAGCTAAAAGTTCCGGCTGCTCAGCCAGGGGCTGATCAAGGAACTTTTTTAACGCTCACTCGCTTGAATTTCGGGGAAATTTTATAGGCTGAATAATCAGATTGGATTTTGAAAATAAAAAAAGGCATGTCCCGCGAAACATGCCTCTGTACACATATTGTCATTATTTACTGATGTCGAACATGAAGTAGAGCAAGTTTCTTGCAAACGGATAAAATAAAAATCCGGAGCCAAGCTTAGAAACATAATCGAGTGTTTTAACGACGAATGATGCTTCACAAATGTTCTTTGCTCCGCTTAATCCGACACAATAACCAACGACATAGGATGTTACAATAGTAAACGAGAAAAAAATCAATAAGTTTAAAGCCATTTTTTTAAGCATTTTTCTCCTTTCGGCTTATATAAGCCACTAAAATTCTTCTAGATTTTTAATGTAAGGTTCGATTATACTCCTTTTTTACTACTATGTCAAGTGCGTTAATTTCTGTCCAAAATCTTTGTAAAACTTATGAAAATGAAGGCGTGGCGACGCAAGCGGTTTGCGGCGTGTCTTTTTCCGTTGAAAAAGGCGAATTTGTTTCGATTATGGGACCTTCTGGCTCGGGAAAATCAACGCTGATGCAGCTTTTGGGATTTTTGGATCGGCCGACGGAAGGGGAATATATTTTTGAAGGGAGAGATACATCTAAATTTACTGAGGATGAATTAGCAGATCTCCGCAACCAAAAAATTGGTTTTGTTTTCCAAACTTTCAACTTGTTGCCAAGAACCTCTGTTTTTGAAAATGTGGAGCTGCCCTTATTGTATGACCGGGAAAAAGCCACCAAAGAAAGCAATGCCGAAAAAGTGATACAGGCGCTCAAAGCCGTGTCGATGGAACACCGCGCGAATTACCTTTCCAACCAACTGTCCGGCGGGGAAAAACAGCGGGTGGCGATCGCGCGCGCGCTAGTGCTCGATCCGGAAGTTATTTTTGCCGACGAGCCGACGGGCAATCTGGATTCGAAAACTGGAACGCAAATTATGAAAATTTTTCAGGAGCTAAATGATGAAGGCCACACGATAATTTTGGTCACGCATGAAACTTTCACGGCTGAACACGCCAAAAGAATTTTGCAAGTGAAAGATGGGGATATTATTTCGGACATTCCAGTCGCGAACAGAAGAATCGCCAGGGATGGAGAGATGCTAAAATAGGGTTGTTGTTGCTTACTTGGAAATGTTCGCCAGAGGCGTCCATTTCGCTCGCTTCGCTAGACAACAAAGAACCGCCTGCTCTAGTTTAGCGAGGCGGTTTCATGAAACAAATATTTGGAAGACAGGCATTTCTTCATCAACAAGAATACAATTGCCGTTCCTATTGAATTTAGCGTTTACTTCAGTTTCAGTTCCATTTAAACGGACAGTGGCACGCTCCTTCTTCGTGAAGTAGAGATTGTTTTGTATAACGTCCATTAAATACTGCGGGCTTAGTTTCTCAGGTATGTCGGCAGCCGGTAAAAATGTATGATTTGTATCTAATTCTCGAAAGAACACAATATTATTTTTCATAACCCCCCCCTTTTTTTTAAAGCATAGCACTCGCCTAAGGAAAAAACAATGCTCCTAGCCAATCCGATAAAAATTTCCTACAAAAATCTGATGGCGGCCAAGTGGCGGTCGTTTTTGACGGTGCTGGGAATAATTATCGGCGTGGCCTCGGTGATTATCGTCATGGCCATTGGCGCTAGCGCGCAGCAGTTGATCTTGGATCAAGTGGCAGGTGTCGGCTCCAACCTCGTGGGAATTCTGCCGGGCGGATCGGAAGAAAAAGGCCCGCCCGCCACCGTTTTTGGGACAATCATCACTACGCTAAAATATACAGATCTGAAGTCGATCGGAAACAAGAGTAACGCGCCGGATGTCACAAATGTTTCTGGCTATGTGACCGGCTCAGCGACGGCCAAGCATCAGGAAAATAGTTTTGCTGTAACATTCCAGGGCGTGAGTTCTGCTTTGATTAATGTAGAAAATATCAAGGTGGCGAAGGGCAGATTTTTTATGTCCGAAGAAGAAACGAATCTGGCGCGGGTAGCGGTGCTGGGCGCTGATCGTGTCAAAGATTTTTTCCCCAATGAGGATCCGATCGGCAAAACACTCACCATCAAGGACTTGAATTTTACGGTAATCGGAACTCTGGAGAAAAAAGGAGCGTCCGGTTTTTCCAATACCGATGAGACTATATACATGCCGCTTTTTACGGCGCAAAAATTGATCTTGGGGATTGATTATCTTAATTTTATCCGTGCCAAAGTTGATAGCCCGCAAAATCTGGATCGCACAGTTGCAGACATTAAAACCACGCTGCGGCAAAATCACAACATCAAAGATCCGTCCGACGATGATTTTTCGGTGCGTACCACGGCGCAAGCGCTCACCACGCTCACTAGCATCACGGATGTTTTGAAATATTTTCTGACCTCCATCGCGGCTATTTCGCTTTTGGTCGGCGGAGTGGGGATTATGAATATTATGCTGATCGCGGTCAATCAGCGCATCCGCGAAATTGGATTGCGCAAAGCCGTCGGAGCCCGCAACGCGAATATTGTTTCGCAATTTTTGATCGAATCAGTCTTCATTACATTTGCTGGCGGAGTCCTCGGGATTATTTTTGGAATTCTGGTTGCCTGGTTGGCGGCGGTTGTCATTAACCGTCTGGGCTATACCTGGCATTTTTTGATCACGAGTAATTCAATAGTCATTGCTACAGCGGTTACAATCTTGATCGGTTTGATTTTTGGCATGTATCCGGCGCGCAAGGCGGCGCGCGTTTCACCGATGGAGGCATTAAGATACGAATAATATGTTTCACGAACTGATATTATCCATCAAATTAGCTTTTAAAAATCTCCGCATGAATCTCGGGCGGACGGTTTTGACGCTGTTTGGAATCGTGATTGGGATCACTTCGGTGATTGTGATTATGTCGAGCGGGCAGGGGGTCAAGAGTTTCATTCTCGACCTGATTGGAACTTTTGGCAATGATGTGATTCAGGTGGAAGTCAAAGTACCGGCCACTGGCAAGACTTCCTCGCAAAACGCCATCGGCCAGGCGATGGGCATCCAGATTACAACCTTGAAGCAGGAAGACGCGGACGCGATTGCAAAACTGCCCAACGTGGAAGCGCTATACACGGCTAATTTTACGCAGGAAATTGCCACTTATCAAAGCGTGAAAAAACGCACCTTGCTTTTCGGCACTAGTGCCGGCGTGTTG
>Ga0209048_10003504_pt1 | contig 15209 bp, 16 predicted proteins | sample FrelakmetCRP12CR_FD_187146 | JGI IMG/M metagenome (GOLD analysis project Ga0209048, IMG submission 187146) | Freshwater lake sediment microbial communities from the University of Notre Dame, USA, for methane emissions studies - CRP12 CR (SPAdes)... | ecosystem: Environmental > Aquatic >... | reverse complement strand
GACAGGGCGGGGATGTGTGATGCGAGTCGGGTTGTTCCTCCCGACGGTCAGCCCGATGGCCACTCCCGAGTACCTCGCCGCTCACGCGCGCGCCGCCGAGGAAGCAGGGTTCGCGTCGATTTGGGTCGGAGAGCATGTCGTGTTCCTCGACGAGTACACGTCGAGCTACCCGTACGCCTCCGACGGTCGCCTCTCTCTCCCACCCGACGCAGGGTTGCTCGAGCTGTTCACGACGCTCGCGTTTCTGGCCGGGATCACCGAGCGGATCCGCCTCGGGACCGCCGTGTGCCTGGTTCCCCAGCGCAACCCCGTCTACACGGCGAAGGAGGTCGCGACCCTCGACTGGCTCTCGGGTGGTCGGGTCGATTTCGGCATCGGCATCGGTTGGCTCCGCGAGGAGTTCGAGGTGCTGCACGAGGAGTTCGACGAACGCGTACCACGCACGCGCGAGTACATCGAGGTGATGCGCCGGCTGTGGTGTGATGAGGTGTCGGAGCACGCGGGCGAGCTCTACAGCCTGCCACCGTGCCGGATGTACCCCAAGCCGGTACAGGACCCGCATCCACCGATCTACGTCGGTGGCGAGTCCGATGCCGCGCTCCGACGCGTCGCCGAGCTCGGTGACGGGTGGCATGGGTTCAACCACCTCCCCGACAGCGCGGCCCGTTCGGTGCGGCGTCTCGAGGGCGCGCTCACGGCGGCCGGGCGAGCGCTCGACGACGTCGACGTGACGATCGGTGCCTACCTCCAGCCGGTCGAGCCGAAGCACCTGTCGGGATATCGCGACGCCGGGGTGGACCAGTTGGTGCTGACCGCGTTCGCCGGGGACGCGGCGGGGATCCGTGACGAGGTTTCGCGTCTCGGCGACGCGTTCGTCGGCCCGGCGGCCGAGTTGTAGGAGAGACTGGTGGCCGGGAGAACCGGTGACCGGGAGCCACAAGTCAGGAGCAGGGGAGAAGACGATGGCGGAGCGAACGCTTGGAGATGTCGCGACCAAGGTGCTGTTCGAGAACGACCGGGTGAAGGTCTGGGAGCTGGCGCTCGCGCCGGGTGAGATGTCCGACGTGCACGAGCACCAGCACGACTACCTCCTCGTCCAGCTCGAAGGCGACAAGATCGCCGGCGTCTTCGAAGCCGATACCCACGGTGAGTACCCGCCGGGCACGGTGGAGGGCGATGTGGCACCCGGCAACGTCTTCTACACGACGAAGGGTGGGATCGAGACCGCGAAGAACACCGGCCAGCAGCACTACCGCGAGATTCTCGTCGAGCTGAAGGATTGAGCGACTCGAGTCCTCTTGGTGGACGAGCCATTGCCCGGCGGCCGCTCGAAGGGCTTCGCGTGCTCGAGGTCGCGACGCTCTACGCGGCGCCGCAGATCGGGGCGATGCTCGGCGACCTGGGCGCCGACGTCGTCAAGGTCGAGCCCTCGGCGGGTGACCCGATGCGCCAGATGGGTCGCCCCGTCCTGTGGGATCTGGTCGCGCGCCACAAGCGCTCGATCGTATTGGACCTCGAGTCCGGGCGATCGCCCGACGATTCGGCGACGTTCGACGCGCTCGTGGCCGTGGCCGACGTGTTGGTCGAGAACCTCACGCCCGCGCTCCGCAGAGCGTGGGGCTGCACCTACGAGGAGTTGGCGGCGCGCAACCCGGGGCTCGTCGTGCTGAGCGTCAGCTGCTTCGGCGCAACCGGCCCGTATGCCGACCGTCCGGGTGCGGGCACCCTGGCCGAGGCGTTCGCAGGCCTGACGCACATGACGGGTGAGGCCGATGGTCCACCGATGCTGGCGTCGGTGGCGATCGGCGACACCGTCACCGCGTTCTCCGGTGTGATCGGAGCATTGGCGGCGTGCTGGTCGCGCGACGCACGTGGCGGGACCGGATCCCACGTCGACGTCAGCATGTACGAGCCGATCCTCGCGATCATGGCCGGCACCCTCGTGGGCTGGGACGGTGTCGGCGAACCACCGCGACGCAACGGCAGCCGAGTGCCCGGTGGCGCGCCCCGGAACGTCTACCGGACGAGTGACGGTCACTACATCGCAGTCTCCGGTACCACGGATGCGCAGGTTGCGCGCGTGCTCGTGGTCATCGGGCACGACACCGCGACCGACCACGCGCGGTTTGGGCGTGCGGGCGACCGCGCTGTGGCGAGCGACGCGCTCGATGCGCTCGTCGCGGAGTGGGTCGCCGCGCATTCCCGGGACGAGGTGATGCGCGCGCTGCTCGGGGCCCGAGTGCCGGTTGCGCCGGTGAACGATGCCCGCGACATCCTCGAGGATCCCCACATCGCTTCGCGCGGCGGGATCGTCACGCCCGCGCCGGGTGCGGCGCTCGACCAGCATCGCCGCGACGTGCTGACCGACTGGCTCGGGACCGCGGTGAACGGGACGAGCTAGGACGGCTCGTCGGGTCGGAGCGCCGCGTCCGGCACGTTACCGTCCAGGTCGGTAAAGCCGTAGGCCTCGGCGAGGGCTGCAACGGTCGGCGTCGTCCCGGTCCGCTGCATCACCAGGTCGTCGGTCGCGAGTGCGACCACGCCGCGCCCGACGAAGCGCGGTGACTCGGCGTCGGCGAGGTCGAAGGTACCTTCGCCAGGAAGGTCGAGCACGGAGCGACCGTCATCAGTGCGGCGCGCACCGAGCTCCACGATCTCGGTGCGCACGAGGCCGGGCCACAGCGAGACGACCGCCACTCCGTGGGGTTGCAGCTCATGAGCCATGTCGGCCGTCATCTTGTCGAGCGCTGCCTTGCCGACGCCGTAGACGACGTTGTGCGCGTACTGCGTCGAGCCCGAGGACGAGATGTTCACGATGAGCCCGTGCCCGGCCGCGAGCAGCATCGGGGTCGCGAACACGGATGCGACGTAGTGCGAACGCACACCGATGTCGATGACCTGGTCCCAGGCGGCGACCGGGAGCTCCCAGAAGGGCTGGCCGAGCCACGGGGCGAGGTCGATGGCCGAGTACACGTTGTTGACGAGCAGGTCGAGGCGCCCCTGTTCACGTTCCACGCGTGTGAAGAGCGCTTCGACCTGCGTGTCGTCATGGTGATCGCACGCCACACCGAGGGCGGTGCCCCCGAGCGCCTCGATCTCGCTCACCGTCGCACCGACGGTGCCCGGAATCGGTCCCGGGTCGACTGTGCGTCCCGTGAGGTACACGATCGCGCCCGCGGCGCCGAGCTCGAGCGCGATCCCCTTGCCGATCCCGCGGCTGGCACCCGTGACGACAGCGACGCGTCCCTCCAGCCGAGTTGCCATCAGGTGATCCTGCCAGGCGCGTGGGGTGCAATGGCGTGGAGGGGCGTTCACCGCCATGATGGCGCAGATGGCGTCCTCGTGATCGGTCAGGAGCAGGGCTGATGTGCTTCTCCGCCGAGGCCGACTTCGTGAGCGGCGCGCTCATCGGTGCGGTCGGGGTTGCCTCGCTCCGGGAGGTGCGCCATGCCCGCGAGATCCCGCTCGCGGCGCTCCCGATCGCGTTCGCGGTCCACCAGCTCACCGAGGGCGTCGTGTGGCTCGGGCTGGAGGGTCATGTTTCCCGGTCGGTCAGCGATGTCGCGATGTACGCGTACCTGTTCTACGCGTGGGCTGCACTCCCGTTCGTCGCACCCCTGGCGATCTACCTCGTGGAGCCGGTGCGACGACGGCGAACGTGGATGGCCGCGTTCATTGCCCTGGGTGCGGTCGTCGCCGCGTATCTGCTGTGGGCCCTGGTGCACGAACCGGTCAGCGCGCACATCACCGGCCACACGATCGACTACCGCGGGGTCGGAGACTCCGGCAACCTCGTGACGGCGCTCTACGTGGTGGCGACGTGCGGCACCTTCCTCCTGTCGAGTCAGCGGCGGATCGTGTGGTTCGGTGTGGCGAACGTGGCCGCGGTCGCGGCGATCGCGTGGGAGCAGTCGGCCGGCCTCACGTCGCTCTGGTGCCTCTGGGCCGGGGTGGTGAGCGTGCTGATCTACCTGCAGTTGCGCGACTGGCGTCGAGCCGAGGAAGCGGAGCCCGCGTTCACGTGAGGCCTTTCTCGGCCTGCTCCTTGGCGTGGTCCTCCACCGCCTTGCCGATCGCGTTCGTCGCCGCGGTCACGAATCGACCTTCAGAGCCGACGATCCAGTCGTAGGACGCCTGCACCGGCTCGAGCTGGCCCTGGAAGTGCGGCATCACGTAGCGGGCGAACAGCTCGTAGCTGCGTCGGGTCGCTTCGGGATCGGCCCATTCGTGTCCGAACAGCAGGAACGTCCCGAACCCGCCCGACTGCGCGACGAGCCGCTCGATCTGGCGCACCGCGTCGTCGGGCGTGCCGATGATCGCGAAGCCGTTGGAGTCGCAGTGCTCGAGGATGGTCGCGACATCGTCGCCCTCGCCGACGGGGCTCGTCGGCAGGATGTGGCGGAAGTAGCGGCTGAACTCGACGATTCCGTACTCGACGTCGCGCCGGGCCTGCTCTTTCGTCGGCGCGAGGTGCATCGGGCCGACGAGCCGCCACTTCGCGCGATCGGCGACCTGATCGAACTCGGCCGCGCGCGCTTCCATGACATCCCAGTGCGCTCCGAGGATGTCGAAGCCGGCGTCGGTGGTCGCGCCCACCGAGAGCAGCCCGAGGCCGTAGCGACCGGCACTGCGCGGACCCGCAGGGGAGATGGACGCGGCGACGGCGATGTCGATGCCGTCGGGGGAGTACGGCGCGAGCTGGAGGCGCGCGTCGTTGATCTCGAACCAGTCCGTCTTGGCCGTGACCGTCTCACCGCGGAGCAGGCGCACGACGACGTCGAGGGCTTCCTCCATGCGCGGCCGCTGGGTGTCGGGTGGGATGCCGAGCATGTGCGCATCGGAGGTGAGCTGGCCCGGACCGCAGCCGAGCATCGCGCGCCCTCGGGTCAGATGGTCGAGCAGCACGAAGCGATCAGCGAGCAGCAGCGGGTGGTGGTACGGCAGCGAGTTCACACCGCTGCCGAGTCGGATGTGCTGGGTCCGCTCCGCGGCAGTGGCGATGAAGACCTCGGGTGAGGCGATGATCTCGACGCCGCCCGAGTGGTGCTCACCGATCCACGCCTCGTCGAAGCCCAGCCGGTCGAGGTGCTGGATCAGCTCGAGGTCGCGCTCGAGTGCCCGGGTCGGGTTCTGCCCGACATCGTGGAATGGTGCCATGAACATGCCGAATCGCATGCCCGGCATCGTAGAACCCCGGGTCAGGGGAGCTGGCTGTGGATCCAGGTGTCGAGGGCCGGTCCGCTCTCGAGGCTCGTGATGAGCGCGTAGCGGGTGGTGCCGCTCGGGTTGGAGACGACGTGCCAGAGCCGCTGGGTGTCGACGACGAAGCGCGCTCCCCGGTGCAACGGCACGTGCACTTCGGTGCTCTGGTCGGGGAGCCCGTCGGGGCCCTGCTCCATGAGGATCATGTGGGCGCCCGGATTGTCGGTGAGCTCGATCCACTGGCGCACCACCCAACCCTCGTCGTCGGGGTTGAAGCGGTTGTTGTCGTCGCGATGCAGGCTGCGGAGGGACTGCTCGTAGTCCTGGGGCTCGAGCTTGATCACCCGCACGCGTCCGAAGTCGGCGCCGATCGCGCTGACATGGTGGACGAGCGACGGGCACATCGGCGCGTTCGATGTCCACTTCCCGCCCTTGTCGGCCCGCTCCTCGCCGGGCTTCCAGAATCCCCGGCAGTCGAGCTCGCCGTCGGCGGTCGCGATGGGTGCGAAGTTCGTGTCGCCGCCGCTCTTCCAGTCCATGTACTCGAGGGGGAGGAACTCTTCCTCGGGCACCGGCGGATCGAGGTCGGAGAGGATCACGTACCCTCGCTCGCCCAGCACGTCGAGGCGGACGTGGGATGACTCGAGCGGGATCTCCGTCGACCAGTGGGGGAGCTTGAGGTACTCGGCGACCTGAACCATGCCGCTCAGTGTAGGGACCGGGGGCGTGACGTCATCGCCTTCGGCGAGGATGTGACCAAGGTCCCGCAGGGTGCCCTGAGTCGGGGGAGGGGTTCACGAGAGCGGGTCGACGCGCAGGCGCACGAGGCGCGACGACTTGATGCGCCACGCCCCGTCCTCCCGCACGTACTCGTCGTAGTAGTGGCCGTAGCCCCGCATGCCCTGGCCGGAGTCGGCCGGGAGCTCGACGTAGTCCTCCAGCGGCCAGATGCCCGCTGCGGTGTCGGGACCGGAGACGTCGAGCTCAGGGGTATGGCCCATGTGCACGGTACGCGCGTCGGCCAGCACCTCGGCCAGGAAGTCGACGATCGTGTCGCGCCCGTCATTCACGAAGCCGTCGGTGTCGAGGTGGGCGTCGATCGCGAACACGCCGCGCAGCTCGTCCCAGCTCTTGGTGTCGAGGCAACGCCAGTATCGGGCCTTGAGGCTCTGGAGCTCGGCCATGTCGACGAGCCGTTGCACGTCGTCGACATCCTGAAGATCTTCCACACCCTGGGAGTCGTCCACGGAGACGGAGAGTAGGCCGTGCGGCGTAGGCTCGCCGCCGTGCAAGCGGTGGTGGCCCGACGGCGCCAGCTCGTCGTCGAAGAGATCGACGACCCGGTCCCGGGTGCGGGCGACGTGCTCGTCGCGGTCCGCGCGTGCGGGATCTGCGGCTCCGATCTGCACACGCTCGACCACGCGGAGCACCTCGCCGAGGTCGGGGCCGCGATGGGAGCCGACCTCGCGTTCGATCCGCAGGCCGACTTCGTGCTCGGCCACGAGTGGTGCGCCGAGGTCCTCGAGCTCGGGCCCGGGAGCGGGGATGAGCCGATCAGGCCGGGCGATCTGGTCGTGTCCGTGCCCTACCTCCTGCGGGGCGACGCGCTGATCCCGCTCGGCTTCTCCAACGATCTCCCCGGGGGCTTTGCCGAGCGAATGCTCCTCAGCACCGCGTTGTGCCTGCCCGTGCCCAACGGTCTCGATCACCGGCGGGCCGCGCTGACCGAGCCGATGGCGGTCGGCGTGCACACGATCGCTCGCGCGGGTTTGCGCGACGGTGACGCCGCGGTCGTGGTCGGGTGCGGCCCGATCGGGCTGGCGATCATCGCCTGGTTGGCCGCTCGTGGTGTCGAGATGATCGTCGCCGGGGACTTCTCCGAGCAACGTCGTGCACTCGCGTCGGCGATGGGTGCGCACGAGGTCGTCGACCCACGGCAGGAGCCGGTCGTCGACGCTTGGCGCCGGGTCGATGGTCTGCGCCCGTTGGTGCTCTTCGAGGCCGTCGGCGTGCCGGGGATGCTCGATCAAGCCGTGTTCGACGCACCGGCCCGGAGTCGCATCGTCGTCGCCGGCGTGTGCATGCAACCCGACACGTTCCGGCCACTCATCGCGGTGATCAAGGAGCTCGACCTCCACTTCGTGTACGCCTACGACCCCGACGAGTTCGCGGCGACGCTGCGCGCGATCGCCGAGGGTGACGTCGATGTGACCCCGCTGATCACCGGCACCGTCGGCTTCGAGGGAGTCCCCGACGCGTTTACGACGCTCCGGCGCGCTGAGCAGCACGTGAAGGTTCTCGTCGAGCCGGGTGGACCGCCGATGGTGACGCCGACCTCAGTGCCAGAGGTCCAGCCATGACCGGGACCCGCATGGCCGGCAAGGTCGCGGTCGTCACCGGATCGACCCGGGGCATCGGGCGGGCCAGCGCGATCCGCTTCGCGGCTGAGGGCGCCGCGGTCATCGTGACCGGCCGCACGGTTGATGCCGGTCGCGCGGTCGAGGAGGAGATCCGGAGCGCGGGCGGTGAGGCGACGTTCGTGCCCACCGACCTGGCCGACGAGGAGGACGTCATCGCGATGGTGCGGGCTGCGGTCGACGGGTACGGGAGTCTGACGACGCTCGTGAACAACGCAGCGCCGACCGAGCTCATGGGCCCCGGTCGGGCGGATCGCCGGGTCACCGAGCTCGAGAACGACGCGTGGGACTCGATCATGCTCGTGGCGCTCAAGGCAGTCGTCTGGGCATGCAAGTACTCCATCCCGGAGATGGCCAAGGCCGGTGGTGGGGCGATCGTGAACATCTCGTCGGCCGCGTCGATCCTGGGAACGCCCGGGCTCGACACCTATACCGCAGCCAAGGGCGCACTGAACACGCTCACCCGCTCGATCGCCGTGGAGTACGCGCCCGACAACGTCCGCTCCAACTGCATCGTCGCGGGCATGGTCCTGACCAGCGAGGGCGCCTTCAAGATGATGGAGGACCCGGTGATCGGAGGTGCGACGAGAGCGATGCATCTCACCCGTCTCGGGCTCCCCGACGACATCGCGAACGCCGCGCTCTTCCTCGCATCCGACGAGGCCGCGTTCGTGACGGGAGCGATCCTGCCGGTCGATGGTGGCGTGACCGCGCGCATGCCGGTCCCGGACCTCTCGGCGGCCGATCTCGACCTCGACTGATCGGGGGGACGACTGGTGCACCCTCGACTGTCGGTGAGCGCGGTGTCGAGCTGGGAGTGGTCGCTCGACGAGGACCTGGCGTTCTGGTCCGACGCGGGGATCGACCACGTGGGGCTCTCGTTCCGCAAGCTCGAGGAGGCCGGTCTCGATTCCGCGGTGGCCCGGGTGCGCGACGCGGGACTGCGCGTGTCGAACACGGTCGAGCTCGGGTGGTGGGACCTTGGCGCGTCGTCGACGTGGCCCCGCCAGCAGGACCGGCTGCTCGGTGCCGTCGCGGCCGCGGAGGCGCTCGGCGGTTGCCTCGTCCTCACCACCGGCCCGGCCGGCGGGCTCGAATGGGACGCCGCGGCCGATGCGCTCGACGAGGCGATCGAGCCCGTTCGCAGTGCGGCGGAAGGCGTCGGCGTGCTCCTCACGGTCGAGCACACCGGGCCGTTGCGTCTCGACCTGAGCTTCGTGACGAGCTTGCGCGACGTGATCGACCTGGCCCGCCGGCTCGGCGTGTTGGCCTGCGTGGAGCTGAACAGCTGCTTCGCCGAACGTGGGCTCGCGGCGACGTTGATCGAGGGCCGCGACGTCCTCGGGCACGTGCAGCTCAGCGACTTCGTGATCGGGAGCCTGTGCACCCCTGACCGAGCGGTGCCCGGCGACGGTGACATCGACCTCGAGCGGATCGTCGGGGCGGTCCTCGCCGCCGAGTACACGGGCTCATTCGAGATCGAGCTCGTCGGCCCCCGGATCGAGGCGGAGGGCTACGCGCCGGCGATCCGTCGCGCGGTCGCGTACGTCGACGCGCTGCTGACTCAACTGGCGTAGGTGATCTCCGGCGGAGCGGCGAGCAACTCGGCCAGCTTCGGCCCGATCTCGGCGACGTGCCCGGAAGCCCGATGCGTGGCGAGGGCCGCGTCGTCGCGGAACACCTCGTAGCCCAGCACCATGTCCGGCTCGTCGCGCGCCGGGTGCACGACGAACGTCTCGGCACCGGGCTCCTGGCGCGTCGTGTCACCGAGCGCTTCGAGCGCCGTGACCAACTCGTCGCGTCGACCCGGTAGCGCCGTCAGCCGGGTGAAGATCACGACGCGCGCCACGCGCGTGAGCGTACGGGGTCGAGGCTCAGGGGTCGAGGTTCCGGGCTTGAGGCCAGGAGTCGGCGTGTTCCGGCGCCCTCCGGTACCAGTAGCCGTGGTGGCGTGTGAAGCCGGCATGTTCGTAGAGGCCCCGCGCGGCGTCGTTGTTCGTCTCGACCTGCAGGTACATGCGGTCGGCTCCACCTTCTTCGCCCCACCGCGCAAGCTCGCGCAGCAGCGTCTGCGCTACGCCGCGACGGCGGTGTGCGGGGTGCGTCTTCATCGAGAACACGCCGACCCAGCCTCGTTCGCGCACGCCGAGCGCGACGCCGACCCCGGGGGCCGCAAGGGCGAGCACGTCAGGCCCCACTCGGCGCAGGAGCGCGCCGTAGGCGTCGGCATAGAGTTCGACCGGTCGATCGCTCGTGTCGCAGTCGCGCCACGCGGCGACCCAGCGCTCGTCGGGGAACGGATGTCGCTCGACGGTGTGTGCGTCGGGAACGTCCGCCGGCTGCTTGCCGGGCACGGCACACGCTGCTCGCACCGTGGAGGTCGGGGCGGTGCACACGTCGACCGGTGCCTCCACCTCATAGCCGCGCGCTGCGAGCGCGTCGTCGAGCCCGTCGGGCGCCGCGGTCGGTCCGACCTGGAGACGCGTCGGCCGGCCGGCGCTGCGGTAGAGGTGCTCGGCGATGTCGAGTCGATCGTCGAGGTCGAGCATGGCCCCGGCTGCGAGCGTGAGCACCGAGTTCGCTCGTCGCATCGGAACCTCGGGGGTGTGGCGAAGCACCCAGCCGTCGAGGTGCCAAACGGTCGCTGCCGGCATCGCGTTGGCCGCGAGCTCGTCGAGCACGGCGGCGGCGGCCGTGGGCGCCGGGTCGCCGTTCACGACCCGGACCGGAACGCGCCCGGGCCACTGAACATGGCGCGGTGCCAACGGTCGGGGGTCAGGACGAGCGCGCGCGGATAGTCCTCGAACAGCCAACGGGCGAAGTTGCGTCGCGTCCACGGGGTGAGGTCGGACGCGCGCACCGCGAACTGGGCTCCTCTCGGTGTGCGCATGACGTGCTGCAGCGTCCGCGCGAATCGAAGGTCACGTCCGAGCGACTGCCCGACCTTGCGTCGATAGCGGGCGGCGATCGCGGTCGGGTCGCCGCCCGCGGCGATCGCGCGGCCGGCAAGGATCCCGGACTCGAGCGCCTGGGCGATGCCTTCGCCGGTCATCGGGTCGACGACGCTCGCGGCATCGCCCACGTACAGCACGCGATCGTCGGCGAGTCGGTTCGGATCGTACGCCGCGGGAATGGGCCAGGCCCGGTGCACGTCCTCGGGCTCGGCATCGGCCCCGAGCACGCTTCGCAGGGAGGCGCGAGCGAGCAGGTCGGGCCAGAGCTGCTTGAGCTTCTTGCCCGTGACGCCGGCGTCGCGCAGCACGCCGAAGCCGACGTTGGCGCGACCGCCGGGGAGGGGGAACACCCATGCGTACCCGGGCAGAAGGTCTCGCTCGAACAGGACGAACTGGCGCCGCTCCTCGACGCCACGGAAGTACTGGCGGAACGCATGCCATGTCCCCAGGTCGGCCGGCGCGTTCGGCTCGCGCAGGCGACGCACGCGTGACCAATGGCCGTCAGCCGCGACGACATGGGCCGCGTCGAGGTTCGTCCCGTCCGCGAGCTCGGCGTGGATGCCCGTCGCCGTGTCGGTGAGACCGACCAGCTCGGCGTCCTCTCGAAGCTCGACGCCCGCTCGGCGCGCTCGCGCCACCAGCGCGGCGTCGAGCTCGAGGCGGGTGATCACGCCCGAATACGCACCGGTGCGCGGCAACGGCAGGGCCGCTCGATGCCCTGACGGCGAGACGAACACCGCCTCGTGCACCGCCTCGTAGCCGGGGAGCGCGGGCACGTCGACCTCGAGCTGCTCGAGTAAACGCAGCGCCTGCGCGGTCAGCCCGTCGCCACACGTCTTGTCGCGAGGGAAGACGGCTCGATCGACCACGACCACGGCGAGGCCCTGCTCGTGGGCCGAGAGCGCGGCGCCCACCCCGGCAGGCCCGGCACCGACGACCAGGACGTCGAGCTGTCCCGTCCCGCCCCGTGCTGTCGTCCCGCCCCGTGCTGTCATCGCCTTCCGACGCTACGCGGCGCTCGTCGCTCGCCTCCGGCCGGGACCGGGGCCCCGGCCTAAGCGACCGAGCCTGGTTTCGACGCGAGCGGGCTTCGGAGGTCAGAATCTCAACGATTCCCAGACCTCCAACGGGAGAGCCATGAACATCGCAGTCTGCGTGAAGCAGATCCCCGACCCGGCCACGCCGGGCGAGCTCGACCCTGAGTCCAAGACGCTCAAGCGTGAGGGCAAGCTCATCCTCGACGAGTCCGACAGCTACGGCGTCGAGATGGCGCTCCAGCTCGCCGACGCGGCCGGGGGTGGCGAGGTCACCCTGGTGTCGATGGCACCCAACAACGAGGTCTCCGGCCTGCGCACCGCGCTCGCGATGGGTGCAGCCAAGGCGATCCTCGTCTCCGACGACGCGCTCGTGGGCAGCGACTCGCTGTCGACCGCGAAGGTGCTCGCCAAGGCGATCGAGCGGGTCGGGGACATCGACCTGGTGCTCACCGCGACCGAGTCGACTGACGGCTACACGGGCACGATCCCCGGCCAGGTCGCCGAACTGCTCGGTTGGCCGTCGCTGACGTTCGCCAAGCACATCGAGATCGCGGACGGCAAGGCCACGATCCAGCGTCAGACCGAGGCCGGCTACGACGTCGTCGAGGCATCGCTGCCCGCCGTGGTGAGCGTGACCGCGGGTGTGGTCGAGCCGCGCTATCCCTCGTTCAAGGGGATCATGGCCGCGAAGAACAAGCCGGTCGACGAGGTCAAGGTCGCGGACCTCGGTCTCTCGGCCGATCAGGTCGGCTGGGCCGGCGCCCGACAGACGATCACCAACATCGAGGCGGCCCCGGCGCGGGAGGCCGGCGAGAAGGTCGAGGACGACGGCACCGCGCACGAACGGGTCGTGGCGTTCCTCGAGCAGCTCAAGGTCATCTAAGCAACCCGCCGTCTCCGGAACCAGACCTCCACGAGAACCAGGACAGGACACGACGACATGGGCATTCCCAAGATCTGGGTGTACGCGGAGGCCGAGGGCGACAAGCCGGCCACCAGCACGCTCGAGCTCCTCACCAAGGCGCGCGAGATCGGTGACACGGTCGAGTGTGTGTACGTCGGGGTGAACGCGGACGCGCTCGCCGGTGCGCTCGGCGAGCACGGCGCGACGAAGGTGCACGCCGTCGACGGTGGTGACGTGCTGGCCGGTGTCGTCGGTGCCGCCGCACTCGCGGCGCTGATCGCGACCGAGCAACCCGACCTCGTGCTGTTCGCCCAGAGCTACGACGGGCGCGACGCGCTCTCGCGACTCTCGGTGAAGCTCGACCGACCGGTCCTCACCAACGGCACCGACCTCAAGGTCGACGGTGACTCCGTGCTGATAGGAACGGCGATCTTCGGGGGCAACACGCTCGTCGACACGGTGTTCGAGGGCGAGAAGCCGTTCCTCGCCGCGATCCGTCCGAAGTCGTTTGCCGCCGAGCCCGGTGGCGGTGCGGCAGCCGAGGTCGTCACGGCCGCGCCCGGCGACGCCGGACGTGGCGCTGAAGCCAAGGTCCTCGAGCGCCACATCGAGGAGCGCGAGGGGCCGAAGCTGGAGGAAGCCACCGTCGTCGTTTCGGGTGGGCGTGGCATCGGGAGCGCCGAGGCCTACGAGCCGCTCGTGGAAGAGCTCGCGAAGCTCCTCGGCGGCGCGTCGGGCGCGTCGCGCGCGATCGTCGACGCGGGTTGGGTGCCCTACTCCAAGCAGGTCGGCCAGACCGGCAAGACGGTCAAGCCCAAGCTCTATGTCGCGCTCGGCATCTCGGGGGCCACGCAGCATCTCGTGGGCATGAAGGGCTCCGACACGATCCTCGCGATCAACAAGGACAGCGAAGCGCCGATCTTCTCGGTGGCCGACCTCGGCATCGTCGGCGACGTACACAAGGTTGTTCCCAAGCTCATCGAGGCCCTCAAGGCCCGAGGCTGATCCGCTCGTCACGTTCATGAGCACGGGCGTCAGGGGGCGGACCTGATGGACGTCGAGGTCCGAGCGCTCACGACGCCGGAGAAGGCAACGGCCGGTGCCGTGGCCGGACGAGCACTCTCCGACAACCCGACGTTCCGCTGGGTCGCGGGCGACGACACGCTTGCCCGGGTGGGCGGGACCCTCGATCTCTTCGTCGGCTTCGTCCACGGGCTGGCCGATCCTCAGCTGGGCGCGTTCCTCGGTGGCCACGTGGTGGGCGTGTGCGGCGCCGCGCCACCGGACACCTGCATCGGCGCGATCGCCCCCGAGGAGATGCGAACCCCGCCCGCAGTGATCGGCGGTCCTGGCGACGACTCCCGCGCGCAGCTCGTGTGGTCCCTGCTCTGCAGTCACGATCTCGACGAACGCCACTGGCACCTCGGCCCCGTGTCGGTCGAACCGGTTCTCCAGGGACATGGCATCGGCGCCAAGTTGCTCGAAACCTTCTGCGACCGCATGGACGACGAAGGCGAGATCGTCTGGCTCGAGACCGACAAACCCGGCAACGTCGTGTTCTACCGACGCCACGGCTTCGCGGTCGCCGAAGAGGTGCCCGCGCCCGACGCGGACAACGCGTTCACGACCTGGTTCATGCGCCGCGGCCCTCGCTGAGGTCTCCTCCGCTCAGATCGCCGACGCCGAACTCTTCTCCGTCGCCGACCACCGCGTCCCAGAGCGACCACCAGCGCGACCCCGCGACGAGCACGTGGTCGAGCAGCAGCACACCGTCGGTGAGGCAGGCTCGCCCGAGCGCGAGGAACCCGTCGACGTCGGCTTCGGCGACAAGCTCGTGCTCGTCGGCGAGGAGCGACACGAGGACCAGCGCCTGGGCGTCGAGCTCATGGGCCAGCGCGACGAGCTGGCCGCGGTCGACCGCCAGGTGATCACCGGGTGCGGGTCGTACGCCGAGGCCGGTGAGCCGTCGCTCGGCATCGAGCCCGATGGCGAGCTCGCCCGTGGGCTCGGGGTAGTCGCCGAGCACCGCGCGTACGAGCGCGATCGCGTCGCTCGGCCCCAACACCCGGCGGGCACGCTGCGGTGCGGGCGGACGCCGGAAGCCTCGTGTCGTACCCATGGTTGCTCCCTTGCTGGTCTTCCGCGCGCGACGCGCGGGGCACACGTTGGAGGAAGCGCAGGGAAGCTCACGACGATGCTCTTCGAACGGGCCGGCTGGGTCGGCCAGGTCAGGGGCCGGAGCGCGGAACACCGACGCGCGACCGTGCTGCGGAGGTGGAGGCGGCGCTGCTCGGGCACGAGGTCGACGCGAGGGGTGCGCAGCTCGTCGAGCCGATCCCGAGAGTCGAACGCATGTTCGATCATGCCCATGAGGACACGATGCGACGAGGCTGTGACAGCTACCCGCCCTGGCGCGTCACGTTCACGACGAGGACCGGGAGACCCCCGGTGAGGTTCCTGACCGTCATCACGATCTGCGCGTCGTTCTGGCCGCTCCAGGTGCAGAACTCGGAGCCCGCCGCCCCCTCGCAGCCCTGGAAGTTGTACGGGTCGGTCGGGCCGGCGTTCGTCTGGAGCGGCTGATAGGCGAACTGGAACAGCTGGTCGACGGCCTCGGGGGACGCGACGGTCGCGGCTGCACTGCGGTCCGCCGCCCGCCAATCGCCATAGAGCGCCTTGGCGAACTGCTCGGGCG
>Ga0209048_10003503_pt1 | contig 15210 bp, 10 predicted proteins | sample FrelakmetCRP12CR_FD_187146 | JGI IMG/M metagenome (GOLD analysis project Ga0209048, IMG submission 187146) | Freshwater lake sediment microbial communities from the University of Notre Dame, USA, for methane emissions studies - CRP12 CR (SPAdes)... | ecosystem: Environmental > Aquatic >... | reverse complement strand
GCGCGCTGCTGCTCCACGCGACGCTGCGCCTCCGCCTCCTTCGCCTGTTCCTTCGCGCGCTGCTGCTCCACGCGACGCTGCGCCTCCGCCTCCTTCGCCGCCTGCTTCGCACGAACCTGTTCGGCCCGTCGCTGCGCTTTCGCTTCTTTCGCCGCCTGCTTCGCGCGCTGCTGCTGCACGCGCCGCTGCGCCTTGGCATCGTTCGGAGCCGCTGCCGGCAGTGACGGTTTTGGTTCCGCTTCCTTCGCCTGCTCCGGCGCGACCGGCTGCTGCGCCTTCGCCTCCTTCGCCGCCTGCTTCGCACGAACCTGTTCGGCCCGTCGCTGCGCTTTCGCTTCTTTCGCCGCCTGCTTCGCGACCGCGGCACGTTCCTTCTTGAGCTGTTCCTGGAGATCCTCGGGCGGCCATACGGAGGCGTTGTCACCGCGCCGCCGGGCAAAGTCGGCGATCGCGGGGTCGCTCGAGACGATCACCACCTGTGCTTCGACCGAGAGATCGGACAGGAATTCCAGTGCGCTGCGGCGGGCGTCGGCCGGGATTGCCGCCAGCGCGTCGTCGACGAGGATCGGCAGGGGCCCGAGGTGCTCGATCCACGGGTGGTTCCCCAGGCTCGCCCGCATCACCGGCTCGACCTGCTCGGCACGGAGCGTGTCGAGCGTCGTGGTCGTCCACACCGAGATCTCGGTGTCGATCTTCTCGATCTTGGCGTCCAAGCGGGCGACCTCGACGTCTCGCTGATCGGCCTTGGCCGAGAGCGAGTCGTGCTCCCGTTCGAGGGAGCGAAAGCGTTCTTCGACGGCGGCGACCTGCCGGGCCTGCTCGGCCAGTTGCTGCTCGTCGGGCAAGGTCCGTGCGCTCTCGAGCTCGTCGGGATCCACGTCGGCGAGCTCGGGGAGTCGTTCGCCCACCGCAGCCACCGATCGCCAGTCCTCGTACTCGCGCTGCGCGATCCGCAGTGCAGACTCGGCGCGCTGACGCCGGATCTCGGCCCCCGTTTCGAACCCGCCCGCCGACAGGTGCAGCAGGTACTCCATCTGCGATTCGAACCCGAGCTTGGCGAGCAAGGCGCGCTCTTCGGCGCGCAGCTCATCCAACCGGGCCCGCGCCTTGTTACCGACGCGCCCGGTTGCCCGTTCGGTCGATTCGATGGCGCCGCGGAGGCGGGCCAACGTCTCCGCGTCCTCCGGACTCACATGCCGGGCGGCGATGCTCGCCTGTTCGAGCTCTTCGCGGGCCGCGTGCAACATCGCCTCGGCTGCCTCGACCAACGACCGCAGCTCTGCCGGATCGATCGCACGAGCGCGACGCAACTGTCGAGGGTCGATCCACGCGATGGGGTCGTTTCCTGCTTCGCCGTTGGCGCGGGCGCGGAGGCTCGCGAGTTGCGCACGGCGGAACGTGAGCTGGGCCTCGAGCTCGTCCATCTCGCGCCGCACCGCGTCGCGTTGGCTCGTGGCCTCGGATTTCTCGAGGGCGATCGGTTCACGCGTCGCGGCGAGCTCGACCCGTTGCGGACCGAGTTCGGCGCGACGCTCCGCGATCACGCAACGCAGCGCGGCCCGCAACTCTTCGACGCACAGGACCAATGTCTCGTCGTCCTGGAGGATGTTCGGCGGGAGCTCCGTGGTCTCGATACGCGTGCCGCGCACCTCGGCGAAGAGGTGGGCCGCGTTGCGGGAACCCGTGATGAGATCGGCGAGATAGGGCGCGAGGGGACCCTGACCGTCGTCGGCCTCGGCCGCGGTCACCACCGTCAGGTTCGGATGGAACCGCAGCGACGGTCGCTGCTCTCCCTCCGACTCACTTCGCATCTCGACGAGACGCATACCGAATCACCTCGTCCGAGGGGTCACCTCGGATCACTCTCCGCGCGATTCTTCCCTCAATTTTCGCATCATGCCTGTTCAGCGATCCACGCATCTCACGGAACGTACGATTCCGGATCCGGCCCGCGACGGGTTACTTCCGGCGCCTCACCCCGTCGGAGACCGGTCCGTCCTCGCGTCGCCGAGAGACGGGCAGACCCCTTCATCTCCATCTTCGGCATCCCGGCGCCCAGCCTGAGGGCCGAAGTGCGAAGGGTTTGGCACAATGAGGCATTCGGCCGCTTTGAGTAGGCGTACCGACGCGCGGAAAGCGAGGGATCCGGCGAGCCCACTCGTTTCGGCGGCCTGGGCGATCGCCGCCCCGGATTACGGCATCGCCCCGTCGCTGTGTGCGACCCGTAGGGGGCGCAGGACCACGGGCTGATGCCGCGCGAGCGCTACCTCGACGTACGACTCGATCTCTTCCATGTGTACCCCGGGGTCAAGGCTCCACGTCGTTCGCTGGCGCAGTCATCATCTGCCGGAGTTGGTTGGCCGGACGACCGGCGGTTGTTCCACCATCGACCGGCAACACGATCCCTGTGACCTGCGCGGAACGTTCGCTCGCCAGATACAGGACGGCGTTCGCCACGTCTCTCGGTGACCCCTGGCGTTGAAGCGGTTGCATGACACGGACGATCGTGGCGATGTCGTACCACGTGTTGATCGGAGTGGGGATGTGGGCCGGCGCGACACAGTTCACGCGGATCCCATGTTCGGCCACATCGATCGCGATCGACTTGGTGACGTGGATGATGGCGGCCTTGGACGCGCGATACGTCATCAATCCACCACCCGGGTTGATCCCCGCGATCGAGGTGGTGTTGACGATCGAACCGCCGCCGTTCTCGGCCATGTGTCGAGCGGCACGCTGACTGCCCACCATCACGCCGAAGAGGTTCACGCCCATCACGTGGGCGAAATCGTTCAGCTCGTCGTCCAGGAAGCCCCGGGCCGATCCCGGAATCCCCGCGTTGTTGAACATGATGTGAAGCCCGCCGAATCGCGCGACGGCGAAGTCGACGAGCTCTTGGACATCCTCCGTACTGGCGACATTGGTCCGCTTGAACGCAATGGCCGCGCCGAGTTCCGCGGCGAGGGCTTCGCCGCGCTCGACATCCATGTCCGCGATGACGACCTCGGCACCCTCTTCGGCGAAGAGCTCCACCGTCGCGCGACCGATGCCGCTGCCGCCGCCGGTGACGATCGCAACCTTCCCGGCCAGCTCTGCACCCATCGTCAATTCCTCTCCACGGGACGCCTGTGCGGTCAGGGCTGGACCAGAGCCGGCGCGAGCTCGCGCCAGTCCGCACGTGGGATCTCGTCGTCGGATCTGATCACCTGGATGCACACGTGGTCGGCTCCGGCATCGCGTAGTTCTTTCACTCGTCGTGCGATCGTGTCGAGGTCGCCCCAGGCCACGATCGCGTCGACGAGCCGGTCGCTCCCGCGATCGGCGAAGTCGTCATCGGCGAAACCGAACTCGCGGAGGTTGTTCGTGTAATTCGGCAAGCCGACGTACGTCGCCGTGTGTCGGCGAGCGGTTTCGCGGGCAGACGACGGATGACGATCGAGCACAACTGCGAGTTCGACGCCGATCATCGCGTCGGCGCCCAGGATCTCCCGTGCCCGAGCGATGTGGTCGGCCGGAACGAAGTACGGATGGATGCCCGCGGCACGATCGCGCGCGAGCCCGATCATTCTCGGTCGTAGCGCGGCGAGTACGCGCCCCTCGGCGGGGAATGGAACCGCGGCACGATCGAGGCGGTCCAGGTAGTCGACCATCTTCGAGAATGGCTTCGCGTAGCGACCGGGCTGCTGGTGGTCGATCAATGCTGCGTGACTCACGCCGAGACCGAGCAGGAAGCGGCGCTGCCAATCGGGATTCCACGATGCTCGACGCCGAGCGATCTCGGCCGGTTCATGCATCCAGATGTTGAGGATGCCCGTGGCCGCGACGATTCCCGGCGTCGCCCGGAGCAGGTTCTCGATCGCGCCGAGGACATCGCCTCCGACATCCGGGATCCAGATGGCGTCGTATCCCAGCTCGTCCAACTCGACGGCCGCGTCGGCGATCTCGCTCGCGTCGCCGTAGCGCAGGTGTGCGGACCAGACGCCGGTGCCGGCGATTCGCATTGCGCTCCCTCGTTTGGGGATCCCAGGGAACGCTACCGGACCGGCACGCTTCCACAGTCCGTGGCGCGCCGTGCTGCGCGGCCGGGCGCCGAGCCGATCTATGGTGTGCGAGTGGCGGATACTCGTCCGTATCGGATCATCCAGTGGACCACGGGCAACGTCGGCAAGAGCTCGGTGCATGCGATCGCTACGAACCCCACGCTCGAGCTCGTCGGGTGCTACGCCTGGTCGCCGGAGAAGGTCGGCCGCGACGTCGGTGAGCTGTGCGGCATCGACCCGCTGGGCGTTACTGCCACGGACGACGTCGACGCGCTGCTCGCGCTGCAACCGGACTGCGTGGTCTACAACCCGATGTGGCTGGACACCGACGAGCTGGTGCGCATCCTGTCGGCGGGAGTGAACGTCGTGGCGACGGCCGCGTTCATCACGGGACACAACCTGGGTGCCGGCCGGGACCGGATCGCCGAGGCATGCCGGCGCGGGAGCTCGACCTTGTTCGGGACCGGCATCAGCCCGGGCTTCGCCGAGCTGTTGGCCATCGTGTCGGCGACCGTCTGCAACCGGGTCGACAAGGTCACGATCAACGAGGCCGCGGACACGACGTTCTACGACTCACCCGCGACCGAGATTCCGGTGGGCTTCGGCAGACCGATCGACCACCCTGACCTGCAGACGATGACGGCACAGGGCACGGCCGTCTTCGGCGAGGCCGTGCGCCTGGTCGCCGACGCGCTCGGGGTCGAGCTCGACGACATCGTGTGCGAGGCCGAGTACGCGCAGACCACCGCCGAGCTCGACCTCGGGTCGTGGACCATCCCGGCGGGATGCGTCGCCGGCGTCGCGGCGAGCTGGCAGGGCCGAGTGGGCGGCCGGGTCGTCGTGGAGCTCAACGTCCGGTGGCGCAAGGGACAGACGCTCGAACCCGACTGGAAGATCGACCAGGACGGCTGGGTGATCCAGATCGACGGACTGCCCACGGTCACGCTCACCGTCGGCTTCCTCCCGCCGCCCGACTTCCAGGCCGAGACGATCGCCGACTTCATGGTGCTCGGACACATCATGACCGCGATGCCCCCGATCAACGCGATCCCGGCCGTCGTCGCCGCCGCACCGGGCATCGCGACCTACAACGATCTGGCGCTGGTGCTGCCCCGCGGCGTCGTGCCGCCGGCCTAGCAACGCTCGCCGGCGAACAGCCCACCGTTGGCTTCCCGGAGTGCGGCCGTGACGTGGTCCAACGTGAGATCGTAGAGTGAGGTGATGGCGAGCGACCAAGGGCCGGTCATCATCGAGGCCGCGCTCAACGGCATCACGAGCCCGCGTCACAACGACGTCGTACCGCGCACACCCGGTGAGCTCACGGCCGATGCGATCGCGTGTCTCGAAGCGGGCGCGGCGGTCGTGCACACCCACGCCGAAGATCTCGGGGCGCCGGTCGACGAGCTGACGCAGCATTACGCAGATTGCTACCGGCCGGTGCTCGAGGAGCACAGCAAGGCGATCCTGTACCCGACCGTCGGCTTGGGCTCGACGGTCGCCGAACGCTACGCGCACGTGCTCGCGCTCGCGTCCGAAGGACTGATTGCGCAGACGTTCCTCGATCCTGGCTCGGTGAACCTCGGCGGCGCCGGACCCGACGGCCTCCCGCCGTTCCTCGAGTACGTGTACACGAACTCGTTCGCCGACATCCGCTATTGCTTCGATGTCGCGCGACGCCACGGCCTCGGTCCGAGCATCGCGGTCTTCGAACCCGGGTTCCTCCAGGTCACGCTCGCGTACCACGATGCGGGCGCGCTTCCTGTGGGAACGTTGGTGAAGCTGTATTTCGCCGCGGGTGGGTACCTGACCGCGGGCCGCCCTCTCTGGGGTGCACCACCCATCACCGAGGCACTCGACCTCTATACGGCGATGTTTGCCGGGCGGCCGATCCCGTGGGCTATCGCGGTCGTCGGAGGATCGCTGTTCGACTACGAACCACTCGTCGTCGACGCGCTCGAACGCGGCGCACATCTCCGCGTTGGCCTCGAGGACTGGCCCGACGGTCCAACGAACCGTGAGCAGGTCACACGAGCGGTCCGACTCTGCGAACGCGCCGGGCGCCCCGCCGCCACACCCAGCGAGACGCGATCGATCCTCGGATTGCCGAATTCGATGGAGTGAACATCGGGTGCGGCTTCTACTCGCGACCGAGAGATCGGTCAGCAGGCAGGCGGTTCGAAAGCCGAAGGAGGTCATCCCTCGAGCGTCGTCGACGCGCTCGGTGGGCGATCGCGGTTTCGAACCGCGGACCTCTGCCGTGTGAAGGCAGCGCTCTCCCGCTGAGCTAATCGCCCGAGGCGGACGAGGATAGCGAACCGGCGAATCGCCGGAACCGGAACCTGTTGCGGAGTACGCTCACAGCAGGCCCGGGGGGTGGCGATGCCGAACTTCAGCGAGATCTCCGACGGCCTCAACATGCCGCTGGTCGACGCGATGCAGACCCAGCGCGCCATCCGCCGACTCCTGCCCGATCCGGTCGACGACGAGACGCTCCTGCGGTGTCTGGAGCTCGCGACGAAGGCGCCGTCGGGTTCCGATCTCCAGGCCTTCGAGTTCGTCGTCGTGCGCGACCCTGACGTCAAGCACCAACTCGCCCGCCTCAATCGCCAGGCGTGGTCCGTCTACCGCCGGCTCGCGAAGTTCGACAAGCGGGGCCGCACGGAGTCCGCGGCCAGGATCATGGACGCGGTGCAGTGGCAGGCCGACCACTTCGAAGAGGTCCCGGTGGTCGTCGTGGCCTGCGCCCGGGGCCTGGGTGTCCCGTTCGTTCCCGTGTGGAACTCGACCCTCTACGGTTCCGTGTACCCCGCCATCCAGAACCTCCTGCTCTCGGCCCGCAGCATGGGCCTCGGTGCCACGCTCACCACGCTACCCCTGTGGTCGAGCTGGCTGGCCCGGCGGACGCTGGGCCTCCCGATAGGGGTCACGCCGGTTGCCGTCATCCCGCTCGGATGGCCCCGCGGGCACTACGGCCCCACCACGCGGCGGCCCGTGGAGGAGTCGATCCACCTGGACCGGTACGGAAATCGGGCATTTCTCAAGCCCGAAGGCTCCTGATTTCTCGCACGGGGGTTCCGGCTGCGGCACAATAGATGCCCGCACCGCGCTCCATGGAGGTAGGTGACAGCACGTGGCCAGAAAGGGTCGAGCCCGCCGCTTCCGCGAGGCGCGTGAGCTCAAGCAGCGCGACGACGGTTTCTTCGCCGAAGGCAACGGCACGCTGGCCGACGTCGAAGACGCCTCCGAGCACGAGATCGAAGACGGCGAGCTCGACGAGGAAGACGAGTTCGCGGCCCAGGAAGACGACCCCTGGGCGGACCTCCGCGCCGAGGCCGAATAACTCCTCGCAGACCGGGCGGCGAACCACGCCCGCCCTCCCGGGACCGCGCCCGCCGCCTCGGTCAGGCGTACCGCGGGTCGATCGCCTCGGGATCGAGGTCGTACAGCGTGATCGCCTCGGCCACCTGTTCGGCTTTGACGGCCCCTGTCATGGCCAGCCCGTCGAGCACCGTGACGGCGACGTTGGCAGCGTCCACCTCGAAATGGCGGCGCAGCGCGGCGCGCGTATCGGAGAACCCGTAGCCGTCGGTCCCCAACGGGATGAACGGCTGCGGCACGAAGCGCGCCACCTGGTCCGGGACAGCTTTCATGAAGTCCGTCACCGCCACGATCGGCCCTTCGGTACCCATGAGCTGCTCGGTCACGTACGCCACGCGCGGCACCTCGGTGGGATGCAGCCGGTTCCATCGTTCCGCTTCGAGCGCGTCCTCGCGGAGCGCCTTGTAGCTCGTGGCGCTCCACACGTCGGCCGCGACGTCGTGGTCGTCGAACAAGCGCTGCTGCGCGTCGAGCGCGGCCAGCATCGCGGTGCCGCTCGCGAGGATCTGCGCGCGGTGCTTCCGCTCCCCCGGCGCACTCCGGTAGAGATACAGGCCACGGACGACGCCGTCCTCGACGCCCTCGGGCATCGCGGGCTGGTTGATGTTCTCGTTGTAGAGGGTGAGGTAGTAGAAGCAGTCCTCGGGTTCGTCGCCGTACATTCGCGCCATGCCGTCGCGGATGATGACGGCCATCTCGTACGCGAAGGCCGGGTCGTACACGCGACAGTTGGGGACCGTCGACGCGAGCAGCGGGCTGTGGCCGTCGCAATGTTGGAGCCCTTCGCCGGTGAGCGTCGTGCGGCCCGCGGTCGCTCCGAGCACGAACCCGCGGCCGCGCTGGTCACCGAAGGCCCAGATCAGGTCGCCGACGCGCTGGAACCCGAACATCGAGTACAGGATGAAGAACGGGATCATCGGCTCGCCCCACGTCGCGTACGACGTACCGGCCGCGGTCATCGACGCCATCGAGCTCGCCTCCGCGATCCCTTCTTCGAGGATGCGGCCGTCGCGCGCCTCGCGATACGAGAGCAGCAGATCGGAATCGACGGGCTCGTAGGTCTGCCCGAACGGCGCGTAGATCTTCACGTCGCGGAACAACGCGTCGAGGCCGAACGTGCGGCCCTCGTCGGGAACGATGGGCACGACGCGCGCGCCGACCGACGGGTCGCGCAACAAGTTGCGCAACAGGCGCGTGAACGCGGTCGTGGTCGACGCCTGCACCTTGTCGCCGGTGCCGGCGAGCACCTCGGCGTACGTCTCCGCGGGCGGCATGACGAACGTCTTGCGGCGCACGACGCGTGACGGCACCGAACCGTCCAGCGCGCGTCGGCGGCCGAGCAGGTACTCGTGCTCGGGCGAGTCGAGACCAGGGTGGTAGTACGGCGGCAACCCTTCTTCGAGCTGCTCGTCGGTGATGTCGAGCTTCAACCGGTCGCGGAACGTCTTGAGCTCCGCCTCGGTCATCTTCTTGATCTGGTGCGTCGCGTTGCGGGCCTCGAAGTCGGGGCCGAGCGTCCAGCCCTTCACCGTCTTCGCCAGCACGACGGTCGGGCTGCCCTCGTGCTCGACCGCGGCCTTGAACGCCGAATACACCTTGCGGTAGTCGTGGCCGCCGCGGCGCAGCTTGCGCAGCCCGTTGTCATTCAGGTGCTCCACCATCTTGCGCAGTCGCGGGTCGGGTCCGAAGAAGTGGTCCCGGATGTACGCACCCGACTCGACGGCATACTTTTGGAACTCGCCGTCGACGGTCGAGTTCATCTTGTTGACGAGCACGCCGTCGACGTCACGCGCCAGCAACTCGTCCCACTCGCGGCCCCACACGACCTTGATCACGTTCCAGCCCGCGCCGCGATACGTGGCCTCGAGCTCCTGGATGATCTTGCCGTTGCCGCGCACCGGGCCGTCGAGACGCTGGAGATTGCAGTTGACCACGAAGATCAGATTGTCGAGCTGTTCGCGCGCCGCGAGCGACAGGCTCGCCATCGATTCCGGTTCGTCCATCTCGCCGTCGCCGACGAAGCACCACACCTTCGCGCGGCTCGTGTCGGCGAGCTCGTGGTGCAGCAGATAGCGATTGAAGCGCGCCTGCGCGACGGCGTTGATCGGTCCGAGGCCCATCGACACGGTCGGGAACTCCCAGAAGTCGGGGAGACGCCGCGGGTGCGGGTAGCTCGGCAGCCCTCCCCCGCCGACCTCGCGGCGGAACCGGTCGAGGTGGTCCTCGGTCAGCCGGCCCTCGAGAAACGCGCGTGCGTACACACCCGGCGCGGCGTGACCCTGGATGTAGACCTGGTCACCGAAACCGCCGTCGGCCTTGCCGTGGAAGAAGTGGTTGAAGCCCACTTCGTAGAGCGACGCCGCCGACGCGTACGTGGAGAGATGGCCGCCGAGCCCGTCGTATAGACGGTTGGCGCGCGCCACCATGACCACCGCGTTCCAGCGGATGAACGAACGGATCCGGCGTTCGAGCGTCTCGTCACCGGGGAACCACGGTTCCTGTTCCGGCGGGATCGTGTTGATGTACGGCGTCGAGACCATCGACGGGACGCCCACGCCGTGCTCGCGCGCCTGCTCCATGAGCCGGGCGATGAGATACCGGGCGCGCGATTTGCCCCGTCCCTCGATGACGGCCGCGAGCGAGTCGAGCCACTCGTGCGTTTCCTGGGGGTCGACGTCGGGAAGCTGATGGACAAAGCCGTCGATGAACACGTCGGGCGCCCTCCGATCTATCGAGACACCTTCGACACCTTGCCGCAGCCACGTTAGGGGCCTCGAAGCTGCTCAAGGATGACCTCCGCCCGGCCGATCCTCGAGAATGCGACAATCAGGACCGCCCGGCCTCCGCCGGATCCTCGCGCTCACGGCGCTGGTGACCACCGCGCTCTCACTGGGCGCCCTGCAGCCGCCGACGGCATCGGCAAACGACGGTGTGCTCGACCCGACCTACGGTACCGGCGGCACGGTGACCACCGCACTGCCGTCCGGCCTGATGCCGACGACGGCGGTCACCGCGGCCGACGGGTCGATCGTGGCCGCCGGTATCACCGGTTCCAACCACGGCTGGATCGCCCGCTTCAACGCCGACGGCTCGCTGCGAACCACGTTCGGAACCGGCGGGATCGCCTCGATGACGATCGGAGCGCACGACGACACGCCGGTTGCACTCGCGGTGCAAACGGATGGCAAGGTCGTGGTCACGGGAGACGCGTCCGATGATGGAAACGGCGGCGCGATGGTCGTGTACCGCTTGCTCCCGACGGGCGTGCTGGACACCACGTTCGCCACGAACGGCGTCTTCCGCGCCGCCGACACCCACACCGAGGGCTACGGGATCGCGATCCAACCCGATGGTCGCATCGTGGTCGCGGGATACGACCATCAGCACAGCAGCGTCTGGCGCCTCGGTGCCGACGGAACACTCGACGCGTCGTTCGGCTCGGGCGGCGTGGTGAGCAACGATCCGGCCGGCGCATCCGTGGCGCGCGACGACAAGGTCGTGATACTCGGTGACGGTCGCATGGTGATCGGCGGCGACGGCAACGTTCCGGCGAGCGGCATCTTCGTGCAGCGTTTCCTCGCTGACGGTTCACTCGACGCGACGTTCGGCTCGAGTGGTACCACGACGGTTGCGATCGCCAACTCGCCCACCCTGACCGACCTGCAGGTCTTTCCCGACGGCCGAGTCACCGCATCCGCCCGCGACGACGCGCATTTCCTCGTCACCAAGTTCACCGCCGCCGGTGTCGTGGACGCCACCTTCGGCTCGAGTGGCATCGCCTCGACCGACTTCGCCCCCGCCGGCGCGAAGGACTTCGGCCTCACCACCCAGGACGACGGCAAGATCCTCGTCACGGGGTTCTCGTTCGGAGGCGGCGGCGTTCTCGCCCGCGTCGTCCGATTCACCGCGGACGGCGCTCTCGACACGAGCTTCGGAACCAACGGCGTCGTGACCATCGCCTTCGGAGACATGGCCGTCGCCGTGGCGATTCGCGTCCTCCCCGACGGCCACGATCTCGTGATCGGCCTTCAGATCACCGGCAGCACGCTCTCGTTGTTCATCACCCGGCTCAACGGCGTCGCCGGACCGGGGGTTCCACCACCGGGATCGGTGCACGCCACCGCCGCCGTCGGCACCGCATCCGTGGAGTGGGCTCCGCCCGCGGACAGCGGACCGGCCCCGATCGGCTACCTCGTCACGCCGTCGTGCGGATCGGGTCCGGTACTGGTCGACGCCACGACCACGTCGAGCTCACTTTCCGATCTGGCCACGGGCCAGACGTGTCAGTTCACCGTCTCGAGCGTCGCGGCTGGTGGCGCGAGTGCCGGGGTGCAGTCGAACGAGGTGGTCGTTCTCGGCGCCTCGTCGTCTCGGGAGACCGCTCCGTCACCGGCACCGTCACCGGCGCCGTCACCTTCGACCAACGCCGCGACGCCCGCGTACCGGCTTGCCGGTGCCGACGGCGGCGTGTTCGCCTTCGGCGGCGCGAGCTTCGAGGGATCGCTCGGCGGGAAGCACCTCCGGGCGCCGATCGTCGGCATCGCCCGCAGTCCCTCCAACCGCGGCTACACGCTCGCCGCGGCCGACGGCGGGGTCTTCGCCTTCGGCGACGCCGACTTCGTCGGGTCGTTGAGCAATCGGAAGCTGCGCAGCCCGATCGTCGGCATCACGCTCACACCATCTGGACACGGCTACTGGCTCGCGGGCGCCGACGGCGGGGTCTTCGCCTTCGGCGACGCCGAGTTCTTCGGCGCGGGCACCGGGGTCGCGTTGCGGGCGCCGGTCGTCGGCATCGTGAGCACACCGTCGGGGCGCGGGTACTGGCTCACCGCGGTCGACGGCGGGGTGTTCGCGTTCGGTGACGCAACCTTCGCGGGATCGAACGGCAACCGAATCCTCGACGCACCGATCGTCGGACTCGCGCCGACACTCACCGGCAAGGGCTACTGGCTCGCGGCCGCGGACGGTGGGGTCTTCGCGTTCGGCGATGCCGAGTTCTTTGGTTCCCTCCCCCCGTTGGCGCTGCGGGCACGGGTGACCGGCATCGCGACGGAGGGCGACGGGTACTGGCTCACCGCCGCCGACGGGGGCGTGTTCGCCTACGGTAGCGCATCCTTCCGAGGCTCACTACCGCCGGCGTGGTTGGTCGGACCGGTCGTGGGCATCACGACCTCGTAGCGCAGCAACTCCGGTTCGCGGCCACGCGGCGGATTCGGAGGACGGCCGGGCCGGCGATCGCCACCGGCACTCGACCCCGGCGATCGCCCGCAGCGGCCTCGGTTAACAGGGTGTAAAGAAACACGACATTGCCTTCGATTCCCCGACCAGAAAGCGCACACTGTGAAGGATCCAAACATGCCGATGACGGAGGCACCCATGAGCGAGCTTCTCCCCGACGCTCCCTGCCCCGAATGTGCAAACGACGCGAGCATCGTCCCCAGCATCGTGATGACCCCCGGCGGCCCGGACCGGCTCCTCGCCGTCTGTACGACGTGCGGGCGGATCGAGGACCACGGGCCGGTCGACATCCACGAAGCGGCATAAGCGCGCGCGTCAAGAGGTGGCTCATCGGGGTTGCCGGCGTTGCGCCGAAGCTGCCCGCAGTTCGACAGCCACGAGTTCGTCCGTTCGATGGGCCATCGAATCCCGAGGGGAACGCGTAGCGGGGTCGTGACAGTCCCGCGGGACCGTCGCTTGACGCCGACGAGATCATCGATGCCGTCGACAGGCGACCCGCGACATCCCCGAGCACCGCGTGACGAGCCGGATCAAGATCCCTTCGAAGCACGCCCGGTCAGGCACCCGACCGCGATGACAGGCGAGTGGATGCAGCCGGGGCCGATGCTCAGGGACCAGCGCCGACGTCGCGCCCGGACCGCATCGACGACCCGCGGAGACAGCGCGAGCATGAACGCTACCTCCACGTTCGTTGTGACGGGAACAGCACCCGGATCATCTCCGGGCCATCACAACGACGGGTGGACCTTCACCTACTGGCGCGCGCTCCTGGGCGTGTCGGTGGAGCGGCGGTGCCCGTCGAGCCCGAGTTCGTCGCCGATTCAGATGCCGGACCGGGTGAGCCGCTACCCCGAGGTGCGGCCCCATGACCTACGCTCCTTCCGACCTTTCTGAGTATCTGACAGACTCTCACGCATGACGCCACCCTCTCACTCCACTGACGCGACCCGACGCTCTCTCGCTTCGGCAGCGGAGCACCTGCCGATGCACGACACACAGGACTTCGCCGACGCCGAACGCGGCTTCGTCGCCCGGAGCGAGGAGCGCAAGATCAGGGCGGCCGACGGGCGGGTCGTCTGGGATCTCGATGCGTACGCGTTCCTCGACGGGCCGGCACCGGACACGGCGAACCCGAGCCTGTGGCGTCAAGGCCAGTTGTTGACCAAGGACGGCTTGTTCGAGGTCGTAGCGGGCATCTACCAGGTGCGTGGCTACGACCTGTCGGTGATGAGCGTCATCGAGGGCGACACCGGGGTCATCGTTATCGACCCGTTGATCAGCAAGGAAACCGCCGCGGCGGCGTTCGCGCTGTACCGGGAGCATCGCGGGGACCGGCCCGTGACCGCGATGGTCTACACGCACTCTCACATCGACCACTTCGGCGGCGTGAAAGGCATCATCAGCCAAGAGGACGTCGACGACGGGCGGGTTCCGGTGATCGCCCCCGAGGGGTTCATGGAGTTCGCGATCGCGGAGAACGTCTTCGTGGGCACGGCGATGGCGAGACGCGCCGGCTACATGTACGGCGCCGCGCTCGACAAGGGACCGGCGGGCCAGATCGGCGCGGGGTTGGGACAGACGACGTCGACGGGCGAGACGTCGCTGATCGTGCCGACCGTCGACATCACGACCACCGGCCAGGAGCTCACGATCGACGGAGTGCGGATCGTGTTCCAGGTGACGCCGGGCACCGAGGCACCGGCGGAGATGAACTTCTACTTCCCCGACCACCGGGCCCTGTGCGCGGCCGAGAACACCTCGCACACCCTCCACAACATTCTCACGCTGCGCGGTGCGGTCGTCCGCGACGCCCATGCCTGGGCGCACTATCTGACTGAGACCATCGACCTGTGGGGCGACGAGCTCGAGGTGGTGTTCGCCTCACACCATTGGCCCACCTGGGAGCGCGAACGCGCCGTGGAGTTCCTTGCCATGCAGCGCGACATGTACCTCTACCTCCACGACCAGACGCTGCGGCTGATCAACCAGGGCTATGTCGGGGCTGAGATCGCCGAGCAACTCGAAATGCCGCCTGCGCTCGTAGCGGCCTGGCACACGCACGGCTATTACGGGTCGGTGAGCCACAACGTCAAGGCCATCTACCAGCGGTACCTCGGCTGGTACGACGGCAACCCCGCCAACCTGTGGCCTCATCCACCCATCGAGGTCGCCCGCCGGTACGTCGACGCGATGGGTGGTGCCGACGCCGCCCTCGACGTCGCCCGAACCGCCTACGCCGAGGGCGACTACCGCTGGGTCGCCGAAGTCTGCAAGCACGTCCTGTTCGCGGACGAGACCCACGCCGACGCGCGGGCGCTGCAAGCCGACGCCCTCGAGCAACTGGGCTTCGGCGCCGAGAACGGCACCTGGCGCAGCGCGTACCTGGCCGGCGCTACCGAGCTCCGGGAAGGCAACTTCGGCACCCCTACCGTGGCTTCCGCCGACCTCCTCGGCGCGTTGACCGTCGCGCAGGTCTTCGACAGCATCGCCATCCGCGTCGACGGACCGAAAGCCTGGAACGAGCATTTGGTGATCTCCTGGGTCATCACCGACA
>Ga0209048_10003502_pt1 | contig 15214 bp, 13 predicted proteins | sample FrelakmetCRP12CR_FD_187146 | JGI IMG/M metagenome (GOLD analysis project Ga0209048, IMG submission 187146) | Freshwater lake sediment microbial communities from the University of Notre Dame, USA, for methane emissions studies - CRP12 CR (SPAdes)... | ecosystem: Environmental > Aquatic >... | reverse complement strand
AACGCACGTAGTGGTGTTGAATATGTCTGATGAAGTGAGAGTTGCAGATGTCGCTGGTAAGAAAGTCCAGTGGGACCCGGCGCAGATGCGCAAGATCCAGGAACACCCCTGTTTTTCCGAAAAGGCATGCCACACATTCGGGAGGTGCCATATTCCGGTTGCACCCAAATGTAATATCCAGTGCAACTACTGTATTCGTGACTTTGACTGTGTGAACGAGAGCCGCCCGGGTGTCACGACAAGGGTACTTAATCCTGATGAATCCATGGACATGGTCAAAAAAGTTGTGGACAAATATGATTATATCAAGGTCGTCGGGATCGCCGGGCCGGGGGAACCACTTGCAAATGAAGAAACTTTTGAAACGCTCCGCCGCCTTCACGAGCAGTACCCCAATGTCATCAAGTGCATCAGTACAAACGGATTATTGCTCCCGGAGAAAATCGACCTGCTCCAGAAATATGATGTTGGTAATATCACGGTGACGCTTAACGCCATTGACCCGGAGATCGGCGCAAAGATCTACCAGTTTATTGATTATCAGGGCAAGCGCTACACGGGGATCGAAGGGGCAAAAATTCTCCTCTCCCAGCAGTTAAAAGGCATTGAAGAGGCAGTGAAGCGGCATATGATTGTAAAAATCAATACCGTCTATATTCCGGGCATCAACGAAAATCATATTCCGGAGATTGCAAAAAAGGTTGGCGGGATGGGTGTGTATACATTCAATGTCATCCCGCTTATTGCACAATACAAGTTTGCCGATATTACGCCGCCAACACCTGAGATGAAACGTAAAATGCAGGATGAATGTGGGAAATACGTCAAACAGATGCGCCACTGCCAGCGGTGCCGGGCAGATGCAATCGGAAAACTTGGGCACGATATTCAGTCGTGCCTGTACGAGAAAAAATAATTCGTTTTTTATTTTTCAGGTATGCATTCCCCTCCAAACCGTTATTACCTGTCCCCGGATGCCCAACCCTTCCAGTATTGCCTGTCTTCACGCGGAGAAAACCATCCGTGCGGATACCTGGTAAGTGAGAAATTCTGTTTTTGAGTCTTTTTTCCCGGAAGGGGCAAAGACTATATCTCTCGATCAGATACATGAAATAATCATTTCCTGGGAAAAGCGTAGTATTCAGATATAATGCGGGGATTGTTACCACAACATCTATCAGGTACGATGACTGCCACCGCCGCCGAAGGGGCTTCCTGTGCGATGGATTGGTAACTAAAATGCAAAAATCCTGCCCGCTGTGCCTCGGAGAGGCCCTGAGGCGGGGGTCCTTTGTATATAGTGCGATTTTCTTGGATTGGGTGTGAACCGAATCAATTCACGTCTGTTTCTATAATCTGTTGAGCAAGAGCTGATGCAATTCTCACGACCTGCTGAATACTGTATCTTTTTTTTAAAAAAACCTGATCGGGAATAACGAATGAGAAAGGTCCGGGTTTTTACGGACCCTAAAAATGAAAGCACCTGCCAATGAATTCCCCGAAAGGAAAAAAAGAAAAATTCCCGGACCTTTTACCGGGACATATTTAGAACGAAGCTGGAAGGTTGTTTTATACTGGCGGTCATGGTCAGGATCCGGTTCAATTCATCGATAACCGGTTGCAGTGAGGAAGGTATCGCTGAGTCCTCGGCATTCACCGTCTTGCTTTGGTAACTAATGGTGTATTTTATGAGATCGACACTGCCATGGCGGGCCGAATAATTCCCTTCAAGCATCGGGAACTGTGACTGATTAAAGAGCGTAACAATCCTGTCGATATCCGTCTTGTTTACTTCAATCTCCTGATTGACCGTCTTGCTCGAAACCACCGCAACACCGTTATCGAAAATGACCAGCCGGTCTTCAAAGCCGGCAAAGCCTCCGGTCCGGTAGTAATCAACCAGCACCGAAGGTGCGTGGGGAAGCGATACGGGAGGGGTTTTCGAGCCAAGACAACCGGATATCACAACAAGAGCAATAATCAGGACTACGCATATCACCCACCATTTTTTTATAAAAATCCCTCCTCTTTTCCTGGAAGTCAACGATAATTGTCCCGGTTATATCTGGACAACATCCGTCTTTGAAGATTTTGCTGCTGCTTTCCGCTCTGGAAGGACCTCTTCAAGAGCCTTGATGAGAGCATCAACTTTTTCATTCGTGAAAGTCGCCCTGAACGCGGCAAGTTCCATGGCATTCATGATCATGACACCTTTTTTCTTCATGGGAAGACCGTGTTCACCTATAGGGTTGATATCGATGGCAAGAGAGGCTGCCCGGTTCTTTGTCGCCGGAAGTCTGATGATGGAAACACCTTTTACTGAGGTATTTTTACGCTCCCAATCCTGTCCCTCTTCAATAAATGCTTTTAGCGTTTGCGTTAATTCCATGAGAAGAACTATTGATTTATATATTAAAAGGCTATTCGTTGTGATGCGAAAGTAACGTATTTTTCCCGGGTATGTTTCCGGGGCAAAAATTCCCCATATACTCCGGATACGTTTCCTGCACCGCTAACCTTGAATTCCCCGATATACCATATATGATTTGAACAATAGATCTTCTATCAAGAGCGAGGAATATGCCAGGGATAACTTTATCTTATAACCAGACGTTTTCGCTCGATCAGACGCTTTGCTGTGGCCAGGTATTCCGCTGGGATCGCACCGGTGACGGGTGGTGGTATGGTGTTGTTGGCGGGCGGGTTATCAGGATACGGCAGGCTGGTATGCGGCTTACGTTTGAAGGCGCGCCGGCGTCTTTCATTACCCACTATTTTTCCCTTGATGTGGACCTTCTTCCCATCCTGTCATCCATTGACCGCGATCCTTTCATCCATACCGCAATCAGTCAATGCACCGGTCTGCGCTTGATCCGGCAGCCGAAATGGGAATGCCTTGTATCCTATATCTGCTCGACCAACTCCAATATTCCCATGATACGACGCAGGATAGCAACTATTGCGCAGCAGTTCGGGGAAGAAATTACCTTTGAAGACAAAATCTATTACACGTTTCCCGATCCTTTGAACATCTCATGCTCCGGGGATCATATACTCACGGACTGCAAACTGGGGTACCGTGCTCCCTATGTCCTTGGTACTGCCTGTGAGATCACCGATGTGAAACAGTGGGAGGATACCATTACTGCACTGCCATTTGAGGATGCACGACGTGAACTGATGAAACTTAAGGGTGTAGGACCCAAGGCAGCTGACTGCATTCTTCTCTTTGCCTTCCAGAAATTCGAAGCGTTCCCGGTCGATGTCTGGATACGCCGGATAATGCAGCAGAACTATATAAAAACCCTGAGCATTACTTCCTCACTTACGGGCCGGGAATATGACACAATACGCCGTTTTGCAAAAAATCATTTCGGCGAGTATTGCGGATACGCACAGGAATACCTGTACGCGGCGAGGGAAGGGTTAGGTTCTGATTATTTCTGAAACTGCCTAGGCATTTTTTTAAAAAATTTTTTCAAGTTCGGATTCACAAATGTGTATTGACACTTTTTGCTAAAGCAGTGTCACATTACGATATAGGCTCGTCGGGATGGACAAGCATCCCCACTTCGCCAGATTCCGTGTAAGCTAAAAAACGTAGGGATAGATCAACCGACTAAGCCGCCGCACAGGAAGCCCTGTCGGGGGCGGTGAAACTCTCATAATTATTTCTTCTTATAAAAAAATAAGAGACTTTACGTCCCGATGTCCCAGCTGCAGAGGTATTTTTTCTGCTCTTTTGTCATCTCATCAATGGAGAGTCCGAGCGATGAGAGTTTCAGGTTAGCAACCTGTTCATCGATCTCCTGAGGGACTTCGTAGACCCCTCCTTTGAGTTTTCTGCCGTTCTTTGCGATATACCGGGTGCAGAGCGCCTGGAGGGCAAAACTCAGGTCCATAACTTCAATGGGATGCCCCATGCCTTTGGGAGTGGCTAGGTTGACAAGCCGGCCCTCAGCAAGAACGTGGACCGCTTTTCCTTTGAGCATAAACGTCTCGATGCCGTCTCGCTGGATGACCTTGTCGGCGTTCTTGTGGAGCCATCCGATGTCGATTTCTACATTGAAGTGGCCGGCATTTGAGAGGATGACGCCCTCTTTTAAGGTTTTGAAGTGTTTTTTGTTGATCACCCCGACATTGCCGGTTGTCGTGATGAAGATATCTCCCCGTGTGGCTGCCTGGTCCATTGTCATGACATGATAACCATCCATATGTGCCTCAAGCGCCCGCCGTGGATCAATCTCGGTGACGATGACTTTTGCGCCAAGACCATGAGCTTTTCTTGCCAGCCCCCTGCCGCAATAGCCGTATCCCGCAACAACAACGTACTTTCCGGCAATCAGCGTATTTGTGGTGATCATTATCGATGCAAGCGCACTTTCACCGGTCCCATGAACATTATCAAAGAAGCGTTTCATCGGTGTGTCGTTGACTGCGACTACAGGAAACCTGAGTTTTCCTTCCGCTGCCATAGACCGGAGCCGGTGGATTCCAGTCGTCGTTTCCTCGCACCCTCCGATGACTTTTTTGAGCAGATCGCGTCGTCTGGTATGGATGTAGTGGATTAAATCCATACCATCATCGATAGTTATGACCGGCTTTGCATCAAGCACGAGGTTGATTGCCACATAGTATTCTTCGACAGAACAGGCACGTTTTGCATAGCAGTGGACATTCTTCACTGAATTAAGTGCATCGGCTATATCATCCTGTGTCGAGAGCGGATTGCACCCGGTGATATGCACTTCAGCCCCCCCGGCAGCGAGTGCGGAGACAAGGTTTGCGGTCTTGGCTTCAACATGGAGTGCCATACCTATCGTCATACCGGCAAACGGCCTCTCTTTCTCAAACTGCTTTCTTATGGCCGCGAGCACCGGCATATACTGCGCAGCCCACTCTATCTTCAGCATTCCTGAATTCATGAAAACCTCAACGGATAGGATTTCTCAAAAAAAATCCCCCGGTACGTAACTACCCATGAATAGGCACGCCAAGTTACATAAAAACTCCTGAAAAATCTGTCCCGGCACTACAATACTGACAATCTGGGGAAATGTAGATAGTGCTTGCAAGCCCAGATGTAACCAATGGTGCTGACGCGACGGATCATCCCCTGCCTTGACTTAAAGGAGGGACGGGTGGTGAAAGGTACTAACTTCCTCGGGCTTCGCGATGCCGGGGACCCTGTGGAGCTTGCCGAGCGATACAACGAGCAGGGTGCAGACGAAGTCGTATTTCTCGACATAACGGCGTCAAAAGAGAAGCGGGGCATCATCATCGGGCTGATAAAACGGGCAGCAGATGAGCTTTTCCTGCCGTTGACCGTGGGTGGCGGGATCCGTTCTCTTACCGATATCCAGCAGATCCTCCGGGCAGGTGCGGACAAGGTGAGCATAAATACGAGTGCAGTACATGATCCGATGCTGATAACAAAGGGCGCTGAATCGTTCGGGACACAATGTATTGTGGTAGCAATGGATGTCCGCCGGAATTTTTCTGATAATTGTAAAGGTATCCCGGTGATTCTTGAAGATGGATCGACGTGCTGGTATGAAGTTGTTATCTACGGAGGCAGCAAGCCAACCGGCATCGATGCCGTCGCATGGGCAAAGGAGGCCGAGGAGCGGGGGGCCGGCGAGATCCTCCTCACCAGTATGGAAACCGACGGCACGAAGAACGGGTTCGATATCGCTATAACCTCAGCAATTTCCGATGCAGCGGGCATCCCGGTCATCGCGAGCGGCGGTGTCGGGACCTTAGAGCATTTCTACGAGGGGTTCATAAAAGGAAAAGCTGATGCCTGCCTTGCAGCAAGCGTCTTCCACTACGGGGAGTTCACGGTTCGTGAGGTAAAAGAATATCTTAAAGATCGGGGTATCCCGGTACGGCTCTGAGATCAAGCTCAAACGCCGCAACAGGATGCTCCAGCTCAAAAGCGTTCAGCACTGCAGGGTTGATCTCCCCGAATACACCAATCTTTTTTCCGCCGGCAATTAAGTCCCCTCTTCGGCCACGTATGAACGCCGGGTCATCTGATTCTTTCACGGTATAGGTAATCGAGAGCTCGTGAAGAACTGCATCGGCAGATGCATAGGCTTCCGAAAAATCTGCATCCGGGTGGGTGCTGACACCGGCTGCCCTCTGATAGGTGAGACAGGAGTCCACTACGTCACCTACCGTGAAAAGGCGCTGCGGGAGTTCGCGGTGGCGATTCAGGGTCAGGAATTCAAGGAGCAGGGGGAGGAGATCTGTCCTTACTACGGTATTCTCGATACTGATCGGGTGCATCACCCGGAGGACCCCCTCCCGCTCGGGCCGCTGCATCCTATTGTAGAGGATATCCTCGCTCGTAAGCGTGAACGGCATCACTTCGAGGTACCCAAGTCCACAAAACGCCTCGCGGGCAAGAGCAGCATAAACCTGTACCGGGTGCGGTTTTCCAACCGTGAAGGTAGCCGGCGGGGGGTCCATGATTTTGTCATACCCATACGCAATCGCCAGATCCTCGAAGACGTCCCAATCGTGCATAATGTCGGCCCGGTAGCAGGGCACCTGCACCTTCACTTTATCAGCACCCGCCGGTTCGGCACCGAACCGCATCTTCCGGAGGAACTCTGCCATGGTCCCTGCGGTTAGCTCAACCCCGAGCAACCTGGAGCACTCTTGCACACTCACGATCCTCTCTGCGGGGGCAAGCGTCGGGGTCTGCACCCCGCCAATCTCGACGCTCTCGATTTTTGATCCTGCCTCCGCCATAGCTGTGCAGATTATATTGACGGCAACACAGACTGCCCGATTGTCGGTGCCGGTCGTGTCAAGGAGGATGTTCTTCGTATCAATGGTCACTCTCGTGCGCATGCCGTTGATGATTGGGGGGAATGAGAGGACATTGTCATCATCGTCCACAATCAGCGGGAAGAGCGGAAAGTCCCTGACAATTTTGGCGTAGTCCCTGCCCTTTGAGTGTTTCTCGAGGATCTCATCCATCGTCATTTCTTCGGTATAATCGAGCGGGATGAACTTCCTGCTCCGCGGCGATGCGATGTAGTGAAACGGCGGTCTGACCGTATCGAGGTCATGGATGCCTATCGCCACTTTGCTCCTGCCCCTGCCAACCGCCCAGTGGAGCGACTCCTGCAGGGACATGATGCTCTGGATGGATTCGTCGTCGAACTCAACCCCGCGGATGACCGCTGCACCAAGAACCGGGCGGATCTTCGCAAGGGCGGGGTCCACGGTGAACGAGATTCCCGAGGGCTTCACAGGGTACACGGGCAGCCCGGTCTCGATTCCGAGGAATCCCCGCATGGCCCGCGCTACGCCTTCGGGAGAGAAGAGGTCAGGACGATCCGGGAAGAACTCCACGTCCGCATGATCATCCTCAATTCGTTCCACATCCGAGCCGATAAGGGCAACCTTGTCGAGGATCGTCTTTTTATCAGCGCGGGTGAGCCGCTCGAGATATTTGTAAGGGAGGGTGATGACGGCCATTTCAGACACCTCCTTTCGTGGAGCGCAAGGCTGGGGTCTCCCGCAGGAACGCCACATCGCTCCGGTGCAGGTAGCGGAGATCTTTTAAGCCGAGACGGAGCATCGCGATCCGGCTCACGCCAAGGCCCCAGGCAAGGACGGGGTAGTTGATCCCAAGCGGAGCGGTGACCTCCTCGCGGAAGACGCCGGCGCCACCCATCTCGATCCAGCCGAGGCCCTCGACATACACTTCAGCATCGAGGCTCGGTTCGGTATACGGGTAGTAGGAGGGCTTGAACCTCACGCCCTCAAAACCCATGCGGTGGTAGAACTCACGTAGGATCCCGAGCAGGTTCCCGAACGTGACACCCTCGTCCATCACAATCCCCTCAAGCTGCTCGAACTCGGCAAGATGGGTGGTGTCGATCGTCTCGCGCCGGTAAACCCTGCCAATGCAGAAGGCTTTGACGGGGGGGTTCGGGTTCCTTGCCAGGTGCTGGATCGAGACGCTCGTGGTGTGAGTCCGGAGCACGCACTGCTCGGCCTTCTCCTCTTTCCAGACCCCGCCCCATCCGGTCGAGGAGGTCTCGCCGCCGGACTCGTGCATGGTCTTAACCTTCTCGTATCCCGGCGGGAGCGGGAGGGTCTCGCGGAGGTAGAAGGTGTCCTGCATCTCGCGGGCCGGGTGGTCCTGAGGCTGGAAGAGTGCATCAAAATTCCAGAACGACTGCTGGACGATGCCGCCGTAGAGTTCCTCAAATCCCATCTCGAGAAGGATCTCCCGCATCTCGGCAATGATCCGCTGGTAAGGGTGGATCTTGCCGGGATACACCTTCTTCGGGAGATTGGCCACGTCATACCTGCGAAGGTTCAACGTCTTCCATGCGCCGGAGAGGATCTTATCGCGGGTAAGTGTTCCGATCTCTTTACCCATATCAAGACCCTGCTTTGCCAGCGCCAGCCCTTCGGGTTTTATCGAGACGATATTTCGGACTGATTCCGTTTCCTGCAGGATTCCGCGTTTAATGAGGTCCTTTGTACGCTGCCCGCCTGCATGTGGATTTTTCAGTGCGGTTTCATCGTCGATAGTCGACGTACCATCTGTCTTTGATATCACACCATTGTTCACACGTATGAGTCCTTTCTTGCGCAGCTGCCCGAAACCTATCCTGAACGCAGCATGTTTCTGGAGTTCTGCCAGCGGGGTTTCATTCCGGCAATATTTCAGAAGTTGTGTCTCGGGAAGTCCATTATTGAGATATTCTTTTCCTTCATCTGAATAAACGAAGGATTTTTCGACAATCCGCTCGAGACTGACCAGTCCTTTGTCCTCTAAAAGGTGTGCCCATTGTACTACGGATTCCGGTGTCGTATCCAGCAACATGGCAAGATGCGGGGCATCTGCCTTATGTTCTTTTACCAGCGTCGCAAGCAAACGTTTCTCGTTCTGCGTCAGTTCCGCCATCTTATACCTCGATCTTATCTGCTGCTGCGTCCATTTTCTCCTTGAAGTCTTTCAGGAACGCAACAACACGTTCCGCCGTTTCCTTCTTGCAGTTACCGCACATAATCTCGCCCGACACACATTTCCTGCGGATTTCCGCAAGCTCATCATCCTCCGTCACCATATGGAAAAGGTTGAGCAGGTACAGGGAACATCTGTCTGGTTCCCCGCCAAGACGTTTCTGTTCCTCAAGCGTCATTCTCCCACCGGAAATCCCGCTCATCACTTTCTTTCTTACCGTTGCTTCAGGCTCATAGAACGAGATGATGCTTTCAGGGATACTGCTGGACATCTTACCCCCGGTAAGTCCCGGCATAAAAATATGGTAGGTGGACGAAGGAGTATAGAAGGCAAAACCCCCATGCGTACGTTCTATCTGGCGGACCTTTGTACTGACATCAGAGCACAGTACACCTTTGATATCCACATGTCCCTCGTACTTCTTTGCATTCGGGAATGCTGCTTTTACCGCGTCAAGCGCCTGCTCCGGTGCGTTCTTCGACCGGACGCTGATGTAACCATACCGCTCTTCTACAGTGAACATACGAAGTTTGTGGGCGACACCCCGTGTAAGCCGTATGTGCGGATCCTGGTCAATACCAACCGGTACAACCGTGGGAGCCGGCTCGCGATCGATCTGGGGGTACAGGATATCTGCAACCTGCGTGATCACACTGTCGGCATGGGCGAGATCGGTCTCTGGAGAGAAACCATAAATTGCTGTCAGTTCAGAGAAATTTACCTTGGTTGCCGCTTCAAATGCGAGATCTTTCAACCGTTCGTTTTTACTCTGGAAATAGGTCTGTCCCTCAAACCCGAGTGCATAGAGACAGACAAGGTACTCTTTCCCGTATTCCCTGCACTTTTCCCATGACATGCCCCGGACTGCATGCGCCTCGCGGTCAGCAATAGTCACATAACCATTGCCGCCTTGCTGCACATGCCAGACCACCTCCTTCATGACCATCAGGTGACCGAGATGCGGGTGACCGCTCGGCATGAACCCGGTGAGGATATGAAAGGGCGTGCAGTTGCGGATCGCAGCGGCGATCGGGCGGTAGTCCCGGTGCCCGACTACTATACCTCTCCGCATAAAATACGGGACATTGGGGAGATCGGAAATTATCGGGGCGATGGGCTCGATGCCAAAATCGGAGAATAGTTTCTCAACATCGACGGACTGGTTGCTTGACCAGGGATTAATCTGCGGTTCCTGCATGGTGAGCGCTCATAGTTTGATTCGTGCAAATTCAACAAACTGAATTCCGGTAATATGTACAGCGCCAAACAACATCTTCTTTTTGACACTGTGTGCCATCCGGACTGATCGTGAGATCACGCTCATAGGAAGTGACGCCTCTTTTTCAACTGCATGCACCAGCATGTCCGAATGTACATTTTTTCCACAGTAGACCCGGAAATGGTGACCGAACTTGTAGCCAGTCCGTGGAATGAAATTGTGCCCCCTGAGTTCAGTATATACCTTATCCTTCTCGGCAAGTTCTCCATCAGTTTCCCGGGCAAGTGCAAAATACTCATCAGTCCTGACAAGGAAATTTCCCTTTTTAAGGACAATTTTTCCTTTCCCCATCAGGTACAATAATTCAACAGGAGCGAGCATAAGACGTTCATCGTCAAGTCGTTTGCCAAATCCTGACTGTTCGAGATCTGAATGCGCAGGCGCCAGCACCATCGCAGATTTTCCCCCCAGTAACGCTTCATGAGCGGATACTTCCGGTGAATAATTACCAGGTTCTGCCAGTTTCTGGAGTTTGATCTCATAATAGGTCAGCTCTTCCTCGTCATCGACAACCGCGAGAACATACTGCTTGCGCATGTTTCTTGAAGCAACAACCTCCTCTATGAGTTTTGCAAACCGGATCGGATCGCGTTCGGAAAGGACCCGTACAAGGTAGAGCGACTCTCCCGTGCCGGGTTTTTCGCCGCGTCTGAACACCCGGAAATCGTGCGGTCCGGCCTGCACGACATATCCCCGCTCTCGCAGGTCGCGGTACACCAGAAAACTGCGCAGGAAATTGGCCTGGTCAGCAAACTCAGAAAAAAGGGTGTTGAACGTGTGCCCGACCACATCGATCTTCTGCCTGTGGAGGAGATACAGCGCCTCTTGGTTGGAGAGTTTCACTCCATCCTGATCCGGGCGTCCATAGCCGCTTTGTTCATAGAGTACACGCCCCTCTTTCCCCACACGCACTGCGGTGCCGTCGAATATTGCCTTCACTGCCAGATCTATTGTATGTAGAGGATAATAAGAGCACGGAAAAAGTAAACATGCATTTTGCGCTTGATTAAAAAAATTTTTTGGAGTTGCTTTGCGCTACAATTTTTTTACGGATAAAAAAATGCGGCAACCATAAGGAGGATGTGATTTTGGGGGATTCCGCACGTTGGCATGCAATTTTCCTCTAATCCGTTGATTTATCTGTGCATTTAGCAGTAAACGGTTCAGGTAACCACTCGCAGGTATACCCGGATTATAAAAAGATACGTTATCCTGCAAGCTCGCGCACTTTTGCAATATTCCCGACATTATTCCGTCGCTCATCTACCGGCGTTTCACAAATAAGGGGGAGTGCTGAAAGGACGGGGTGGTGAAGAAGGTTCCGGAACCCGTTTTCACCGATGAATCCCATACCGATGTGTTCGTGCCGGTCAAGCCTGCTTCCCCGGTCACCTTTCGTATCATTCAGATGGATGATTTTGAGATTTCTGATGCCAATCTGGTCATCGAACTGTGTAAGGGTATCTGCGATGCCCGTTTCCGTTCGAAGCTCATATCCAGCAGCAAACGCGTGACAGGAGTCAAAACAGACACCGGTACGGCGGTGATTTTCAATCCCGTCCAGGATTCCCCGAATATGCTCGAAACTGCTGCCGACACTGTTCTTCTCTCCTGCAGTGTTTTCAAGAAGCAGCATAACGTTAGTGTCTGATTGACCAAGAGCAGTATTAATTGCACTGATGACCCGGACCCTTCCTCCGGCAATCCCATCGCCAAGGTGATGTCCGAGATGGGTAATGAGATACGGGATACCAAGCCGTCCGCACCGGTCGAGTTCAGCAGTGAGGGATGAGATCGACTTTTCATAAATATCCGGTTTGGGTGAGGCCAGGTTAGGGAGATAGGGCATGTGGTCAACGGGAATTATTCCGGTAGCCCGGATCTTCCCCCGGTAAGTATCACAATCTTCATCTGACAGCGGCTTGTATCCCCAACCCCGGGGATTGCGCGAGAACATCTGGAACACGTCGCACCCGGTTTCCTTTGCACGATCCACGGCGAGATTCAGCGAACCTGCGATTGAAACATGAACACCAACACGAACCATACCCTCACCATTTTGTATGCATTGGGTTCGGGGCGGATCTATTTAGAAGATTGCAGTCTTAACGAAAACTGGCGAATAAAGGAGACGATGAAAGAGAACAGAAAGCTGGACCTGACAGGTGCAGGATATGAAAAAAAGATTTAGTAATTTCTCTTCTTCACCAGAACAATCCCTGCAAGTCCGATCGCCCCGATCGCCGCGAGCGGCAACATCCCTGCCCTGGTGGTTGCCGGTACTGTGGAACTCGTCAAAACCGTCGGTAGCAGCGGTGTCAGCGCCTCATCAGGCCGGGTTGTCGTTGACGTCCGGATATTTGTCTGCGCTGAACTGATGGGTGGCACTACTTTGACTATATACACAGAGATTGCCTGAGGCCCGGTCATACCGGCCTTGCCCGGACATGTCGTGGATAATGCCTGTCCTTTGACAAACTTGACGTAAACACTCGATCCATCGTTCCTTCCACTATAACTGAGTGATTCCCCGGGTATGAGCGTCCTTTCCAGGACTCTGTTTCCCTCGCTCATTACCTTCACGGTGGCTGACATGGCTGTGCAGGTGGTGCCCGAACATGCCGAACAGTCCGGGACAGTTATTGCGTCCAGAGCGTAATTGCCGATGAGTGGGGTCGGGATCTTCCCTATATCACCAACGATATCGGTCACCAGCTCTTCGTTGGGCCGTGAGCCGAACAACTTTGCAAGCGTAATCCACATCTCACCCGGACCGCCAATGCTGGTCGCAACCACCGGATCTCCGATATTAAAGACCGTGAATGCGGCCGCATCCGGTACAGTACCGGTGAGCGAGGACTTGTTGATGGGAGTATAGGAACAGACCGGTACTCCTGTTGTCGGGTAACTACATCCGTACTGGAGCGGGTTGTCAACAGTCAGGGTATTCTTGGTCGGGCTGATGGTCGCTACCGGTCCTTTGACCGTCACTTCCAGCATGACCGCTCCGACCGGAACACAGATAAAGCAGAGCAACAGCGCTGCAATAAAGGTAAAAACACCATTTTGTTTCATGATCGGATATTCTCTGTTCAATATAATGATATTAGGGTAAAGTGTTATTTTAGCCTCTAATTTTTTCATAAAATCTTCTGTAAATAATATTCCAATCAATAATTATCACGCTCCTGCGGGCTCCGGCACAGCCTCCACCCCCGCCGCTGTGGCGACCCCCACGATGAGATAGACCTGTATACAGAATCCATCACACGAAAAGTGATGTTTGAAAATTATTGTAGGAACAAAAAAATTTAGGTGCTGGATTGTTGGTGATTTACTCTAATATTATTACCATTTTTTGTGTCAGAATAAAGAGGGTATCAGGTATATCTGAACATTTTTGCTGTACTAACCACAATCCGGTACTATGAAGATTACCTTTATGGGCACTAACGGCTGGTATGACACCGTTACCGGTAATACCTGCTCAGTCCTGATTCAATCCGAAGAGTATGACATCATCCTTGATGCTGGAAATGGTATTGCAAAAGCGGACCACTATATCACCCAGGATAAGCCCGTATACCTTTTCATCAGCCATTTTCATATTGACCATATTGCGGGGCTGCATACTCTCGTCAAATTCAGATTTTCCAAGGGTCTGAAAATTTTCGGACAGGGTGGCAGTACTGCCATCCTGAATACCTTTGTTGCAGAGCCGTTCACTGTGCCGTTCACACAACTTCCGTACCCCGTCAGGGTTGTGGAACTTGAAGAGGGAGAGCATACCATCCCGTTCCCGGTTGCGTGCATCCCGCTCGTACACCCGGCACCCTGTTTCGGGTACCGGCTGACCCTTGACGGCAAGGTAATTACCTACTGTACCGATACTGGTTTCTGCGAAAATGCAGTTACTCTCGCCCGGGATGCAGATCTTCTGATTACTGAATGTGGGTTGAAACCCGGGCAGGAAAGCCCCGGGTGGCCGCATCTCAACCCTGAGAATGCCATCCGGATTGCAAAAGAAGCACATGCAAAATGTCTTGCCCTTTCGCATTTTGGGGCAGAAGTGTACAGGACTCTTGACGATCGACGCGAAATTCAAAAACAATTTGAGAAAGAATGCCCGGGTCTGGTTGTTGCAACCGATGACCTGACCATTGTTATCTGAAAAGAAAAATTATTCCTGAATTTTTTTCATCAGCCATGCCATATTGGCGCCCAGTGTCTTCATCGTCATAATTCCTTCATCGTCACTATTCACATCGCCGGGCGCAAGCCCGAGACCGATGTTCCAGTAGGACGAACCCGGAACCACCATCTGGTTTATGAAAAAGAAGTGGTTGATAGTGTCAAATGCATGGATTGCACCAGCCCTTCTCACCGCGATAACCGCGGCACCCACTTTTCGTTTGAACATATCCTGGTTTGCCTTTGCCACAAACCCTGACCGGTCTATCAGGGCCTTCATTTCCGATGAGACATCGGCAAAATATGTCGGCGATGCAAGGATGATCCCGTCAGCTTCTTGCATCTTTTCGATACAGTCGTTGGTGATATCCCCTTTGACCGCGCACCGGTTGTTCTGCTTTTCAAAGCATTTTCCACACGCAGTACAACCCCGGATCTTCTTTCCTGCCAGCTGTACAAGCTCGGTTGCTATACCCGCTTTTTTCAGTTCCCCGAACACTGCATTGACAAGAATCGCGGTATTCCCATCCTTTCGTGCACTTCCGTTGAATGCAACAACCTTCATTTCTCTCACCTTTTTTACTAAACCATTCTCTCATGAACAGATAAAAAAACCGCAAGCTGCCTTTTCTCAGATACTGCTATACCTGTCTGAAAGCACCATCTTAAGAGCCCTCACAGCAAATGGTGTTGCGATATGAATACTCGTATGCAATTTTCCGATTTTCACCTCTCGCGTGAAATCG
>Ga0209048_10003501_pt1 | contig 15217 bp, 15 predicted proteins | sample FrelakmetCRP12CR_FD_187146 | JGI IMG/M metagenome (GOLD analysis project Ga0209048, IMG submission 187146) | Freshwater lake sediment microbial communities from the University of Notre Dame, USA, for methane emissions studies - CRP12 CR (SPAdes)... | ecosystem: Environmental > Aquatic >... | reverse complement strand
GCCTGCAGAGCGACCTGCGAGAGCAGTTCAAGGCCATGGAGCAGCTGAAGCGGCAGCGCGACCTGGATGTGGCCGCGGCCCTGCTGGAGAAGGCCATGGCCATCGACGGCGTCAGGCTGGTGGTGCACCAGGTCTCCCCCCTGGAGGACGCCGAGACCATCTCCAAGGCCATCACCGAGAACCCTGGCACGATCGCCGTCATCGGGGTGGCGGAAAAGAACGCCAAACTGCTGGTCTCCCGCTCCAGCGACCTCCAGCTGGACAGCCGGGCGCTGCTCAAGGAGATCATGAGGCTGACGGGCGGCGGCGGGGGCGGGAAGCCGGAGTACGCGCAGGGCGGGGGCGGGGACAGCGCGAAGCTGCCAGACGCCCTGGCCCGCACGCCGGAGATCGTGCGGAAGGCCCTGGAATCCCAGTGAAGAGCAGTTTCTTCCGGGTCTTCCCACCGCCTCTCACAACCCGCCCTTCCGGCGGATGTCTGGATTCCGTGAGGAAGGATGGTCTGGTGAAGGGAAAGCGTTAAATACAGTTTTGAATTTAGGGAGGTTGCTCTATAGGAGCATCCCTATCAAATATTCATTTGAGATCGGAGGAAATTATCTTGGCCGAAGAGGGCGTAACAAAGAAGGACGAGACCAAGAAGGGCGACCATGGCAAGGGTGACCACCCCAAGGACGAGAAGAAGGAGTCCAAGAAGGGCGGGGAGCACAAGGAAGAGAAGGAGAAGAAGAAGGCCAAGGTCGAGCCGAAGAAGGACGAGTCCAAGAAGGATGAGAATTTCAAATACATCGTGCGTCTGGTGAACACCGACATCGACGGCAACAAGCCGACCGTGATCGGGCTCCAGAGCGTCAAGGGCGTCGGCTCCCGCGTGGCCGAGATCATCGTCAACCGCGCCGCGGTCAGCCGCGTGGAGAAGATGGGGAACCTGGACGACGCCAAGGTGGACGAGCTGGAGAAGCTCATCACCACCTACATCGAATACGCCCCCAGCTGGGCGGTCAACCGGCAGCTCGACTTCGAGACGGGCGATGACATGCACCTGGTGGGCGTGGACCTTGAGGTGAGGCGGAAGGACGACATCAACATGATGAAGATGATCCGCAGCTACAAGGGCGTGCGCCACGAGGGCGGTCAGAAGGTACGCGGACAGCGCACCCGTTCCAACGGCAGGACTGGCCTGACCCTGGGCGTCATGCGGCAGAGGGCCGCGCAGCCTGGAGCGGCACCCGCCGAGGGAGGCGCTCCAGCCAAGGAAGAGAAGAAGGAGAGCAAGCCCGCAGCGGCCGGCAAGCCGGCAGCAGCGGCGACGGGAGCCAAGCCCGCAGCGGCCGCGCCCGCAGCCAAGCCCGCAGCCGCCCCGGCAGGTAAGAAGTAGGTGTTACAATGGGTGACCCAAAATTCCCGCGAAGATCTTACGATACTCCGTCGCACCCCTGGCAGGGAGAGAGGATCAAGGAAGAGCACGCCCTGGTCAAAGAGTTCGGCCTGAAGAACAAGAGGGAGCTGTGGAAGGCCAAGACCATCCTCAGGAGCTACAGGAAGCAGTCCCGAGAATTGCAGGCCCGACTTAGGACCGGCGAAGAGCAGGCCAAGATCGAGACCCAGAACCTGCTGCGCTCCTGCGCCAGGTTGGGCATCCTCCCCATGGAGGGAGCCACCTTGGACGATGTGCTCGGCCTGAACACCGAGACCCTGCTCAACCGCAGGCTGCAGACCATGGTCTACCGCAAGGGTCTGGCCGCTTCGCCCCACCAGGCGAGGCAGATGATCTTCCACGGCCATGTGGCCATCGACGGGCGCAAGGTCACCATACCCGGTTACCTGCTGACCCGCCTGGAAGAGGACAAGATCACCTACAACCTCTCATCCCCGTTCAATGACGATCTGCACCCGCTGAGGGTCGAGGCGCCCAAGGTCATCGAGGCCCGGGCACGCCGCGCCGCGCGAGATGCCAGGCGCGAGCGGGAAGAGGAGCAGCAAGGCCGGGGGGGCCGAGGCGGCCGGGGTGGCGGTGGACGCGGGTTCCCGCGCAAGGCCACCCGAGCGGTCGAGAAGGTCAAGGAAGTCACCGACACGGTCGTGAGCACCGAGCTGCCCGAGAGACCGACTGAGACGAAGGAGGATTGAACATGGGAAAGTGGGGCATCGCGCACGTTTACGCTAGCTATAACAACATCATCATCACCTTGACCGACATCACCGGGGCCGAGACCATCACCAAGGCCACCGGCGGCATGGTGGTCAAGCAGGCCAAGGACGAATCCTCTCCCTACGCGGCCATGCGGGCGGCGGAGAAGGTGGCGGAGATCGCCAAGGAGAAGGGCATCGACGGCATCCATGTGAAGGTCCGCGCACCCGGCGGCAACAAGGCCACATCCCCCGGTCCCGGCGCCCAGGCGGCCATCAGGGCATTGGCTCGGGCGGGCATGAAGATCGGCAGGATCGAGGACGTCACGCCAGTACCGCACGACGGCACCAAGAAGAAGGGCGGCCGGCGGGGCAGAAGGGTGTAGGGGTAGCGTAAATGGAAATCAAGATCCTCGAGATGACGGACACCAAGGCGAAGTTCGTCGTTTCCAACGCCAGCCCGGAGATCGCCAACTCGCTGCGCCGGGTGCTCATCGCGGAGGTCCCCAAGATGGCCATCGAGACGGTGGAGTTCCACCTGGGCCAGATCCAGGGGAGCCCGGATGACGAGAACGAGGAGTACGAGTCCGTCTCCCCGCTCTTCGACGAGGTGGTGGCGCACCGCCTGGGACTCGTCCCGATACCCACCGACCCCGAGCTATACGTCTTCAAGAAGGATTGCAACTGCGGCGGCGAGGGCTGCCCGCGCTGCACCATCATGTACTCGCTGAACAAGAAGGGCCCCTGCGACGTCTACTCCGGCGACCTGGAGCCCCTAGGCGACGCCACCCTGAAGGTCAAGGACGAGTTGATCCCGATCGTCCGGCTAGGTAAGCGGCAGGCCATCCTGGCCTATGCGTTCGCCGAGCTGGGGATCGCCAAGGTCCATGCCAAGTGGCAGGGTACCTCGGGCGTGGGCTACAAGTACTTCCCGATGGTCAAGATCGACGATAAGAAGTGCGACCACGGGGCCACCTGCATCCCGGCCTGCCCGCACAAGGTGTTCGGCAAGGAGGGCAACAAGGTGAAGGTCATCGACGAGCACAACTGCATGCTGTGCGGCGCCTGCCTCAAGGTGTGCAAGAACCAGGCCATCACCGTGGAGGGCGACGAGTCCAAGTTCGAGTTCGTGTTCGAGACCGACGGATCCCTCACGGCCCAGCAGACGCTGGACATCGCCCTGAAGATCCTGGAGAAGAAGTTCGACGACTTCCGCGAGCTGGTCTCCTCCCTCGAGAGCGCCGCCTAGGCGACTGGAAGATCCGCAAATCCCGAAACCTTTTCCCTTCTCTACCGTCCTCGGACCCCTAGTTCTTGCCCAATTGAGCCTGGATCATGGCCCATTTCTGAGGCTCGATGGAGGAAGATACATAGCTGATCATCTGCTGGAACGTCGAAGCTGGCATGAGGGACTTGGCCATGGTGAAAAGACCAATCGTTTCGGGCAGGTTGAGGCCCGAGACCATCAGCTTCAGATTGGCCATCAGGACCGGCGGAGGCTGGGCAGCGAGGATATTCTTGAAGATGTTCAGCAGCTCCTCGGGGGTGCAATCGTTGAACAATATCTGCTGCACATGGTCCTCCTCGAAATCGATGTGCTTCAAGTACGTGGACACGAAGCGGTTCAAGGCCAGATAGAACTCATGGCCTATCTTGGGAAGGTTCTCATGGTCCTTCGGCATCTGCTTGATCATCTCGAGGCTCTTTATCAGGTCCTCCAGGTCCAGATGCTGGGTCCGGTGCTCCGCCTCGATGCCCCTTGGGCAGCTGGCCACGATCCCTCCAAGGGTGGGATGGATGAAGCGCTCCTCCAGGTCCGCGTGCTCCTTCAGATGCTCGGTGAAGGCCTTCATTTCCTGGATGAGAAAATCGACCTCTTCCTGCTTGGAGAAATCCGTCCTTCCTGCGCCTATCGAGATGTCTGCGAGCCATCTCCGCTGGCCCTTGTGGATGCCACTGTATAGGGGAATTTTGAAGACCATCGTCATCACCGGGAAAGATGCTTGGAACAACAGGCTAATTAGCCTTTGCTTTGCCGGTGTTCAGAAGAGTGAACCCATGGAAGTGATTCAAGCCTCACATGAAGTCGGACAACTTGCACTTCTTGACCTTGTCGTTCTCGAACAGCGAGTTGATGGACTTCTCGATCAGGTCGATCCTCTGCCGGGTATAGGGATCGATGGCGAACTTCTCGCTGATCTCCTTGGTGATCTCCAGGTACTTCTTGACGCTGCTGACGTGCACCGTGAGCGTCAGGTTGTTGCCGCAGTAGCATTTTCCGGACAGCGGGATCCGCCGGTAGGATTCGCCGCACTTGGTGCAGCGCAGCTTCTGTCCGCTGAAGGACTTGAGGTTGCCGATCATGTCCGGCAGCAGATGCTTGGTGACCACCCGGTACACGACATTCACCTCGTCCACGGCGCGGATCTTCTTGGCCAGCAACAGCTGCGCGTTCAGCTTCTCCTCCATGGTCTCGAAGGTCTTGTAGGCCGAGTCCCTGGGCCCCTCGGAGATGTCCGCGGTGTCGTTGGTGAACCCGAACCCCTCGTACTGCAGCACCGACCCCAGCCTTCCGCCCACCAGGTCCATCTGCTCCTGCACCTCTTTAGGGTGCTTGTACTCCAGCGAGGCCTGGTAGAACTCCAGGGGGTACTCGCGCAGCATGTCCAGGTTGTGCGCCTCCTTGTCCACCTCGTTCGGGTCGAGCCTGGTGGTGAGCACCAGGGGCGCGTCCATGAGGCCGCCCCTCTTCTCCGGCAGGAAGGAGCGGGAGAAGTTGATCAGCCCGTCCATGAGCAGGATGGCCGAGTCCTCGTCCCCGTCCGCGTTCCGACGCTTGGCGGCATGGAAGAACGGGTGGCCGTACCCCACGCTGGTGAGGGTGAACCCTAACAGTCGGCACAGCACTCCGCCGGAGGTGTGCGGCGCCAGACCTATGACCATGTGGCCCACCATGTCGTCCCGGGTCTTGGCGTTGTAGAAGGCCGGCAGCTGGTAATATCGCACCAGCAGGTCGTCGATGAAGCCCGCGACCTTCACCAGGTAGTCGCCGCAGCTCTGGGAAGGGATGTAGTCCTGCACCTTGACCTCGCAGATCTGGTCGTCCGACACCAGCTCCCGGCCGTCATAATCCTTCAGATAGCCCAGCTGCCTGGCCCTCTCCACCGTCAGGCCGACCTCCTTCGGCCGGAAGTGCGTCACCGGGACGTCCGTCATGTCGAAGCGGATGGTCCCGTCCTTGAAGGTGAACACGTCGTGCTTGGCCCGCAGGATGCCCTTCTCCATGGCCTCCGGGGTCTTGTTCTTGGAGATCATCCCCTGGACGCCCTTGATCTCGGGGACGTTGGTCTCGCCCAGCTTCAGCATGGCGCTCTCGATGATCTGGTTGATGTCTATCTTCTGCTTGTTGGGGGAATCGGAGGGCAGGGTGTGGGAGCCGCACTCGCAGCGGCACATGAAGGTGGTCTTCCCGCACACCGGGCAGCTGCGCACCCCCACGTCGGCCTCGACCACGGTTCCGTTCCTGGCCTCGCTGACCAGGCGCTGCGAACCGCCGCTCAGGCCCAGGGGGAAGAGCACATGGGGCGGAGGCTTCATCTTCCTCTCCTTGGCCTTCTCCGGCCGGGCCATCCTGGCCCCGATCCGGGTCACCGCCCTGGGCCTCACCTTGATGCCCATGGCCTTGGAGACGGCCGCCATGGAGCTCTCCCCCTCCAAGGGCCCGGCCTCCCTTATGGCCCCTCCCTCGGCCCTCAGCCCCAGACCGGCCAGCAGCGGCTCGGCGTATCGCTCGAGGCACAGCTCGTGACCGACCACCTGATGCAGGGCGCCGAGGTTCTCCAATGTGGCCTTGACCGGCTCGAAGTCCGACAGCCTCAAGGCCCCCGGCTCCGGCCGTCCGCTTGCGAGCAGGAGGGCCCGGAGGGCCTGCAGCTCCGGCAGCGGGATGTCGTACCAGAACAAATTGAACTTCGGATGGAGCGGGACGTTCCACTTCCGGGACCACTCCCGGGCGGTGGCGAAATCGGGCGGATCCTGCCATCCGTCCGGCAGGTCCCCGGCGGCCCGGCGCAGCTCCACCTTGTACCAATCCAGCGTGTAGTCCCCCGGGATCAGGACGTGGTTATTCTCCACGAACTCCCCGAAGGGGATGAGGATCTCCCCCAGGTCCACGACCTCCTTGACCCTCTCCTTGATGACCTTGAACTCCGCCACGGTGTTGGTCTGCACCAGGTCCCCGTTGCTCAGCAGCAGGATCGGCCCCTCGATGCTGTCGCAGGGCGTCACCGCGCCGGCCTTGCCGGGCCTCTCGATCTTGATCTGGGTCCCGATGGCCAGGAACTCGTCCACGGCATACATGGTGGCCGGGTTCAGGGCTATGGCCGCCAGGCCGGTGGTCCTTCCCCGGCCGTAGCGCAGGCGCAATCCTCCGGGCTTGGAGGGATGCCCCAGCACCGGCCGACCCGCGATGAGGTCCTTCAGGTACTTGTTGTCCGGCTTGACCTTGCTCACGTCCGTCTCGGAGACGTCCTTCTTCTTCAAGGCCAGATATTCCGATATGAACTGCCAGCCATCGATGCCCAGCCTCTTCACGTGCTTCTCCAGCTTGGGAGCCTTCTGGCAGAGGCCCTCGGCGATGACCAGGCAGGCCCCTCCCCGCACCTTGTTGGTCTCGATGCGCGGCAGGTCCCGATACCCCGATATCTCGACGTCCTCAGTCCCTTCGCCGTCGATGCACACCGGGCAGTTCTTGACGATGAGCTCGATCTCCTGGTTGGTGGGGACGTATTGCAGATGCTGCGCCTGCTTGTAGAGCGGTATCTCCTCCTTGAAGCGCTGCACCTCCCCGTTGGTGGGTATGTACCTGCCGACCCCCAGCTCCCGGCGGACTATGTCGCCGATGAGCACGGCCATGGCCTGCCCCGTACCTCCCGCGGAGCGAATGGGCCCGGCGAACGAAATGGAAAGATAGCTCGTGCCGTCACCGTTCTTGCCCAGCTTGGTGCCGGCGATCCCTTCGAGGGGAGCGACCAGTATCCCTTCGGTCAGCACGGCCAGGCCCACCCGGATCGCCCGGTCGATGGCCTCCTCCCGGGTCTTGGCCGGCTTGTTGGAGATCTCCTTGGCGAGAAGCAACGAGACCTCCTCCCGGTCATGGTCCTGGCTCAGTTCGCGGATACGCTGCGCCACCCCCTCTACGTTCCAGGCGGAGAGCAGCTTCTCGACCCGCGAGGCCAGGTCCTCCGCTTGGGGGATCTCCACGAAGGTCTCCGGGTCCATGCCTCGGGCCCGTGCCCTCCTGGCCACGGCGTAGCAGCGGTCGGCCTCCTTCGATAGCGATTCGAAGTAAACCTTCATGGCATCGCTGCACGCCAGCTCCCGCATTTCCTGCCCTTCCTTGGTCCCAGAACGAGAGAGGTCAGCCCTTAGTTAACGGTTGGGATTCTACCAGGCCCTTCTTGCTCTGCAACAGTTCCGCGTTGATGGCCTTCATCACCTCGTCCACTCCCTCCCCGGTCAGGGCGGACATCTTCATGCGGTCGCTGTCGGTGCGGGTCAGGTCGATCTTGTTCTCGACCTCGATGATCTTGATGCCGGAGAAGTTCTGCTTCACGGACTCGAGCAATGACATCTGTTGCTCCATCTTGTAGCCTGAGGTCTCCGACGGGTCGATCACGAACACGATCAGGTCCGCCAGGTACTTGAGCGCCAGGATGGCCTGCTTCTCGATGTCGTTGCGCGACTCGAAGTCCCGGTCCAGCAGACCAGGGGTGTCCACCACCTGGAAGGTTCTCCAGCCTTCCTTGAAGTGACCGATGGTGATGCCTTTGGTGGTGAAGGGGTAGGAGGCGATCTTCGGCTTGGCGGTCGAGATCCTGTCGACCAGTTGGCTCTTGCCCACATTGGGGTAACCGGCTATCACCACGGTGGGGACGTCGGTCTCGATGGTGGGGAGCCTCTTGAGCTGGTCGCGGGCGAACGAGATGTGCTTGAGATCGTCCTGGACCTGATGGATGACGGAGGAGACCCTCCCGTAGTACTCCTTGCGGATCCTCTCCAGCTGGTCCTGCTTCTGGGAGTTCTTGGATTTTCGTATGAAGTCCGAGGTCATGTCCTTGACCGTGTGCGAGGCCCAATTGATCGCGCCCAGGGACTTCTTCAACCGGTCCATGTCGACCAGCAGGTGGACCAGCTCCATCATGAAATCCTCGCGCTTCTCCATGCTGGGGAAGGAGCGGACATACTTGTCCAGGGTGCCGGTGATGATGTCCCCCGAGGCGTTGAAACGGGCATGGGCCGTGCGCTTCTTGCCGTCCATGCGGTCATCCCCCGTCTTGGTGATCTTGACCGCCCGGTGGAACGCCTTATTGAGCAATTCGTCGGCGGTCAGGATGGTGGGGATCTTCTTCCTTTGACTTGCCACGCGCGTCCTAACACCTCGATAAGTATTAAGCTTCGCTTCGGATGCTATGGGAACTGGTACGATGGCGGCCTATGAGGTGGAGTGCGACCTGAGCCTACGGAGGGATGGGGAGCTGATCATGGGTCCCGAAGGGGCGGCCGTCCTTCGGTCCATCGCCGATGGCAGGTCCATATCCGGAACGTCCGCTGCCCTGCGCCTTTCTGTGAAGAGGATCCGGAGAGTCATCGATGAGATGGAACGGACATCCGGTCACCAGCTGGTGAGTCGGCGGAAGGGCGTAAAGGCGGGATTGACCGAGGAGGGGAGGGAGCTCCTGGACATCTACGAGAGCCATTCCCAGGTGGCGCAGGAGCAGATCGAACGCAGGTTCCGCAATCCGATCCTCACGGTGGATGGCATCCTTCCCTTCGAAGGCGGGATCGTCCTGGTTCGCCGCGGACGAGAGCCGGGCAAGGGGCGGCTGGCTCTGCCTGGTGGGATCGTGGAGTACGGGGAGACGGTGGAGACGGCCGTCAGGCGGGAATTCCTGGAGGAGACCGGGTTGAGGACCCGGGTGGTGCGTCTGCTGGGGGTGTATTCCGATCCAGAACGGGACCCCAGGGGCCATTTCATCTCTCTGCTCTTTGAGCTGGGTTATGAGGAGGGGGGGCTCAGGGCAGGGGACGATGCCGCCGAGGCCGTGGTCATGCCCATCACCGACATCACTGATCTGGCCTTCGACCACGGCAAGATGGTGAAGGATTACCTGGAAAGGAGCGATGAGGCGCAAAGGCCCAAGCCCGCTCGTCGTCCGGATGCTGAGAATCCTTAATATTCCCAAAGCGAATCTTGGCAGGAACTCGATGCTTGACGAATTGGATGTCCGGATCCTGAGGTTGCTGCAGAAGGAGGGCAGGCTCACCTGCGAGCAGATCGGGGCGGAGCTGGACCGCTCGCCATCCACCATCCGGGACCGCATCAAGAAGCTGGAGGAGGAAAAGGCCATCCTCGGCTATGCCGCGATCGTCGACCTGGCCAAGATCGGCATCGCCGCCGATGCCTACATCTCCGCGGACATCAAGCCAGAGCTGTCCTCCAAGGCCATGACCGAACTCTTCTCCTTGGAGAGCGTCAGCGAGATCCTGCATCTCACCGGGGAAAGGAAGATCCTGCTCCGGGTGAAGGCCAAGGACAGCCGGGAGCTGACGGAGATAATCGACCGCAAGATCAGGCCCCTGGGGTTCGACAACATCGAGATCAAGGTGGTCCTGGACCCGATAGTGCATTATCCCGGGATCTGAGCGGGGGAGCTCAGACGAACATCCTTTCGTTCAGGTTGGGATTGGGGATGAACCACTGGCTCCTCACCAATCTCCGATCCACCAGGCTGCGCTCATGGGCGGAGCAGGCCCTTTTCATCTCGGCCTCGGTGAAGGACCGGCGGTCGTATTGGCAGAGGAAGGTGGCCTTGAGAGGGAGCTTGGTGAAGTTGAGCGCCGTCTCATAGCCCATGAACGAGTCGAATGCCCAGGGCCTCCTTGCCAACCATGTGAGGTCGGAGACCATCACCATGGAGTCGAAGCCGTCAAGGCTAGACCTCATGGCCTTATCCTTCATGATGTCCATCATCCCCTTGCCCAGGTTCTTGCCGCAGCTGGCAAAGGTCTCCGGAGCGCTCATGACCTCGGGGCCAAGGTCCCTCCTTGCCTCGATCAGATCGTTCCACTCTTTCGATGTCGACACGCCCTTCGTCCCGGTCAGCTCCTCATTCAGAAGGAGTATGATCTTGGCTGATCTGGGCGCCCATTGCAGAATCTCCACCATGGCCCTTTCGCGCTCGATTTCGCTGTCGTATGGGTCCATGATATGGTCCCCTGAGCGGAGATCGTCAGTCCATTTCCACATCGCTATCCCTTCTGATGATTGGTCGAACCCTCGGTAAGATCGATGAAATCGGATTTGAGCTGCCTGTATATACCGGTTCCCAGAGCCTTGCATCGCTAATAAGATAGTCCCGGCCCTGGTGTACGGAACGGCTATAAACGCCTCCCCCGATTCCGCAGTGCGATGCAGGCCACGATGTTGATCGCGCTGGCGGTGTTCCTCCTCACCTATGTGCTAATCTCCATCAGGAAGTTCCGCTGGTTCAACATAGAGAGGCCCGCGGTGGCGATGCTCGGGGCCGCCCTCATGATTCTGTTGGGGGTGGTCACTCCTCAGGAGGCGCTCGAGGCCATCGACCTCAACACCCTGGCCCTTCTCCTGGGAATGATGATCCTGGTGGCCTCGCTGGAACTCTGCGGCTTCTTCACCTGGGTCTCATTAAAGATCATCGCCGCCTCCAAGAACCAGTTCCAGTTACTGGTCCTCTTCATGGTCTCCACCGCCGTGCTGTCCGCCCTCATCCTCAACGATACGGTGGTGCTGCTCTTCACTCCCGTCATCATCAGGACCTGCCGACTGATCAAGGCCAATCCCATCCCTTACATAGTTGCGGAGGCCGTCTCCGCGAACATAGGCAGCGTGGCCACACCGGTGGGAAACCCGCAGAACGCCTTCATCGCCACGAGCTCCGGCATAGATTTCCTGACCTTCAGCGCGGCCCTCGTGCCGGTGGCCGTCCTGAGCATGCTGGTGGCCATAACCTTGATCTGGCTGGTCTTCAGGAAGGACCTAGTGGACGAGCTCCCCACCGCGAGGAAGAAGGAGCTCGACAGGAGATGGTCGTTCCTGGGCCATGAGATCAGCAAGCCCATTGACCGGGACTCGGCGAGGAACGGCATCTCGCTCGACAGGTTCGATAGGAGCGTCTGGCTAGTGCTCGGCATCCTGTTCCTGGTGTTCGTCGGCTTCCTGATAGGCCCGACCGTCGGCCTGTCCCTGGCCATCGTGGCGTTCATCGGGGGGTCGGTGGCCCTGTTCCTCGTACCTCTGGTCAACCGGAAGATCAACGCGCGCAGGATCCTGAAGCGGGTGGACTGGACCCTCCTGCTCTTCTTCATCGGGCTCTTCATTGTCCTCAAAGGCGTCGCGGTCTCAGGGCTGATGGCGGACATGGTCGATGCGTTCCAGACGGCCAGCGGGGGGGCGCTTAACACCATTCCGGGGCTGAGCGTGTTCACCGCCATCCTCTCGAACCTCATCAGCAACGTCCCCGCCGTCATGCTCCTCGCGCCGTTCGTGGCGGCGGCGGGCAGCACCAGCCTGTGGCTCGCCCTGGCGGCGAGCAGCACCTTGGCCGGCAACGCCACCATCCTGGGGGCGGCCGCCAACGTCATCGTGGCGGAGACGGGGGAGAAGATGGGGGTCGAGTTATCCTTCTGGAAGTTCGTCAAGGCCGGTCTGCCGATCGCTATCATAACCTTGTTCATCTCCATCGTGATGCTCCAGTGGCTGACTTGAGAACGATGCTTCGTCCTCATCCATCCCCCCAAGGCTCAGTTTTATGATAAGCTGCCGCATTTAATCGGCAAAGGTACGGGTAGAGCCATGGACAAGAAAGTGTTCGTCGCGGTGCTGGTGGTCGGCATCCTGGTAGTGACCGGTCTGTTGGTGGTCCTCTCATACAATGGCATGGTGTCCAAATCACAGACGGTGGACCAGGATACCTCGGAGATCAAGAACAAGTACACGGCCAAGGTGCAGATCCTGGGAGAGCTATTGCCCCAGGTCAGGCAATATCAGCAGTTCGAGGCCTCGACCCTGACGAACATCACGGCCTTGAGGTCCCAATGGATGAACGCGATCAACAACAGCGCTTCCTCCAACGACCTCATCAACATCAGCTCCCGGCTGGACGCCAACACCACCACGTTGTACAACACGTTCGTCGCGACGGCCGAAGCGTATCCGACGCTCTTCTCGGGGACCCTGGTCGCCCAGTACATGGGCGAGGTGGTGGACACCAACCAGCAGCTGTCCTATGCCAGGACCCAGTACAACGGCGCGGTAAGGGACTACAACTCGTATGTCAAATCGTTCCCCAACAACCTGCTCGCCGGCTCGTTCGGCTATGCGGAGAGGCCGTATTGGGGGACGGAGTTCCCCGGGGACGCACTCAATACCTAGCGGTGACCGATGGACCGGCAGAAGCGCGTCGCCATCGCCGCGGCGCTGGTCATCCTGATAGTGTTTGCCGCAGTCGGGGCCTTCTTCATCCTGAGCTCAGGGGCCCCCAAGGAGGACCTGTCCTGGGCGCCCACCATCACGCCCTATGTGGACGACCGGGTCGGGGTAATGACCTATGAGGATTATTATGATCTGGACAACTTCTGCTACGAGGTGGAGCTGAACAACTCCTGCCAGATCGCCGTCCTCATCGTCAACACCACCCAGCCCTATGGCATCAACGACTACGCCATCAAGACCTTCGAGAAGAACGGCATAGGCCAAGCAGGGAAGGACAACGGCGTGCTCTTCGTCTTCTCATATTCTGAGAAGGCCTGGAGGGTGGTGACCGGAAAGGGCGTCGAGGGGATCCTCAACGGTGCTAGGTTGACCGAGTTGAGGATCACTTATTTCGACCCGTTCATCGCGAACGGCAGCTATTCCGAAGGCATCAAGCTATATACCTATGCCATCGGGCTGGAGCTGGTCGACAACTATGTCGATACCGGGGGCGGCCAGACGAACTATCCCATCAGCTGGATCCCGCTGCCGGGATGGCAGATCGGCATCATCGTGGTGGTGCTGATCGGGCTTACCATCGTCACAAGGGGCAGAATCCTCCTCTGGATCCCCTATGTAATTATGGCACTCCTGGGTCGCGGGGGAGGAGGGCGCTGGGGCGGGGGAGGGACGGGCGGCGGTGGAGCTAGAGGCAGATTCTGATACGAATTGGCAACGACAATCGTCTATTTGTACAATTGTCCAATTCGTGGACAACATGGGGAATAAACCCAAATACTTGGAATATGATTCGATGAACCAATGATAACGGAAACCCAGGTGGCAATGATACTGCTGATAATAGGCGCGCTCATGATCCTGTTCGAGGCGCTATCTCCAGGCAATTTCCTCTTGGTCCCGGGGACTATCCTGATCATCATCGGGTTCCTTGCACTGGTATTTCCAGGATTGCTGTACTCATGGTGGTCCCCCCTACTCGTCCTGGTGATCTTCGTGCCGGTCACTTATCTCACGATCAAGCTCTACCAGAGGATAGCGCCCCCGGCTCCCCCGGAGACCACGGTGGCCACATCCTTGGTCGGTCTGCGTGGGATAGTATTGGATGACGTCTTCCCCAACAACCTGAAGGGGAAGGTGCGGATCGCCAACGACACCTGGAGCGCCTCATCCCATGACCATATCCATAAAGGAACGAAGGTAATCGTGGAGAGGAGCGAAGGAGTGCATGTCTTCGTGGTGGAGGACAAGGGGCAGACGCCTCCCAAAGCCACCATCGATACGAATAGAGGAGGACTGTAAATGGTGGATTATGTAGTGGTCGGATTGGTGATACTGGTGATAATCATCCTGCTCGTGGTGCTTTCGAGCGGAATCAGGATCGTGCAACCATATGAGCAGGGTGTATACATGCGCCTCGGTCGTTTCGTGCGCATATTGAACCAGGGTTTCAACTACGTCACGCCCCTGGTCAGCCAGGTGGTGAAGCTCGACCTGAGGACCATGGTGCTGGACGTGCCGAGGCAGGAGGTCATCACCAAGGACAACTCGCCCACGAACGTGGACGCGATCATCTACACAAAGGTCATCGACCCCAGCAAGGCCTTCTTCCAGGTGCAGAACTACCGTTCGGCGACCGTCTATCTGGCGCAGACCACCTTGCGTTCCATCATCGGCGACATGGAGCTGGATGAGATCCTGTCCAACCGGGAGAGGATCAACGTGCATCTGCGGGACGTCCTGGACGAGGCGACCGACAAGTGGGGAGTGAAGGTCGAGGCGGTCGAGATTCGTGAGGTCGACCCGGCCCCCAAGGTCAAGATGGCCATGGAGGAGCAGACCTCGGCGGAGAGGCTGAGGAGGGCCGCCATCCTGAAGGCGGACGGCTCCAAGAAGGCGGCCATTCTAGAGGCGGAGGGCAGCAAGCGGTCTCGCATCCTGCAGGCCGAGGGTGTGCGCCAGTCCAAGATCCTGGAGGCGGAGGGAGAGAGGATGGCCATTATACTCAACGCGCAGGGCGATGCGCAGCGGTTGCGCATCCTGTCGGTGGGAGCGGCCCCCTTGGATTCCAAGGCCTTGACCGTGCTCTCGCTGGACACGATGAAGGTCCTGGGCATGGGAGCGTCCACCAAGTGGATCATCCCCTTCGAGCTGACCAAGCTGGTCCAAGGTGTGTCCGAGTACCTGGGCACCGGCATGGCCGTGCCGGAGCGCGAGATCTCGAACACCGAGCAGGTGGAGAGGATCGTGGGCAAGGCGGACGACATCCTTGGTCCGATACCCAAGCCCGAGGAGCTGCGCAAGGACCTCATGAGCCTCGAAGAGGCCATGGAGAAGGAGCAGAAGGAGATAGGCTCCATCGAGGAGATCGCGAAGCGCCAAAAGGACGCGTCCAAGCAGCAGCAATGAACCCCCTAGGCCAAACGCCTTCATTTTCACTTTTATCTTACATCGAACCCAGGGTCCGCCGACTGGACATCCACTCGAAATACGTATAACAAGTTCCCAATGTTCATATAGTGATTCTGAAATGCTCGGCCCATATCTTTAGAGGGACCG
>Ga0209048_10003500_pt1 | contig 15217 bp, 11 predicted proteins | sample FrelakmetCRP12CR_FD_187146 | JGI IMG/M metagenome (GOLD analysis project Ga0209048, IMG submission 187146) | Freshwater lake sediment microbial communities from the University of Notre Dame, USA, for methane emissions studies - CRP12 CR (SPAdes)... | ecosystem: Environmental > Aquatic >... | reverse complement strand
GTGGTCCGCGACGCGTGTTCGGTCTGGATGACGGGCCGCGTCCGGCGCTCCAGCACCGCTTCGACGCGCGATCGGGCGATCTCGACGTAGGCCGGGTCGAGGTCGTAGCCGACGAAGCGACGATCGGTCTTGGCCGCCGCGACCAGGGTGGTGCCCGAACCCATGAACGGGTCGAGGACGAGGTCGTCCTCGTAGGTGTAGAGGTGGATGAGCCGGGTCGGGAGATCGACCGGGAACGGGGCCGGATGCCCGACGCGCCGGGCGCTCTCGGCGTCGATCTGCCACACGTCGAGGGTGGCCTCCATGAACTCGTCGCTGCTGGCGGTGACGATGCTGGGCAGGCCCGCCTCGGCTCGCTCGTCGCGCGACTTGGCCCGGTCGAACCGGCCCTTGGAGGCGATGATCACCCGCTCGGTGATGTCGCGGAGCACGGGATTGGCCGGGCTGCGGAAAGTGCCCCACGCGCACGAACCGGTGCTGCCCTTGCCCTTCTGCCAGATGACCTCGCCGCGGAGCAGGAGCTTGAGCCGGTTCTGCAGGATGTCGATCACGTCGGCCGACAACGACCGGTAGGGCTTGCGACCGAGGTTGGCGACGTTGACCGCGAGGCGACCACCGGGCTCGAGCACCCGGACGCACTCGGCGAGGACCGACTCGAGCATGTCGAGGTACTCGCGGTAGGACTCGGGCACCTCGGCCCGCTCGATGTCGCGCTCGTACTCCTTGCCCACGAAGTAGGGCGGGGAGGTGACCACGAGGGCGACCGAGTTGTCGGGGAGCTGGTGCATGTCGGCCGAGCTGCCGAGGACGAAGGGATCGTCGAGGCGCACGTCGTGGGCGCGTACGACGGTGTCGTCGTCGGAGAGCTCGGGGGGTGTGAACCGGGCGTAGAACTCGGTGGCGTCATGGCTCTCGCGGCGGCCGACGCCGAAGTCGGAGGTGGAGGTCGACCGCTTCCGCCCGCTCACGGCGCTCATGCTACGGCCTCGGGTCGGAGCCGATCGGTGGCGCCGGCCGCGCTGGCCCAGCGCCGGGCCACCAGCTCTCGCGTGCAGCGGGCGTCGCTGGCGACGTAGGCGTGCAACAGCGTGGCCGGGAGCTCGTGGACGCGGCTGGCGTCGGTCTCGACCGGGCCGAGCCCGACCAGATTGGCGACGGACTTGAGTGAGCACGACACCCGCAACGCCGGGCCGAGATCGGCCAGGAAGACCCGGAACGCGTCGAGATGGGCATGGTGGTGCCAGCGCGCCCGGTAGGCGGCGACGTGGCCGGGCAGGGGTCGGCCACGCAGGACCAGGGAGGGATCGGCCTCGAGTCGCAGGCCGAGTTCGACGCCGCAGCGGTCGGAGCGAGTGGCCAGATAGGGGAGGTCGAACCGGGCGCCGTTCCAGGTGACGAGCACGCCCGGGGGGAGGGCACGCAGCCAGTCGTCGAGGTTCTCGAGCAGGGTGGCCTCGTCGGCGTGGGCGAACACGCGCTCGTCGTCGGACCCGGCGACGGCGACGGCGAGCACCCGCCCCACGGTGGGGTCGAGGCCGTCGATCGTGGTGTCGGTTTCGATGTCGAGGCCGTACAGGGCCGGTGGGTCGGCGAGGTGCTCCATCGCCTCGAACCCTACGCAGGGGGTACGACAGCGCGCGCGATGGTCTTCACCCGCGGCCCCACCCCGACCGGGAGCTCCCTACCGGAACGCGGGAGGGGGTGGCTGGGTCAGAACCCAGGACCGTCGAGCAGGTCGGTGACCAGGGCGGCAACCGCGCTGCGCTCGGAACGGCTGAGGGTGATGTGGGCGAACAGCGGGTGGCCCTTCAGGGCCTCGATCACCGATACGACCCCGTCGTGGCGCCCGACGCGCAGGTTGTCGCGCTGGGCCACGTCGTGGGTGAGCACGACCCTGCTGCCGACGCCGAGTCGACTGAGCGCGGTGAGCAGCACCGACCGCTCGAGGTTCTGGGCCTCGTCGATGATGACGAAGCTGTCAGTGAGGCTCCGGCCGCGGATGTGGGTGAGGGGCAACACCTCGAGCAGGTTGCGGGCAAAGACCTCCTCCATCACCTCGGGCCCGGCGATGGATTCGAGCGCGTCGGTGACCGCGAGGCCCCACGGCGCCATCTTCTCGTCGGCGCTCCCCGGGAGGTAGCCGAGCTCCTGGCCGCCGACGGCGTAGATCGGGCGGAACACGGTGACCCGCTTGTGGGTGCGCTGCTCGAGTACCGCTTCGAGGCCGGCGGCCAGGGCGAGCACGCTCTTGCCGGTGCCCGCGTTGCCGCCGATCGACACGATGCCGATGCTCTCGTCGGCCAGTAGGTCGAGCGCGACCCGTTGTTCGGCCGACCGGCCCCGGATGTCGAACTGAGCCCGGTCCTGGGAGACGAGGTGCACCTTCTTGTCGGCGTGCACCCGCCCGAGCGCGGATTGCGAGCCCGACACCAGGGCCAGGCCGGTGTGGCAGGGCAGGTCGCGGGCTTCGTCGAGGTCGACGGCGCGGTGGTCGTACAGCTCGTCGATCACGGCGGACTCGGCCTCGATGGTGACGAAGCCGGTCCACGACGTGTCCTCGGCCAGTTCGTTGCGGTACTCGTCGGCCGCGAGGCCGACCACGCTGGCCTTGAGCCGGAGCGGGAGGTCCTTGCTGACGAGGGTGACGTCGCGTCCCTCGGTCGCGAGGTTGCGGGCCACGGCCAGGATGCGGTGGTCGTTCGTGTCGACCGTGAGCAGCGCGGGCAGCCCGGCCGTGTCCTGGTGGTTGATCTCGACCCGCACCGTACCGCCGTGGTCGTTGACCGGCACCGGCAGCATCAACGAGCCGTGCCTCGTTCGCAACGCCTCCAGCTGGCGCAGCGCCCGCCGGGCCGCCCACCCGAGCTCGGGGTGGTGGCGCTTGCCCTCCAACTCGGTGAGCACGACGAGGGGCAGGACCACCTCGTGCTCATCGAAGCGGAACATGGCCTGCGGATCGGACAACAGCACCGACGTGTCGACCACATAGGTGTGGTTCGGGCGCGGCGAAGACAAACGGAGGTCGGTCACGAAACTCCCACGGCGCAGGGCACCCGCGACATCGGCCACCGGGGTCAGTGGCTCGGAGCGGGTGCGGGACGGGTCACCACGGCTCATCAAACACCCGGGTGACGGGCGAGCGGTGGATGGTCCCGAAGGTGTCGTCGAGCGTTCACCTGCCGGTCATCATCGGTGCTCCTGAAGGCGTCGCGGGGTGGCGGCCCGGGGCTCAGGTCTGCTCGTCGACGGCCTTCGCCAGCTCCTCGAGGGCGTCGTGGAGCCCGTCCGCGATCGCCCACAGGTCGGGGACCAGCTCGGGGCAGGCCTGCAGGCCGAAATCGAGCCGGTCGATGTAGCTCATCACGGTCATGTTCAGGCCGCCCCCGTCCGCGATGGGCCCGATCGGGTAGCTGGCCGTCATGCGGGCACCGCCGATGTAGAGGGGGAACGGCGGGCCGGGGACATTGGAGATCGTGACGTTGAAGATGGGTCGGTGGCGATCGGCCACCCGCATGCGCGAGTACAGCCGCGCCGCGCGCCCGGCGACCGCGGGGGCCGCGAACTCGACCCAGTCCTGCAGGGTGTCCGCGCCGATGGCATTCTGCTGTTCCTTGGCGCCCCGCATGGCCTCGTGGATGGCGCGCACCCGATCGACGGGGTCGTCGACGTCGGTGGCGAGCGAGGCGAACATCGACGACACCTGGTTGCCGTGGGTGCCCTTCTGCTCCTCGGTGCGTACCGACATCGGCACCATGGCGACGAGCGGGCCGTCGGGGTGCTCGTCGCGCCCATCGAAGTACCGCCGCAAGGCGCCCGAGCAGATCGAGAGCACGACGTCGTTGACGGTGACCCCCAGGGCGTTCTTCACGGTCTTCACCGCAGGGAGCGACAACGTCGCGGTGGCGATGGTCCGGTGGGGGGTGAGCGTTCCGTTCATGGAGGTGGCCGGCGCCGTGAACGGCAGCGGCGGCGGGGTGAGATCGGGTCGACGGTTGGTGTCGCGCACGCGCAGCGCGGTCTCCACGGTGCGGCGGACCGTCTTGGCGGCGCGTACGGGCTGGCCGGCGAGTGATGCCAGCGCGTAGGCGACCATCTCGGTGTCGGTGGGCACGTGGTCGGGCGCCCACGGGTGGTCGGGTGCCGGGCGTTCGTCGCCGTCGGGATCGATGTCGAGGATGGCCACCATGAGCTCCTCGCCCGACGCGCCGTCGATGGCGGCGTGGTGCACCTTCGACAGCACCGCCGACTGACCGTCCTCGAGCCCTTCGATCAGCCACACCTCCCAAAGCGGCCGGGTGCGGTCGAGTGGGATCGCGACGAGGTGGGCCGCGAGCTCGCACAGTTCCTTCATGCCGCCCGGGGAGGGCACGGCGATGTGGCGCAGGTGCCAGTCGAGGTCGAAGTTGGGGTCTTCGATCCAGACCGGGTGGTGCAGGCCGAGGGGCACCTCCACGAGGCGGCGGCGGAACGGCGGCGCCTGATCGAGCCGCTCGGCGTACTTCGCCCGGAGGGTGTCGAACCCGAATCCGTCGACAGCCGTCGAGGGGTCGACCAGCATCATGCTGGCCACGTGCATGAACGAGGTGGGCGTCTCGAGGTACAGGAACGAGGCGTCGAGCCCGGTGAGTCGCTGCACGGGAGGGTCTCCGATCGGTCGGGAGTCCGACCCGGGCATCTTCGCACCTCGGTGCCTCCCATGCCCCGGGGATTGCGACTACACGACGATCTCCATCACCAGCCCCCTCGCGTCGCGGGCCCGGTCGCCCAGGCGCTCGGCCCGGCCTCCGAGGATCCGTCGAGCCGTCCAGGCCGCGGCGAAGGCGTCGAGCACGTCGTCGGCTGCGGCGCCGCTCGGACGGTCGGCCAGGTGCCGGGCCACGTCGGGGAAGTGGGGCTCGAGCAGGGCCAGGCGTTCGGCGCGACCCTCGGCCGATCGTTTGGTGGTGGCGAGGGGTGCCCCGGCCAACCGGGCGAAGCACGACTCGGGGTGCACCTCGGCGAGTCGTCGCTGCAGGCCGGGTTCGACCTCGGCGTCGACGGCCGCGATCTTCCCGAGCAGGTTGAAGGCCTGCACCGAGATCCCACGCCCGTCGAGCTCGCGTCCCCGGCGCACGGCATCGGCGTGGTCAGCCGAGTCGAGCAGCGCCCGTGCCGGCGTGGGGAACACTGACGAACCCCGTCGGCCGAGCCGGCGTCGGGCCTCGACGTCGCAGGCGCGGACGCCTCGCTCCGGCAGCCCGATCGGCATGTCGACGCCGATCACCTCGAGCTCGCCGGCACGGACATGCCGGGCGACCTCGCCGAACGACGCCAGCACCTCGATGTTCGACCGCGAACCCCGCGACGCGGCGGTGGTGACCAGCAGCCACCCACCGCGACAGCCGTCGACCCCGCCGACCGACCGGCGGCTCACCGGCCGGGTTCGGGGTCCGGGGCCAGCCCGAACAACACCAGGCAGGGGTGGAGCCCGTCGATCTCGATGTCGTCGCGACGGGTGTGGTCCGCACCGGTCAAGCGGAATCGCAGCATGCGCGACGGCACGCCGCGACGGAGCCCGACACCCTCGCCGTTGGGTTGGTAGCCGAGTGCCCGGGTGACCCCCAGGGAGGCCGGGTTGTCCTCGAACGCGCTGGTCTCGGCGCAGCGGGCACCGAGACCCGTGAACGCGAGGTGCAGCGCCGCGGACCGCATCTCCTTGCCCAGTCCTCGGCCCTGATGGGCCAGACCCAGCCACGACCCGGTCGCGACGACCCGGCGGGAGGGGAAGTTCGCGGCCGCGAGATCTTGCACCCCGACGAGCTGGCCCTCGTGCTCGACGGCCATGGGGAGCTGCCAGCGTTCGACCGACCAGTCGGCCCGGCACCGCCAGAAGTACTGCAGCGCTTCGCGCTCGCGCCGCGGCGAGGGCGTGTCGGTCCACGGCACCTTGAACGGCATGGTTCCCGGTTCGTGCACCCCGTCCCGGGCGAGGCGGGTCAGGGCTTCGACGTCGTGATCGTCGGGTGGGCGCAGCTCGAGCCGCGGCGTGCGCACCCGCAGGCCGAAAAGCGGCCAGAACGACGTCTCCATGGGCTCGATTGTGGCCGAGGGGCTCTGCTCGGCGCCCGTGGTTTGCCACGATCGCACGGGCGTGGTCAGGCCGTCCAGCCCCCGAGGTGCTTCAACGCCTCGCGCTTCGACAGCGGTGAGAGCGCGGGGTCGTGGTCGGCCACGAACGCCGCCACCGCGTCCGGGTCGGTGCGGGCGTACTGGCGCAGCGCCCAACCTATGGCCTTGCGGGCGAAGAAGTCGGGGTCGCCAGCCCGACGGAGGCAGTAGTCGAACAGCACCTCGGGATCGGTTTCGTCACCGTACTTGAGCTGGTGGAGGATGGCCGTTCGGGCCAGCCACAGGTCGTCGCCGTCCACCCACCGGTCGAGGGTCGCTCGGAGGTCGGGATGCGCGCTCACGAGGGGTCCGACCACGTTGGCGGCGAGGTCGTCGACGGTGTCCCACCAGCTCCTGTTGATGATGAGCCGGCGAACGATGTCCAAGAAGCCGGGCCCGCACCCGTCGATGTTGCGGCGGAGGTACCAGACGGCCGCGTACTGGTACTCCCGCTCGTCGCGGGCCCAGGCGCCCAGTGCGACGGCAGCGAGGTCGGTCTGGGTCGGGTCGTCGAATCCGGCGGCCGCGGCCCTCGTGATGCGTTCGCGGTCGGGCTTCTGGATACCGAAGAACTTGAACTGGTCGCGCATGTACGCGGACATGGCCGCGGCCTTGGCCCGGTCGCGCGCCGGTTCGAACCCGGCGGTGAGGGCGTGCAGGAAGCCGTCGGCCAGAGCGGTGCGGGGCGGTGGGGGTGGATGCGCCACGGTTGTTCGGAGATCGGGGGCTCAGAGGTCGAGCAGGGCCTTGAACGACTCGCCGAGCTCGAACCCCGCGGGCGCTCCATGGCGGCGGAGGCCGTCGAGCACCCGGCCGCGGAACGCCTCGAGCTGCGTGCCGTCGTCGTCGGGGTCGATGTGCATGGTGGTGACGTACTGGCTGCGGTGCTCGAGCAGCGCAGCCACCTTGGCCTCGCCGAAGCCGGTGACGTCCTCGACGTGGTCGGGTTCGTCGGCTTCGAACAACAACAGCGCCGAGGGCCGATGGTGGGCCACGTCGTGATCGGCGAAGAAGTGCGGGTCGCGCGCCGCGACCACGCCGTCGACCCCCAGCCAACCCGCGTTGCGGTGGTCGGGGTGGAGTCGGTAGCGCCGCCACGGATCGTGGGTGAGCACGACGTCGGGTCGCCGGGCACGGATCCAGTAGGCGACCTGGCTGCGGGTGGCGAGGTCGGCCTCGAGTTCGCCGTCGACGCGCCCGAGCATCACGACCTCGCCGGTCGCGCCCAGTGCCGCAGCGGCCCGGCGCTGTTCGTCGCGGCGGGTGGCGACGAGCGCGTCGAGGTCGTCGTCGGGGTTCCAGGTGCCCTTGGAGCCGTCGGTGAGGATGAGGTGGTCGACCACGCAGCCCGCGGCGGCCCACTTGGCCAGCGTGGCCCCGCACTGGAACTCGACGTCGTCGGGGTGCGCGGCGATGGCGAGCGCCCGCGCCGGGGTGGGCAGGTCGATGCCCGCCATCAGCTGACGGACCAGTCCGGGACGACGAGGTCGTCGGGGATGTCGACGTCCCAACCGAGCCGGGGCTCGCGGACCACCCGGAGGGGGAGCCCGAGCCGCTCGGCCTCGGCGCAGTGCCGGGCGAACGAGCCCGGGCCGTACGTGAAGACGAAACCGCTCCGGGCCGGGACGCAGGCCACGTTGGTGCCGTCGTCGCGCCGGTCGGGCACCAGCGTGATGCCGCCGACCTCGGCCACCCAGGCCAGGTCGATCGCGTGGGGCAGATCGGCGTGGGCGACGATCACCCGGTCGATACCGGCAGCAGCGAGCTCGGCGACCCCGTCGGCGACGGCGCCGTTGAGCCCCCGGCCGGGCCGCCAGAGCACGTGGGCCCCCACCTCGGCCGCCCAGGCGGCGACGTCGTCGTCGTCGCACACGACCCAGACCGCCAGCGTGCCCGCGGCCCCGACGACGGTGGTCGCCATGGCCCGGGCCAACTCGGCCCGGGCGTCGGCATCGAGGGCCGACGCGAGCCGCAGCTTGGCTTGGCGGAACGCCTTCACCGGCAACAGCACCGCGACGCTGGGGGCGGGCGCGCTCATGTACGGCGAGTCTACGGTGGCGCCATGCACATCTGTGTGGCCGTCATCGGGGCAGGGTCATGGGGGACGACCGTCGCCCATCTGGCCGCTCACAACACCTCCACGATCCTCTGGGCCCGCGATCCCGCGGTGGCCGAGGAGGTCAGCCTCCACCACGTCAACTCGCGCTACCTCGCCGGCTACCAGCTGCACCCCGGCCTACGGGCGACGTCGTCGCTGGCCGAGGCGGTGGGGCAGGCCGACCTGCTCGTCATGGGTGTGCCCTCCCACGGGTTCCGCTCGACCCTGGCCCAGGTGCGCGAACACCTGCGGGCCTGGGTGCCGGTGGTCAGCCTGGCCAAGGGGCTCGAGCAGGGCACCCGCCGGCGCATGACCGAGGTGATCCAGGAGGAGCTTCCCGGGCACCCCTACGGCGTGCTGACGGGACCCAATCTGGCCAAGGAGATCCTGGCCGGCGACGCCGCCGCGGCCGTGATCGCCATGTCCGACGAGACCATCGCCGTCCGCCTGCAGGACATCTTCGCCAACGACCTGTTCCGGGTCTACACGAACAACGACGTCATCGGTTGCGAGGTGGCGGGTGCGCTCAAGAACGTCATGGCGATCGCCTCGGGCATGGCCGACGGCCTCGGCACCGGTGACAACACCCGCGCCGCCGTCATCACCCGCGGCCTGAACGAGCTGAGTCGGCTGGGCCAGGCGATGGGCGGTGATCCCATGACCTTCGCCGGCCTCGCGGGCATGGGCGACCTCGTCGCGACCTGCGTCAGCTCGCAGAGCCGCAACCGCCACGTCGGCGAGCAGCTGGGCCGCGGGCAGACCATCGAGCAGGTCATCGAGGAGATGCACATGGTCGCCGAGGGCGTGAAGACCGCGGCGGTGGTGATGGAGTTGGCCGACGAGTACGGCATCGAGATGCCGATCGCCGAGGAGGTCTACCGGGTCGTGCACGAAGGCTGCCCCGCACCCGAGGCCTACCGGGGGCTCCTACGGCGTCAGGTCACCTCCGAGATGCACGGCCTCAGCGCCGACTGATGGCTCCGGTTCCATGACCCTCGGCACCGACCGACTGTGGCCCCACTGGCTCGCGCGTCAGGTCGACCCCGAGAGCCCCGACTTCGTGCCGGGGCCGGTCGCGACGATGGCCAACGTGACCCACCGGTCGTGGACCCTCCTCGGCAACGTCGCCTCGCCCGATCGGGGTGTGGTCGACCCGCGAGGCCTCGTCACCCCCGGCGGGGCGTGGTCGCTCGACTGGTGGATCGGTGCCGACGACCGTTGGCACCTACCGAGCCGTGACACCGCGGTGCGTCAGCACCTGATCGACGGGGCACCCGTGGTCGAGACCGCCGTGCGCATCCCGGGCGGCGACGCCGTGCAACGGGTCTGGGCCATGCGGGGCTCGGGGTCGGCCCCGGTGGCGGGGTTCGTGATCGTGGAGATCGAGAACCGATCCGCCGTGCCCTTCGCGTTGGCCCTCGCGGTGCGCCCGTACCACCCGCTCGGCCTCTCGTCGGTCGGGGCGGTGGCGCTGGTCGGCACGACCGTGCTCGTCGATGGTGCGCCCGCCGTGCTGCTGCCGAAGGTGCCCGCCCGAGTGGCGGTCTCCGACGGCGTGGGTGGCGACGTCGTGCACGTCGTCGTCGCCGGTCTGGCCGGTGACGATCCGACGGCGTCGGTGACCTGCCCTGACGGCCGGGCCCAGGTCGCGGTGTTGTTCCCGCTGCCGCACACGGCGAGGCTCCGGGTGGCGCTACCGCTGGGTGAGGCCCCTCCGCCGACCACGGTGCTGGGCCGGGTGCGCGACCGCGGCAGCGGTCCGGCCGTCGAGTTCCCCGAGCCGGTGCCCGACGCGATGACGGTGGCCGCGGGCTGGGCCGCGCAGACCCGGCGTGGTCCCCGCGTGGAGCTTCCCGACGCCCGGCTGTCCGACGCGCTCGCCGCTGCTCGTCGCGCGCTGTTGCTGATGCACGGGGGTGACGATCTGGCCGGCTGGCCGGCCGCGCCGTTCGACGGCACCGAGGTGGCCACGGTGCTGGGCGCGCTCGACCGGTTCGGGTTGCATGCCGAGGCCGAGCAGGTGTTGGTCGGCCTGCCCGACCGACAGGGTCTCGACGGTCGCGTGGCCAGCGTCGACGGTCGGGTCGACGGGGCCGGCGCCGCGCTCCACGCGCTGGGCGAGCACTGGCGGCTCACCCGCGACGACGAGCTGGCCGAGACCCTCGTCGGCCCGGTGGCCAAGGCCGTGCACTGGATCGACAAGCGGCGCACCTCGCGGCGCTCGCGCCGAGGGGTGGACGTCGACGGTCTGCTCCCGGCCGGCACGGAGCCCGGCTGGGCGGGGCCCACGGGGGTCTACTTCCGCGACGCGTTCTGGAGTCTGCGCGGCCTGCGTGATGCCGCGGATCTGCTGGCCCGCACCGGTCAGCCCGAGGTGGCCGACGCCGCCGGGCGCTTCGCCCGCGAGCTCGACACCGACCTCCGGGCCGCCATGGCCCGATGCGCCGAGCGGCTGGGGGTGGCGGTGCTCCCCGCGGGCCCCGATCGAGCGCTCGACGGCGGCGTCGTGGCCAATCTGGTGGCCGCCGGGCTGGACGTCCTCGACCCGACCGACCCGGTGCTGGTCGCCACACTCGACTACGTCCGGGAGCGCTTCGTCACGTCGGCGGGAGTGGTCCATCGGGCGGTCGACGGCGCCGGCCTGAGCCCGATGCTCACGCTCGACCTGGCGACGGCCGAGTTGCTCGCCGGTGACCCCCGTGCCCTCGCCCGGCTCACCGCCGTGCTCGATCTGGCGTCACCCACCTGGACCTGGCCGACCGTGGTTCACCCGCGCAGCCGAGGTGGATCCGCCGGCGTGGGTCACGACGCGGCCACGGTTGCCGCGTTCTGCACGTTCGTGCGACGGCTGTTGGTGCGCGAGGAGCCCGGCGGCCTGGCGATCTGCTCGCTGGTGCCGCCGTCGTGGTTGGGACAAGGTGTCGAGGTGCACGACGCCCCGACGACCCTGGGCCGCTTCTCCTTCGCAGTGCGCTGGCACGGCGAGCGCCCGGCGGTGCTGTGGGAGCTCGACGCTCATCCCGGCGTCGATGCGGTCGCGGTGCGGGCACCGGGACTCGACCCGTCCTGGGTCGGCTCGGGGGCGCGGGGCGAGGCGCTGCTCGCTCCGGTGTCCCCGCCCGGTGAGCCGGGCCTGGTCACCGATACCCCTCCGGCCGTCGCTGGTGGTGGAGGATCATTCGCGTGACCGCGGCCGACTCCCCGTCCGGCACCGGGCTCGACGAGTCCGGTGACCCGCTCGTCGACGCGCTCGCCGACCTGGGCGTGCCCACGGCCGAGATCGAGCAGGCGAAGCGCGAGGGCGTCCTCGAGCTGCTGGCCCTCGAGCGACTCGTGGCCGGCGAGGTCGCCCACCTCGACCTCGCCGGGGTGGTCGCCCGCACGGGACTCCAGCCCGACCAGATCCGCACCTACTGGAGGGCGCTCGGGTTCCCCGATCCCCGGCCGGGTGAGACGCTGTTCGTCGATGCCGACGCAGAGATGCTGGCCACCGTGGCCGAGCTGATCAGCGAAGGATCGCTCGAGTCCGACATCGCGCTGCAGATGGCCCGCGTCATCGGCTCGTCGGTGAGCCGCATCGCCACCGCGCAGGTCGACGCCACGCTCGCCGGGAGCACGGCCATACCCGAGATCGCGGCCGACGCCGAGCTGCACGGCGACCTGGGCCAGGCCGTGCTGTTGATGCCCGAGGTGATGGAGTACGTGTGGCGGCGTCACCTGGCCCACGCCGCCCGGCGCCGGATGACCCGCGGCCTCGACGAGGGCCAGCAGGTGTGCGTCGGCTTCGCCGACCTCGTCGGCTTCACCGCCCAGACCCAACAGCTCGACGAGCGCGATCTGGCCGACGTCGTGGCCCGCTTCGAGGCCCTGGCCTACGACGTGGTGGCCACCCACGGCGGCCGGGTGATCAAGATGATCGGTGACGAGGTGATGTTCCTGCACGACGACGTGCACGCGGGGGCCCACCTCGCGCTCGACCTGGCCGACGCCTACCGCGACGAGGAGGCGCTCTCCGACGTTCGTGTCGGGTTGGCCGCGGGTCCGGTGCTCGAGCGTGACGGTGACGTGTACGGCCACACGGTCAACCTGGCCAGCCGCATCGTCAGCGTGGCCTACCCGGCGACGGTCGTGGTGTCCGAGGAGGTGCGCGACGCCCTGGTCGAGGACGGCGACATCGTGCTCACCTCGCTGCACAGCCACCACCTTCGTGACATCGGGCGGGTGCCGTTGTGGCGGGTGCGCCGGGTCGAGGACGACAGCGAGGCCCCGTACCGCAAGGCCCGCCAGCGTCGGGCGGCGCGTCGGGGCATCCTCCGTGAGCGCTGGGCGGAGGTCCGCGAGGAGGCTCGGGTCATCAGCGTGGGACTGGTCGGCGCGGGCGACAGCCTCGAGCCGACCACCTCCCAGATCGCCGCGCTCACCGACGCCGTGCTCGACACCGATCTCGATCACGAGGTGCAGGTCGAGCTGCTGGCCGACCTCGAGGTCGCCCGTCGGCTGCACCAGCTCGAGCAGGAGGCGGAGGCCCGGGCCGGCGAGACCGACATCGAGGCCGAGCGCAAGCTGGCGGAGATCGAGGCCGAGACGCGGAGCAAGGTCGAGGCGGTGGAGCGCGAGGCCCGCCGCCGGGTGGAGCGCCTGCTGGAGGAGGCCGAGGAGCGCTCGCGACGGGTGGAGGACGACGCCGGTCGCAAGATCGAGCGGGTCGTGCGCGACACCGAGCGCAAGGCCGACCGGGCCGAGCGCGACGCCGAGCGGGAGGCCGAGCGCATCGCTCGGCGCCGGGCCAAGGAGCGCGAGGCGGAGGAGCGCCAGGCAGAGGATCGCCAGGCGGAGGAGCGCCCGCGCGGCGACGACTGATCCTTCGACCCCGCGTCCTTGGAGGTAAGGCGCCTGCTGGGGGCCCTCGGCCCCGCTGAGACGGCCGGGGCGGCCGGGCGGGGTCAGTCGAGTTGAGCGGTGGCCAGACGCCAGGGACCGAGCTCGAAGGAGTCCTCGAACGCCTCGAGCGGGCGGCCTCGCAGGTCGAGGAGCCAGCCGGTGCTGCCCTCGATGGTGACGGTGGTGGGTCGGGGCGTGGGGTTGAACACGCGCACCTGTCGGGCGCCGCCCCGGCGCACCACGGCCGACACCTCGGCCCCCGTCACGCGGAGCGCCCGGCCACGGTCGGGCGCGACGCCCCCGCCCGGTGCCCGAGCGACCAGTAGGGGGACGAAGGCGTCGTCGGCGGCGTCGTAGGCCGCGCCTACGTCGTCGCCCAGCGCAACGCCGTACCGGAGGGTGTGGCCGCCCTGCACCTGCGCACCCTCGACCGGGATGATCGGCCCGGCAGGGAGGGGTCGGTTGGTCATCGGGCCGTTCGAGAGCAGGCCCGTCGCTCGCAGCAGGGTGAGGGCCAGCGCGTGCGCGGCGCCGTCGCGCACGTCGACCAGCTCGTACTCGAGCAGGCCGTCGTGCACGACCGTGAGCCCACCTGCGGCGACGAACCGGCGGGAGGGGAAGGTCGGCAGCGGCTTCTCGGTCTCTCCGCCCTCGGCGGTGAGGCCGCGCTCGACCACGGCGAAAGCGCACTCGGCCGTGGAGCGACCGGCCGGATCGGGCAGCGGGAACAGTGCACGGAGGCGGTGGTCGCGGGCGTGGTTGTCGAGCTCGGTGGTGACCGCGACGACCGAGCGGCCCGCGGCGACCTCGACGGTCGACGTGACGACGGTGGTGACTTCGCCGTCGCGCTCGCCGAAGAAGACCTTCGCCGGCCAACGGTAGGTGCGCTCGATCACGACCCGTGCCCGCAGTGGGCCCGGCTCGGTCACGCTCACGGAGACCGCGTCGGGCGTGTCGACGGTGACGTCGAGGCGGGGCGGGGAGTAGTTGTAGGTGTCCCCGGCATCCCCGTCGTCGATCAGGCGACCGAGTCCGGTGGTGGTACGCCCGGTTGCGGGGTCGGTGAGGGCGAACGTGCCGTCGGTCGGGTCGACCGTGACGGTTACCAGTCCGTTGGTCACGGTGACGGGCTGGCCGGGTGCGGGTTCGGTGACGTCGACCGGCGGCACCGCCAGGTCGGTCGGCTCCCAGCGCTGCCAGCCGAGGCCGGGCACCTCGACCACGTGGGCCAACACCTGCTGCGACGGCGGGGTGACGATGGCGATGCGGGCGGGGCCATCGGGCTGCTCGGCCGCGGCTTCGGCGACCAGGGCCCGGGCCGGCCCGGTGTAGCGCCCACCCTTGCGGTCGGGGTCGTAGTGCAGCTTGATGTCGAGCAGGCCGTCGGCCCCGATCTCGACGTCGGCCCCGTGCAGCTCGGGCATGTTGTCGAGCGCCATCTGCACGAGGATCACGCACTCCGAGCGGCTGACCCCCTCGGTGCCCGCCCCGCCCTCGTTCACCTCGAGCACCTGCAGCCCGGGGTACGGATCGGTGCCGGGGAGGCGCAACTCGACCAGCCCGCCACGGTCGCGGGCCACCGGGTTCACGACGACCGGGCCGGCCACGGTGAGCGAGTCGGCGAGGGCGGCGAGGGCGCGCTCGGTGAGCCCCTCGCCGATCTGGCGGGCCTCCGCGTAGCGGTGCACGACGGCGTCGCAGACCTCGTCGATCGAGCACGCGCAGCTCGAGTCGTGGGCCGCGTTGCGCACGATGGCCAGCCAGGCCTCGTCGAGCAGGGCGGCCGGCCAGCGCTCGGGCGGGAGGTACAGCGCCGACAGGGGCTCGGCCAGCCGTTCGATAGCGCGCTCGGCCGCGGCCGCCGCCTGCTTGACGTCGACCCGGTTCGACCCGACCCCCATGAGCAGGTTGGCCCGGGCCCCCGACCGGAGCTCGCCCTGCCAGCGGGGCAGGTCGCCCGTGGCCGTGGTGGTGGGGGCGCCCGCGAGGTAGTCGGCCAGGGTGGAGACCGACAGGTGGTAGTCGTCCTGAAGCGCGTTGGCCTCGGCCACGACGCGACCGAGCCACGGCTGGGGGAGGAGGTGGTCGGTG
>Ga0209048_10003499_pt1 | contig 15218 bp, 10 predicted proteins | sample FrelakmetCRP12CR_FD_187146 | JGI IMG/M metagenome (GOLD analysis project Ga0209048, IMG submission 187146) | Freshwater lake sediment microbial communities from the University of Notre Dame, USA, for methane emissions studies - CRP12 CR (SPAdes)... | ecosystem: Environmental > Aquatic >... | reverse complement strand
TCTGGCCGCACGTGCCTCAGTAGAGGCCGCGAATATCCTGGACTTCAGGATCGCCGCGCCCGTCATCTGCGCATAGTTGCGACCTGCGCATAGGCAGCGGTTCCGGTCGGTGACGGCCACACCCTGAACTCACGGTCCCAACCCTCACCGGAAGTACCGTCGGCTGAAATGGACGACTGCAAGCAGACTCTCGACCTGATACCCTGGGCACTTGCCTTGGCCCCTGCGTCCCTCGAGGTTGCGCCAGCGCACTCCGATCGACGCCCGGTGGTCCCCGGCACGCCTACCCGATGAGCGACCTCCGCGCCCTGCTTCTGACCGATGTGGTCGACAGCACAAAGTTGTCGCAACAGGTCGGCGACGCCGAGATGGCGCGCCTGTGGGCCGCGCACGACCGCGCCGCACGCGACCTGCTGCCTGTCTGGCATGGGCGCGAGATCGACAAGACCGACGGCATGCTGCTGCTGTTTGACGCGGCTTCCGATGCGGTGGGCTATGCATCGGCTTATCAGCAGGCACTGAACCAGCTCGTTCCGCCGCTCAAGGCGCGCGCTGGATTGCACGTCGGGCCCGTCACGCTGCGCGAGAACAGCTCGGCCGACGTCGCGCTTGGCGCCAAGCCGATCGAGGTCGAGGGGGTGGCCAAGGCGACCGCGGCGCGTGTGATGTCGGTGGCGATGGGCGGGCAGATTCTGCTGTCAGCCGACGCGCGGCAATGTATGGGCGCAGACGGCCTTCGCCTGCAATCGCACGGCCACTGGCGCCTGAAGGGCCTGGACGAGCCGATCGAGTTGTTCGAGGCCGGCGACGAGCACGCGCCGTTCGTTCCTCCTCCCGATGGCGACAAGGGCTACCGCGTCGTGCGACAGGGCGAGCTCTGGTTGCCGGTGCGCGAGATCCGGCACAGCCTGCCGGCCGAGGGCGACGCCTTCGTCGGCCGCGTCGATGCACTGGCCGAGTTGTCCCGTCGCATCGAGTCCGGCGCGCGCTTGGTGTCGGTGCTTGGCGTCGGCGGTACCGGCAAGACGCGCTTGGTGACGCGCTACGGCCGGAGCTGGCTCGGCGAGTTCCCCGGCGGCGTCTGGTTCTGCGATCTGGCGAGCGCGCGCAGCGTCGACGGCATCGCAAGCGCAGTTGCGCAGGGACTCGACGTGCCACTGGGCAAGGACGATCCGGTGGTGCAGCTCGGCCACGCCATCGCCGGGCGCGGCCAGTGCTTGGTGATCCTCGACAACTTCGAGCAGGTGGCGCGCTGTGCCGGACAGACCTTGGGCCACTGGCTCGCCCGTGCCGACCAAGCCCGCTTCGTGGTCACGACACGCGAAGTGCTGGGGCTGGTGGGCGAAGTGGTTCTGGCGCTGCCGCCGCTGCCGCCCGCCGAAGGTGCCGCGCTGTTCGTACAGCGGGCCGAGGCGGCGAATCCGGACTTCCAGCCGAATGCACAGGACCAAGCGGCCATCGCACCGTTGGTGGCACTGCTCGATGGCCTGCCGCTGGCGATCGAGCTGGCCGCGGCGCGCGTGCGGGTGATGCCGCCGCGCATGCTGCTGTCGCGCATCAGTGAGCGATTCAAGCTGCTCGCGTCCAAGGGTGGCCGGCTCGACCGCCAATCGACGCTGCGCGCTGCGTTCGACTGGTCGTGGGACCTGCTGCCGCCTCCCGAGAAGGCGGCGTTGGCGCAGTTGTCGGTGTTCGAGGGTGGCTTCACGCTCGAGGCCGCCGAGGCGGTGATCGACCTGTCGGCCTGGGACGACGCGCCGTGGACCGTGGATGTGGTGCAGGCGCTCGTCGACAAGTCCTTCGTGCGGTCACGCGGCGACGATCGCTTCGACCTGCTGGTCAGCGTGCAGGTCTACGCCGCCGAACACTTGCAGACCGAAGGGCGCTATGCCGGCAGCGGACCGCTGGCGCTCGCTTCTGCGCAGTTGCGGCATGTCGCGTGGTATGCCTCGCTCGGGGAGATACGCGCGGCTGAAGGCCGCTGCGCCGACCTCGACAACCTGGCGACCGCGTGCCGGCGCGCGGTGGCACTCGGCTACGGTGACTTGGCTGCAGGTGCGCTTGAGGGCGCCTGGGCGGCGCTGAGAATGCGGGGACCATTCGAGGCCGGTCTCGAACTGGGCGAATCGGTGTGTGCCATGCCGGGGTTGAACGACCACGCATCGGCGTATGCGCAGTTGATGCTGGCCAATTCACTCGTCGCGTGCGGGCGTTCGGGGCCCGCGCGCGCGCTGTACATCAAGGCACTGGCATGCGCCCGCGCCGCAGCCGATCGGTACTGCGAGGCGAGGGTGACGTTCTGGCTCGGGGCGCTGCACGAGGACGAGGGCAGGACGGACGAAGCCCGCACGCGGTACCTCGCGGCGATGCAGATGGCGCGAGAACTCGGCGAACCCCGACTGGAATGCTCGGCGATCAATGGCCTGGGCAATCTCGGAGTTGTCGAAGGGCACATCGACGAGGCGTTGTCGCACTATGAGCGTGCGCTTGCACTCGCGCGCCAAAACGGCGACCGGTACATGCAGGGCAACCTGCTCGGCAACCTCGGCAAATTGCATATGGAGGTTGGGCACACCGATGAGGCGGAAGCCCGATGCGCAGAGTCCCTGGCGATGGCCCGCGACTTGGGCAATCGCCGGCTCGAAGGCAACATGCTGTGCAACCTCGGCATGTTGTACGTCGTCTTGGAGCGCCCGGCGGAATCCGAAGCGGCGTCGAAGGCCGCGCTGGTCGTCGCGCGAGACCTCGGTAACGTGCGGGTCGAGGCGATCGTGCTTTGCAACCTCGGCATCGTGTTCGAGCGCCTGAGCCGCCCGGACGACGCACTGGTGCAGTTCGAGGCCGCAGTACGCATCGCAAATGCGCTCGGCGATCCCAAGTACGAGGGCGAATTCCTTGGCTATCTCGGGCTGCTGCACGCCCGCCAGGGCCGTCACGACGATGCGCGACATTGTCTGGCGTCGGGCGAGGCGCTACTGCGCGCGGTGTCCGACGCGTTCGGGCTGGGCGTGCTGCTGACCAGTCGCGCTGAGGCTCACCACTTGGCCGGAGATGCTGCGGCGGCGAAGGTATCGCTCGCGGGGGCGACGGCCATCGCAGCCGAGGTCGTGGCCGGCCCGGCGTCCGAGATCGGCCTGGCGTTGGCACGCGTGAGTGCTCTGATTGGACCGGCCGATCCCTGATGCAGCGGGTGTGCGACAGAGAAACCAGGCTGACTTGAAGCCGACTGTCCCGACGGGCTGTTCATGGCCGGGACGAAGCGGTCGCCAAGGTCGGCTTACTACCTGTCCGGCGATTGGAACTTCGGTCGCTCCCGGCGCGCATTGGTCGGGCTCACGGTCCCAGTTGCGTGTTCCCGCCTGCGACCGCGCGAGGTACAGGCGAGGCGTCAGCGTGCGAGCGGCCGTGCCTTCATGGCGACAGGGTGGCGGCCGTTTTCTACCATTCGTAGCTCTGGGTCAGTCTTTCCGTCCACGAACAATTTACAGATTCTTGTCCGCTAGCGTATGCTATCCAGAATCCCATGAGCGCCGTCCTAGAACCCTCCCCCAAGACCGTCAACCTGCAGTCGGCGGCGGCTGCCGCGGCCGCCGTGCGCACGTTCTGGCGCCTGGCCGAAGCTTGGAAGCTGACCACCGCCGAGCAGTTGGCGTTGCTTGGGGTCGGCAGGACGACCCTGTACCAGTGGAAACAGGGCAAGGTCGGGCCCTTGGACCGCCACGTGCTCGAGCGGCTGTCATATCTGTTCGGCATCTATGCAGCGCTGCAAATCCTGCTGCCCGTGCCGGAGCGGGCGAACGAGTGGATTCGCAAGCCAAACTCCGCACCGTTCCTTGGCGGCACCTCGGCGCTGGATCGCATGCTGGGCGGCCAAGTGGCCGACCTGTTCGTGGTTCGCCAGTACCTCGACGCGCAACGCGCCGGCAAGGCCTGATGCCGATTCGGCCCGAGCAGGTCAAGCTCGGCGCGCTGGCGTGGACGCCCTGCCACCGCCTCATCGCCAGCCGCTTCCCGACGGTCGGCCCGTACGACAACATCGCCCGACCCGAAGATCTCGACGTCGTCTTCGCCATCGAGGCGCTGACGAACCCACGGGTGCGCCAGGAACTGGGTGCCCTGTCCCTGGTACCTTCGGCGGACCGCGTCAGCGGCCCTGGCGCAACGCTGGTCATGGCCGCCTTCACGCACTTGAACCCTGAGGGTTCCCGGTTCAGCGACGGGACATTCGGCGTGTACTACGCCGCAGACACTCTGGATACGGCGATCGCGGAGGTCAGCCATCACCGCGCCACGTTCCTGGCCCGAACCGCCGAGCCCGCGATCGACGTGGATCTTCGCTGGATTCAGGCCGACCTGCGCAGCAAGAAGGTCCACGACATCCGCGCGACGTCGATGCAGACAATCGACCTGGCCGACATCTATGACCCGGACCAGTACGGCTCCAGCCCGTTGCTCGGAAGGGCGCTGCGCGAAAGGGCGTCCGTCGCCCTCGCCTACGACAGCGTGCGCCACGCAGGCGGCCAATGCGTCGCCGTATTCGTGCCACTTGCGCTCACCAAGGCCAGGGCCGCTGGCCACCTGAGCCTGCACTGGGACGGACATCGGATTTCGCACTGGTTCGAGAAGAGCGAGCCCCGCTCACTCGACCCACGCGCGTTGCGATGAGTGGCCGCCCTGCCCTGTCCGCCACAGACTGGGTTCCGGGGACCAACGAGGGCCAGCCTCGGCACAGCGCAGTACCGATCATGTGCGATGGCCATCACGTGCGATTGCTTGTGCATCTGTCCATCTTGAGCGACGTTGTCGAGGACTCGGGAGGACTGTGTCCGCGCGAACAACCGGCCTGAGATCCAGCATCTTGGCGCTTCCAATATCAGCGGTTCAGATCGAGCCTTCCCAGGCCTTCCTGAGGTGAAACGGACAACTCTTATTGGAAACGCACACACCGAAAGGCGAGCATTCATGCGTGTTCCCTGGCAGATCGAGCGGTAGCCTGTCAATCCGTAGGTCCCTGGTTCGAGCCCAGGTCGGGGAGCCAAGAAAGACAAGGGGTAGCCGGTGAGTGCCTGCTACCCCTCTAGATTTCCGAAGACTTCTGGTCCCAGTCTGGTGCCAGACTGGTGCCAGTTTCGCGGCGGTTGCTCGACGCTTCAAACATCGCTCGCGATGTGTTGCATTGATGCCGCAGCTTGCGATGCCGCCGAACGTGGCGCGACGGTCGAGCCGCGGCGAGCACTTCAATGCCTTCAGCGGCCCGGCATCGGGCGTGGCGGTGTGACCGTGGGGGCGATCTGGCCGGTGCGACGCGATCTAAGCGCAGCGCCGTGAGCGCAGCGCCGGTCAGAACGCCCAAGCCGGCTCGTCGTTCACGCGCAGCGTGAAGGACAAGGGAGCCCGCGATCCCCGGGCACGGGTACGGGCCGCTTTCGTACGAACGCCGGCAGCGCCGGCCTGGCCGTGTTGCGAGGGATGACCGACCGAAGGGGCGAGAAGATGGACAAAGGCCAGCGGCTCGACACGAAGCGCAAGGCCCGGCCCCACGCAGCGGGGGCACGCCCTCTTCACCTGTGAAATCGGCCCTTACCGGAGAAGCCAAGAGCGGCACGAGAGTCACAACAGAGAAGCGCCGGGGAGTGCAGTTCAGCGCGAGCTGGTCGCGCAACCATGGGTGCGACACAGGTTGTCGCACTACGCCGCAAACTGACCTCCCATCCCAGGAGACCGGCATGCCAAGTGGCCACGCTCGCATCCATCCCGTCGTTCGGCGGCACCGCCCTGTCGCTGTCACCGACGTTCGCCGATCGCCCGTCTCTGGATGCTCCGCTTGCTCGTCCGGCTCAATGCTCAGCTAAGCGCCATTGGCCGACAGGGCAATCTGCTATGGGAGACTGCGGGACGGCGCCGCGCTGGATCCTGCGGCGCGGCCACCTCGCTCGCGTGGGGTCGCGGAATGCGACAGGCCATGAATGAGCATGCCGTAGAACTCCGCAACCGCCTCGCGATACGACAGCTTGGCGGCAGCCAGAAACTTCGGGTCGCCGATGCGCTTGAGCGACGCGGCAACGACCTCCGCCACCACGTGCGCATTGGCGCTTCGAAACACGCCGTCGGCGACACATCGATCGACGAGGCGCCGCAACCCGGCCACGCGCTCGCGCTGGTGCTGCTCCCACATCGCGTTGGCTGGCGGGTACGCGCTCATGTCACGGATCAGCGTGGCCGAGAGCTTGCGGGCCGCGTCGACGGCCGGCATCAGGTAGGGCTCGAACGCCTCTTGCGGCCGAACCCCCCTCGCACGATTGTTCGCCTCGTCGCGCAGGCGTGAGAGGTACCGGTCGAAGACGCGCAGGAACAACGCTTCCTTGCTCGGCGCGAGTTCGTAGACAGTCCGCTTGGAGCAGCGCAGGCTGCGCGCGAGCTTGTCCACCGTCACCTTGCGAAAGCCCTCGCCCAGAAAGACGGCCTCGAGCTTGTCGAGTTGCCGCTCTTCGCGTGACTGCGCATCCTCGCGTATGCCGGGCCGCGCGGTTGAAGCAGAGCGCTTCGTCGCCATGCAATGACTTTCGACCTAGAGTCGGCAACCGGACGCGCCAGGGCGGGCTGAGCTGCGTTGGGCTGGCAAGGCCCGACGACGCTGTGGACTCATGCCCACGCGAAGGAGCAATGCGGCCGGGGCGCCGCAGCGCGGCTCGATCGGGGGCGCAGCGGTCTCACCCAAGCGGTGACGGGGGTCGTGGGTCATCGTCTCAACATTCATGGGACGCAGCCGGCGGCGGCGAGTGGTCAACAGCCGAATCCGGGTTCAATACAGAGGGGTGCAGGACTGTTGGTACCAAATGTGCGACGGTAGTACCATTGTCCGCAGTTGCCTCGCACTGTGCAAGGCACGCCATCCGACGCCCGGCTGCCACGAAGGGACGACATGGGTTATCGCATCGGCATCGATGTCGGCGGCACCTTCACGGACTACCTGCTGCTGTGCCCGGACGGCAGCACGCGCGCGCACAAAGTTCTGTCGTCGCGAGCCGACCCTTCGCAAGCCGTGTTGCAGGGATTGGGCGATCTGGCCGCAGCGTCGGGTCTGGCACTCAGCGACTTCCTGCGTGCAGTCGACATCATCGTCCACGGCACGACGGTGACCACGAACGCCGTGTTGACCGGCGACGTCGCGCGCACGGGGTTGCTCACCACGACCGGCCTTCGAGACGCGCTCGAGATGCGTCGCGGCGTGCGCGAAGCCTTCTACGACAACAAGTTCACTGCACCTCAGCCGCTGGTACCACGGCGGTTGCGCCTGGCTGTTCGTGGGCGCATCGACCACCAAGGTCGCGAGCTTGAGCCGCTGTCGCTGGACGACGTCGAGCGCGCCATCGCCGAATTCCAGGCCCGGGGCGTCGAGGCGGTGGCGATCGGGTTCATGCACTCGTACGCCAACCAGGCGCACGAGGAGGCGGCCGCTGAAGTCGTGGCGCGGCGCATGCCGGGAGCCTACCTGTCGGTGTCGAGCCGCGTTCTGCCGCAAGTGCGCTTCTACGAGCGCCTGAGCACCACGGTGCTCAACGCAGCCGTCGGGCCGATTCTGCAGCGCTACATGGACAACCTGCGCCGCCGGCTCCTGGCCAGCGACTTCGACGGCACGCTGCGCATCATGCAGTCCAACGGCGGCGTCACCTCGCCCGAAGCCGTCGCAGCGCTCGCGGCGTCAACGCTGCTGTCCGGGCCTGCGGCGGCGCCCACCGCCGGGTTGGCCGCCCTGCAGGCGCACGGCGAAGACAGCTTCATCACGGTCGACATGGGCGGCACCAGCTTCGACGCCGCGATGGTGGTCGGCGGCGCCCCGGCCATCACGACCAGCGGCTCTGTCAACCGCTTTGCGCTTGCGCTGCCGTCGATGGAGATCATCACGATCGGCGCCGGTGGCGGATCGATCGCCTGGTTCGACAACGGCCTGCTACGCATGGGCCCGCAAAGCGCCGGCGCCGAGCCCGGCCCGGCGTGCCTCGGCCGCGGAGGCGACAAGCCGACCTGCACCGACGCCGATCTCGTGCTCGGGTTCCTCTCGCCGACCTTCTTCGCCGGTGGACACATCCCGCTGGACCTGCAGTCCGCATTGGCGGCGATCACGCGCCACGTTGCCGAGCCGCTCGGCGTGGGCCCTGCGCGCGCGGCCTTCGGCATGTTCCACGTGATGAACGTGAACATGGCGTTGGCGATCCGCGAGATCTCGGTCCAGAAGGGCTGGGACCCGCGCAAGTTCCCGTTGATCTGTGCCGGCGGTGCTGGCGCCGTGCACGCGGCGATGATCGCGCGCCAACTGGGCATCCGGCGCGTCGTCGTTCCGCGCGAGGCGGCGATCTTCTGCGCCTCGGGAATGCTGCGCACGGACCTCAAGCACGACTTCGTACGCAGTTGCCCGTCGATGCTCGGCGAGGCGACGACTGACTCAACCCGGCTCGCCGCGCTTGTCGACGCGATGAGCAGCGAGGCCAACGGCATGCTGGCCGCGGAAGGCATCGCGCCCGATCGCCGGCGCTACGTGCTCAGTCTGGACCTGAGGTACGTCGGCCAGTATCACGAGGTGTCCGTTGCGGTGACCGCCGCCCAGTTGCAAAGCGGGAACTGGGAGGCAATCCGCGCTGCCTTCCATGATCGCCACGACCGCCTCTACGGCTACGCGCTGCGCGAAGAGGGTGCGGGTGTGGAACTGGTCAGCGTGCGGCTCAGCGCGCTCGGCCAGACCCCCAAGCCGCCGCTCACCCACGAGCCCCTGTCGCGCGTGGATGCCGGCCATGCGCTGAAGGGGCACCGCGGCGTATTCCAGCCCGAGGCCGGCGACTTCGCGCGGACTGCCGTGTACGACGGCGACCGGCTGCGACACGGCAACCGGCTCACAGGCCCGGCGATCGTCGAGAAGGTCACGACCACGATATTCATCCCCGCCGGATTCACGCTCGCCGTCGACTCCTTCGGCGGCTGCGTTCTCGAAGACCACGCCGCGGAGGCACTGGCATGAAAGCGGAAGTCGACCCCATCGCGGCCTCGGTGCTGCATCGCCGGCTGAAGTCGATCACCGAAGAGATGGGTCTGACGTTGTTGCGCACGACGCGTTCGCCCATCCTCAACGAGGCCCGCGACTTCGTCACCGGCCTCTACGATGCGCAGGGGCAGATGCTCGAGCAGACCGAGTACATACCGGTGCTCGCATTCGCGCTGCAGCCCGCTTGCGAGCACATCATCGAGTTCTTCGGCGACGAGATTCACGATGGCGACGTCATCCTGCACAACGACGTCTTCTCGGGCGGCAACCAGAACAACGATGTCGCGGTGTTCCGTCCGATCTTTCGCGCCGGGCGCCTCGCGGCGTGGGCCGCGTGCAAGGGGCACCAGGCCGACATCGGCGGCGCGCAGGCCGGCGGCTACAACCCCGAGGCGCGGGAGGTCTGGCAAGAAGCCCTGCGCATCACGCCGATCAAGGTCTACGAGCGCGGACAGTTGCGGCGAGACGTCTGGCGAATGATCTTCGCCAACATCCGCTACAGCATCGTCGAGGACGACATCAAGGCGCAGATCGGCGCCACGCGCGTCGGCGAACGCGGGATGCAGGAGCTGTTCAGTGCCTTTGCCGAGGCCGAGTTCGATGCCAGCATCGCCTATCTGTTCGACACCTCCGAGCGCATGGTCCGGCGCGAGATCGCGGCGATCCCGGACGGCGTGTACGCGGGCCAGAGCTGGGCCTTCTACGACGGCGTCACCGATGGCTCGCGGATGAAGATCAACCTGGCCGTCACCGTCGCCGGCGACGAAGTGAGCTTCGACTTCACGGGCACGTCGGCGCAGACGCCGGGCTTCGTCAACGCGCCCTATTCGGCCACCGCCTCGGCGCTGCTGCTCACATTGCTGATGCTCATCAACCCGGACGTTCCGCACAACGCCGGCGTGTTGCGGCCGATCCGCATCATCAACCCCGAAGGCTCGTTCCTGAACGCGCGTTTCCCGGCGGCCACGACCTTCGGCAACTCCATCACCGGGCCGATCTCCGACGCCATCTTCCGCGCGTTTTCGGGGGCGCTGCCGAAAATGGTGACTGCTGGCTGGAACCGCATGCTGGGCTTCACCGTCACCGGCCGGGACCCGCGGCACGACCGGCCTTACGTCGACATCCTCTTTCTCGCGCTCAAGGGCGGCTCGGGCGCCACATGGGGTGCCGACGGCTACAACCACATCGGCCTGATCAACTGCGCCGGCGGCATCCTCGCCCAGGACTACGAGATGTTCGAGATCCACGATCCGCATCGGCTGATCCGCCACGAGTACGCGGTTGATTCGGCGGGTGCGGGGCGCTGGCGCGGCGGTCTAGGCGTGGAAACCGAGTTCATCATCGACGCAGAAGACGTCACCGGCATCGCCTTCGGCGACGGCATCGAGCAAGAGGCTCGCGCCTTCGGCTTGTTCGGCGGCAAGGCGGGCAGCATCAACGCACTGACTATTGCCTACCCCGATGGCACAACTCGGGTCCCAAAGGCCAAGGAGATCATTCGCGGCATTCCGCGTGGCGCCGTCTTCAGGCAGTGGGCCGGCGGCGGCGGCGGCTACGGCGACCCGCGCGAGAGGCCCGTGGGCCTCGTTCTGGCCGACGTGCAGGACGGCGTGCTCAGCGTCGATGCAGCGCTCGCAGACTACGGAGTGGCCATCGATCCCGCCACGTTGGCACTGGACGAAATGCAGACGCAGCGACTGCGCGCCCGCTCATGACCGCACTGCCACGAATCGATCACATCGGCATCGTCGTCGAGGCGCTCGAGCCGGCCATCGCAGCGTTCAAACTCGTGATGCCGCAGGCGACCATGCTGCGGCGTTCGCTTCCCGATGCGGGCCTGGAGGTGGCCGAATTTCACGCCGCCAACGTCATCGTCGAACTGCTCGCACACACGTCACAGGGCAACGACATGGGCCGTGAGGTGATGGGCGGCGAGCCCGGCGTCAACCACCTTTCACTGCACGTGCCCGACCTCGACAGCGCGCTCACTGCGCTGGCCGCCGAGGGCATCACGCCGATGGCGGGTTTTCCGAGAGCCGGCGCCCACGGGCGCATCGCCTTCCTTCAGCGCTCGCCGCATACCGGTTTGCTGTTCGAGCTGTGCGAGCCCGATGCGCCTGACGCTGCAAGGGACCCAAAGCCATGACGGGTCAGTCCGGGCGCCGCCTGTGGAACCCGGCGCTGGAGACGCTCTCGCGCGAGGCGATGGCCGAGCTTCAACTCGAACGCCTGCAGCGCCAGGTGCTCTACAACTTCGAGCGCTCGCCGGTTCACCGCCGCAAGTTCGACGCGGTCGGCGCGCACCCGAGGGACATCCGCAGCTTCGCCGACTTCGCCCGCATCCCGGTGATGACGAAGGACGAGCACCGCCGCGCCCAGCAGGAATCGCTTGACCGGCACGGCAGCCCGTTCACGCTGATGGCTTGCGCTGCACCCGAAGACATCGTTCGCATCAACGCCACCTCGGGCACGACCGGGGTGCCCTCTCTGTACACGCTGACCGCGCACGACGTGGGCATCGTCAATGAAATGCACGCGCGCAAGTACTGGCGTGCCGGCATCCGACCCGGTCACGTGATGCTGCAGGCGCTGTCCCTGAGCATGTTCACCGGCGGCCTTCCGCTGTCGCAAGGCATCATGCACCTGGGCGCGTGCGTCGTACCCGTCGGCATCGAGGGCGGCACCCAGCGCGTGATCGAGATGACAGGGCTCACCCGCCCGCACGCGATCGTCGCCACGCCGTCGTTCGGGCAATTCCTGATCGAAGAGGCGCCGCAGCTGACCGGGCGCCCAGCCCACGAACTCGGGCTGCGCTGGTTCTTCTGTGCCGGGGAAGGTGGTGGTGGCAATCGGGACACGCGGCACGCTCTGGCCGACGGTTTCCAGGCCCGCGTCTTCGACCACACAGGCGGTGGCCACGCCTTCCATGGCATCTCGTGCGCGCACGCCGACGAGGTCGACGGCGCCATGCACTTCGTGTCGGAGGACCACTGTCTGCTTGAACTGGTCGATCCGCTGCACAAGACACCAATCGCGCTGGCCGAAGGCGCAGTCGGCGAGATGGTGTTCACGTTTCTCGACTGGCGCGGCGGGCCCTTCATGCGCTACGCCCTGGGTGACCTGCTGCAGGTGTGGACGGCCCCTTGTTCCTGCGGCATGCCGGGCATCCGCTTCAAGATCCTCGGGCGTACCGACGACATGCTGACGGTCAAGGGCGTCAACGTCTATCCGCAAGCCGTCGCCGACGTGATCGCGCAGTTCCGGCCGCGCGTGACCGGTGCGTTCCGGATTCGCCTCGATGCCCCAGGGCCGCTTGTCCGCCCGCCGCTGCGCCTGCGTCTGGAACACGCGGGGCTGCAAGTGGCCGATCTGGCCTTGCTCGAACAGCAACTGCTGGCACGACTGCGCGAGCGCCTGCGCATTCGCCCCGACCTCGAATGGTTGCCGTCCGGAGCCATCCCGCGCGAAGCGGGCAAGACACGCCACATCGAGATCGTTCCGCCGTAGCGGCGGCGGGCCCTTCGTCACTGACCCGAGAGGAAATCATATGGACATGCGATTGAACGGACGGACGGCGCTGGTTACCGGAGGTTCGAAGGGGATTGGCCTGGCCATCGCTTCCATGCTCGCCGAGGAAGGTTGTAGCCTGCACCTGGTCGCGCGTTCGCAGCGCGATCTCGATGCCGCCAGGGACAAGCTCGCCAGGACGGCGAACGTCGATGTGCAGCTTCACGCGATGGACCTCGCGCAGCGCGGGCGCGCGGCGCAGCTCGCGGCGACATGCCCGAGCATCGACATCCTCGTCAACAACGCCGGCTCGATTCCGCGCGGCACGCTTGACGAGATCGGCGAAGATCGCTGGCGCGAGGCGTGGGATCTGAAGGTCTTCGGCTACATCAACATGTCGCGCGAGTTCTACCGGCTGATGAAAGCCCGCCGCAGCGGCGTGATCATCAACATCCTCGGCAATGGCGGCGAGGCGCTCGACGCCGGCTACATCGCTGGAGCCGCCGGCAACGCCGCGCTGATGGCCTTCACGCGAGCGCTTGGCGGCCAGAGCGCAAAGGACGGCGTGCGCGTGATTGGCATCAACCCGGGACCCGTCGCTACCGAGCGCCTGGCTGCACTGATGCGCAAGGAGGCGCAGACGCGCTTCGGCGACGCATCGCGCTGGCAGGAACTGGCCGCCGGCTTCCCGTTCGGCCGCGCCGCGACGGTGGATGAAATTGCCTCGACGGTGGTGCTGCTCGCGTCGGACCGGTCGTCGTACACGACCGGGACCGTCTTTACCATCGATGGTGGCATCGTCAATCGGGGATCGCTGATTTAGCACGTATCGTGGAAGGAGCGAAGGTCGTCGCTCATCCATGGCCTGTAGCGCGCTCCGCGTAGCGGTCGGGCTGGCGGTTCGCGCCGCTGTGCGCGAGACCGTCGATCCGGGTTGCCATGGCCGGCCGCCGAGCGCCGATGTTCGGTCGCCCGCGCTCCGCCGGTGGCAGGCGGTTCGCGGCCAATTCTGGTCGCTCAAGAGTCAAGAAACTCACGGCGCCAACGACCGTTGAATCCACAAGGCACTGCGGACATAGCCCATCGTCCGCTCGCGGCGACGAAATCTCAATAGCGGTCACTCAGCGTCTTGACATGCCCGTCGGCATCAAACGCGGGTCGAATGTCTGCAGGTCGAGCGAGCGAGCTGGCGCTCCCGACCCATTTTGAACCGTCAAACCGGGCAGAGCGAACGTCACCCATTAGCCGTACAGCCGACCCTGAGCCTGTGCCGCTCCGAAGCAGGACCCGGCCAATTGCGAGTAGCCATGACGGGCAGCTTCCTAGTGGGCCAATCTTGGCGACTACTCGTGCGACAGCAACTTCGCGATCACCCTACTCGCGACCGTTGACCAGGATTTCGCTTGGCCGCGGGCATGCCGGGTCACTCCAGTGCGATCGAACGCAGCGCCAGCGCAAACGCTCCGGCCTGACGATCGGCAATCGCGAGGCCCAGCTGACGCAGGTTCTCCGGCCGCAAAGCGGACGCACCCCCGAGCGGGCGGCCGCGCCAGGTCGGCGCGAACGACGCCAGTGGTAGACGCAGCACGGTCCACTCACCAGGCACCGGCTCGAACATCTCTTGATATGTCACGCCGTCGAAAAGGTCGTCGGTGCGCAGGTTGAGCTTGTAGCGCTTGCCGTCGCCGCGCACCTCGATGCGACAGGTCACCGCCTGCGCGTCACCCAACGAAAGGGGGCGTGAACGAACCGACGCGAAGCCGCCACCATCGGCCAGCGAGACCTCCCCCTCGAAGACCGCGTGGCCGGCAGGATCGTGGCGCAGGCGACTCGCGGAGCGGCCGCCCATCACCCGGTCGTCGATCGGCGAGAAATCGGCCACGGACCCGGCAGTGTCGAAGCGGAACAGTTCGCGGGGCATGACGGCATTGTCCGCGGCAAGTCAATCGCGGTGGCTACCCAGCTATCCCGGTGCCAATCGATTCCCGATTCCGGGATCGCCGGTCTGCATGAAGCCAGTTGTCGTATCGAAGCTGCAACTCCGTTGCGACGCGGCGACGTGCGGCTGCAGCATCTTCGTGATCATCCTCCTCATTGCGGGGTGGTCATTCACGGTCGCCAGCGGAAGGAACGCAAGGATGGCAGACTCGCCCGTTGGAAACTGCGCATGTCGCACTCATGAAGTCACTTCGCCAAAGACCCGACGGCTTGCGCCGCGAGCGCATGCAGTCTTCACCGTTGTGGAACGGCTCGACATTTCATAACCCCCACTCGATCGACTCCGACACGCGATCCCCACCGCAGGGTGAATTCGACTGCAAATGTTGGTTTCAATCTAGGAGAGTGAGCCATTAAAACTCCGCGCCTGCTCGTCACCGTCCTCTTGTGCAGCCTATCCATTCTGGCGCTTGCGCAAGCACCGGTGGTCAGCGTGCCATCGGTAGACCTGGGTCGCTACAGCGGCAAGTGGTTCGAGATCGCCAGTTTCCCCATGTTCTTTCAGCGCAATTGCGTTGCCGATACCACCGCCGAATACGCCCCTGCGCCAGACGGCGGCGTCACCGTGCACAACCGGTGCCGCACGAACTCGGGATATGACGATGCGACTGGCAAGGCCACCGTCGTCGAGGGATACGGCAACAGCCGACTCAGGGTGTCGTTCTTCTGGCCGTTC
>Ga0209048_10003498_pt1 | contig 15220 bp, 13 predicted proteins | sample FrelakmetCRP12CR_FD_187146 | JGI IMG/M metagenome (GOLD analysis project Ga0209048, IMG submission 187146) | Freshwater lake sediment microbial communities from the University of Notre Dame, USA, for methane emissions studies - CRP12 CR (SPAdes)... | ecosystem: Environmental > Aquatic >... | reverse complement strand
AGCGCCTGCCATAACGAGTGTCTCTTTATTTGCAAGGGCTACATTCTTGCCCGCCTTGATTGCAGCCAGGGTTGGAAGCAGGCCTGCAGCCCCGACAATGGCCGAGATCACCGTATCGGCCTCCTTCATCCCTGCGATGGCAATTGTCCCTTCCACACCGCCGAGGAATTCCGGAGAAACGCCATGTCCCGCGAATGCTCCTTTAAGCTCGCGGTAGGCGTTGCTATCGGATATCGCAACGAGTCTCGGTTTGAACTGAATGATCTGTTTGCGCAATAGGTCAGTGTTTTTCCCGGCGGCTAGGCCGACAACCCTAAAAAGATCCGGGAATTTCGCTATGACGCTGAGAGCGCTCGTTCCGATGGAGCCGGTCGATCCGAGTATTACAATGTTTTTCATATGATCAATCTCAGCAGATAAAGTACTGGTGCTGCAAAGAGGATGCTGTCGATCCTGTCGAGCACTCCGCCATGGCCTGGGATCAGGGTGCCCGAATCCTTGATCCCCGCATCCCTCTTGAACATCGATTCCACCAGGTCTCCCACGATCGTTACCGCACCGAGGACGGTGCCAATCAACAATAGAATGGGTAAGCTAGCATCTTTGATCAGGAAATTCCCGAAGAGTAACGAAGCAATGATGCCGCCGGCGATGGAACCGAAGGCCCCTTCTATGGTTTTATTGGGGCTCACCTCTTTATAAAGCTTCCTCTTCCCAATTCTGCTGCCGATATAATATGCGAATGTGTCTGAACTCCATACACAAAGGCAAAGGAGGAATATCCATTCATGCCCGGCGAGTCTCAGATACCACAGAGGGAGCAGGAGCAAAGGGATATAAAGAAAGCCGATTATTACCGGCGCTATGTCTCTTAAAGCTGATGAAGGGTCCTTCGTTGCAAATAGTCTGGCCGATGCGATAGATATGAAGATAACAATAAAGAGCATCGGCTGGACTCTTTCCGGTACGGCCCCTGGGATAAAATAGGCTGAGGCAAGCAAGGATATCCCCGCTATTGTGCCGAGGAGCGACAGCATCTTTGTTGTCCGGTACATGGCATAAAATTCATGCTGCGCAAGAATTGATAATGCGGCTAGGAATATGAGGAAAAAGACCGGCGGTAGCTTGGTAACGTACAAATAAAGCAGGGGGATGCCTACGAGGGCGACGACTATTCTCTTCAGGTGCATTGAATCGTACCGTCCTTGACCTTGCCGAATCTCCGCTCTCTCATTTGATATTGATAGAGCGCCTCGAGGAACTCCTCCTTGGTAAAGTCAGGCCACAGGGTGCTGGTGAATAAGAATTCGGAATAAGCCGACTGCCATAGAAGAAAATTGCTGAGACGCTGCTCCCCGCTTGTTCTTATAATGAGATCGGGGTCAGCTATTCCCGCCGTATCCATGAGGCTCCCGAGATTTTCTTCGGTAATTTCTTCGGCGGGGATCCCCGACAGGATGATCTTCTTCACGGCCCTGATAATCTCGTCTCTGCCACCATAGCTCAGTGCGCAGTGCAGAATAAGGCGGGAATTGTTCTCTGTCACTTTTTCGACATGCCCAATCAGGGCTTTGATATGTTCAGGCAGTTTTTCCCTGTTACCGATTACCCTGAACCGTATGCTGTCGTTCATGAAATTATCGAGATCGTTCATTAGAAAGGTTTCAAGAAGCTTCATGAGCAAGGATATCTCGGATTCGGGCCTCTTCCAGTTCTCGAGCGAAAAGGCATAAAGAGAGAGGGCCTTGACTCCGACACCACAAGCCGCCCTTGCGATTTCAGAAACCCTTTCCACACCCCGCTTGTGCCCTTCGGAGCGGGGCAGGCCTCTCAACTCCGCCCAGCGGCCGTTGCCGTCCATAATGATACCGACATGCTTGGGAATGGCTCTTCCTTTCACCATATCACCTCTGAGATGGGCGCTGACCTGATGAGGGGCGTAGCAATGCTATCTTCCTTTGGTCGTAAAAACGTAGAGCTGCATTCCCGTGGGATTTTGTCCTTTCAGGATGGATTTGGCCTGGCCCAGAAGGTAAGGCTTGACCAGCAATAGAATCCGGTCGCCGACCACGGTATAATCGAGGATGTTCCCGCTCATCTCTTCGAGGAAGCTCCTCTCCTCCACTGTGATGCCGTTCCACCAGAAGCTTCTGATTTCTGAGCTCGAGTACCCGATACTCCTCGCAAAGCTGAGCATCGATTTGCGCTTCGGTGCAAGGACTTCCGCGTCATTCGCAACGAGCCTGTCTTTTATAGACCAGGTGCCCTTATCGATCATTATGACTTGAGATTCTTTTTTGTAGGTATCGGCAAAGCCACCGAAGTCCTCTCTGCTTGCCCAGATACGTACTCCATGGTCATTATAAAGGTTAAGGTGGCCTGTTTCATCCCACGCAAAGAACGCCCGTCTCCCATCAGGCGCGTAAACATACTGAAAATCGAAAATAACGATGCCTTTCGGCATTTTGAACTCGTTTCCCTGGATAAAGCGGCCGTTTGAATAATCAATCGCATACATCTTGCCGTCGAATCCTTCGCCCTTTGAAAAGCCTTGGCTGATAAGACCGTTTTCGACTTTTCTGATGAACATATCCTCGGCCTGCCAAACCATCTTGAAGGCATTTCCCTGTAACTCATAAATATAGGAGTTTACATTGTCATGCCGGATTGTGGTAACGAGCAGCATGTCCCGTCCATTCTTTTTAACGTCGAGGGTATCGATCCAAAGGACATCATCAGCGCTGGGGACGTCGACTACCCATAATAGTTTGAGGTCCATGTCAGGCTTGTAGATTGCGACATGGTCTCCCGCGGCCAGCACGATACCCAGATTGCCGTCACCGTTAAAATCGCCTACAGCTATGCGCCTTGCACCGAAGGGCAGTTTATATGTCAGGAGCGCCTCGCCTTCACGGGGAGCGAAGACGCCAGCGGAGAATTTGAGCTGTTTGACCGATGCGACATGGATCGACGTTTTTGTGTCAGAAAATTTTTTGCCGTCGCTAACCCAGTAAAGCTTTTGAGTCACCTCGATGCTGTCCTTCGTCTCCTCGGAGTTGAGGACGACCGCAACCTCGGCACCCTTTGCTTTCGCTTCGGCAATTACCTGGGTAACGGGGACAGCCTGGAGGCCTGTATCTACCAGCTCAAATCGGCCCGAATCCAGCAGGGAGTGGTAATAAACATCCCCAAGATACCAATCAAGATTACCCTGATAGAATAGAAGCCGTATCTTTCGTGCGGGTATCTTGATTTTCGCATCCTTAAAACTATCGGGCAAGCCCGAAATAATCGTACCGTTGGCAGAGGTGGCATCTGCAGAGATTATCTCAATATTGCCAATGGGCAGTTCCATTTTGCCCAGGGGTTCTTTGGTGACCGGATGTATGAAACTCTCTCCTTCTTTGAAGGCGTTGATCCGCATACCGCTCTTTATCGAAGCCGATGAGCCTTTATCAACAGATACTGTTTGGCCTTCTACCGCGCTGATGGTTCCGGAGACGGGAATAAAATATGAAAGGATTTCCTCTTTCAGAGTATTCAGCGAGGGAGCGAGCGGGGCTACTGCCGGTCCGCTTTTCTCTGCTGAACAACAGAGCGGTGGCGATGCCGCGATACACGCTATGAGCAATATTATAGATGCAATCTTTCTCATCATTGATTTGAGGTACCCCCTGATTAATCGCAGGAATGCAAACATCAGTTTAAAATATAGGCCGAAAATAAGTCAAAAGCCTTGACTAAAGAAGGTATTAAAGGTTTTAATAAAATCCATGAGAAAAATCTTCATTTTTTTTATGTTGATGACGGTGTTGACTGCTCTTCTGGTGCTGGCCGGCTGCGGTAAAAAAGAGGTCAAGCCCGAAGAGGCCTATGACGCGGAAAAGTTTCTGACGAATGCCGATAACCTGGTAAGCAAAAAGCAATACGAAGAGGCGCGGAAAATCCTCCTTGAGGTTAAAAACCGCGACTCCCAGAAAAAGTACGGCGCGATCGCGGAGCTAAAGATTGCCGACTCCTATATTAAGGAAGGAGAGCCCGATCTCGCGATTGTAGAATATCGGAAATTTATCGAGCTCTATCCCGACAATCAGTATGCTTCGTATGCCCAATATCAGATCGCCATGGCGTACTACTCCCAGATCGAGTCTCCTGACAGGGGATCGGGAGCGGCAAGGGACGCACTCGTGGAGTTCAATCGCCTCAAGCAGGTTTATCCGAGAAATCCATACCGGGACATAGTAGAGCTTCGGATTGAAAAGACGCGCAATATCATCGCAGACGGCGATTTCATGATCGGAGAATTCTATTTCAAGAAGGAATCTTATCAGGCTGCCATCGAAAGGCTCGAAGGCCTGCTCAAGAAATATCCGGACTACAAGTGGGAAGATAACACGCTCCTGATCCTCGGGAAATCCTATAAGTCGATCAAAATGGACGAGAAGGCCAGTGAGATTTTTAATAAAGTCATCGAAAAATATCCAATGAGCGGAGCCGCTAAAGAGGCAAAGAAGCTCACTTCCCGTTAGCCCCGGCATCCTCGAGGAGTCCTGCGATTTGCGCCCCGATTATTATCCCGCCTTTTTGAATCTCAGAGGGAAGAAATGTATTATTGTCGGGGGGGGGAAGGTTGCAGAAAGAAAGGTTTTAGCGCTTGTCCGATCTGGTGCATGCGTTCGGGTGATAAGCCCTGAGCTTACCATTGTCCTTGGAAGGTTAAAGTCCGCGGGTGCGATCAGCCACGTGACGCGGGGCTACAGGAAAGGCGATCTCAAGTGTGCTTATCTTGCCATTGCGGCAACTTCGAGCGAAAGAGTAAACAGGGCGGTATCGCGCGACGCCCCTTTTTTAGTGAATGTGGTCGATGTGCCGGAGTTGTGCAACTTTATTGTGCCGGCAGTAGTGAGCCGTAAGCCTTTAACTGTTGCGGTCTCAACCGGAGGGGCAAGCCCTGCGATGGCCGTTACGATCAGAAGGGAACTCGAACTACTCTATGGCAATGAAATAGGCCGTTATCTTCTATTTCTTGGTAAGCTGCGAAAAGATGCACTGAAAATGATAGTGGACAAGAAAAAAAGAGAGAACTTTCTCAAGAAGGCTGCATCGGAGGAGATTCTCGGCATCCTTCGCGACAAAGGTTTTCTAAAAGCAAAAGAGATAGTGATGGCAAGGCTATTGACGGTGGGGGGCTAGGATGACTAATATCGGTGTCATTGGCGTCGGGTACCTCGGGCAGCATCATGCGCGGATTCTTTCCGGGCTTGAGGGCGCGAGGCTCACGGCTGTTGTCGATGTCGATCTGAAGAGGGCCGAAGAGATTGCTGCAAAATATGGTGGAAAAGCTTTTGCCGATTTTCGCGAAGCCATGTCCAATGCCGATGCCTTCAGCATAGCGGCACCGACAACCATGCATCACGGCATAGCCATGGAGTGCATAAAGGCGGGCAAGGATATCCTCATAGAGAAGCCTCTGGCCGCCACTATCGAAGAGGCCGACGAAATAATCTCCGAATCGCACAAAAGAGGGGTCATTGTACAGGTGGGACATCTTGAAAGGTTTAATCCTGCGGTTCTGGCGATCTATCCTCTTATCACACATCCGGTCTTTTTTGAGGCGGAAAGGCTGTCGCCCTTTCTCGGCAGGGGCATCGATGTCGATATCACCCTCGACCTCATGATCCATGACATAGATATCATCCTCGCAATCCTTTCGCACAGCGGCACAACCCCAGTGGTCAGGGAGATAAAGGCCTCTGCTGCAAGGGTGCTCACTGAAAAAATTGACGAGGCGCGGGCATGGTTTGAGTTTGACAATGGCGTTCAGGCCCTGCTGACCGCGAGCAGGCTCTCCTTCGTGAAATCGAGAAAGCTCAAAATATTCCAGGACGATGCATTCCTTCTTGTGGATTATCAGAACATGGAGATAAAGCGCTTCAGAAAAGAGAATGGCGCGATAACCTCCGAATCGATCAATGTTGAAAAGCATGAGCCCCTGAAGGAGGAACTGAGGGACTTTATTGAGTGCATTGTGAATAGACGCAGACCTCTCGTCTCAGCGATGGATGGAAGAAACGCACTGAAGATCGCCATGGAGATAAGCGAACGGATACCGATCGTCAATAAAAAGAAAGGAAAGTCGCCAACAAACTGATGTGGCGGCAGAAGGTGGAATTTTGATGAAGCCGATGCTCGATCTGAAAAAGCAGTATCTTGGAATAAAGGATGAAATCCTCCTGATGATAAATGATATCCTTGAGAGCTCCCAATATATTCTCGGCAGCAAAGGTGCAGAACTCGAAGAGAGAGTCAAGGCATACCTTGGCATGAATGAAGCCATCGGTGTCGCCTCGGGTACCGACGCTCTGCATCTTTCGCTTAGGGCGCTTGGAATAGGTCCTGGAGACGAGGTCATCACGACGCCATTTACTTTTTTTGCAACCGTAGAATCGATAATGTATGTCGGGGCGCGCCCTGTCTTTGCTGACATCGAACCCGACACCCTCAACATCGACCCGGTGTCGATTGAAAAAGTGATCACTCAGAAGACTAAGGCCATCCTGCCGGTCCATATCTTCGGTCATCCCGCAGACATGGATAAGATCATGGGGATCGCTGCAGCGCATGGGCTGAAGGTTGTTGAGGATTGTGCTCAGTCTTTCGGAGCGTCTCTACACGGGAAGAAGATGGGGAGCTTCGGAGATGCCGCCTGTTTCAGCTTTTACCCCAGCAAGAATTTAGGGGCCTATGGTGACGGAGGAATGATCATCCTCAATGATCACGAGGTTGCCGAAGTGGTGAGAAAATTGAGAAACCATGGTTCGAAGGGTGGCTACCGCCACGAATGCCTCGGGTACAATAGCAGGCTCGACGAGCTTCAGGCCGGTATCCTCCTCATCAAACTTAGAAGGATCGACGCATATAATGCGCAAAGGCGCCAAAAGGCAGCCATCTATACGCAACTGCTTTCGGATGCGGTGTCCTGCCCCGTTGAAAAGGAAGGGGCTGTTCATGTCTACCACCAGTACACTATTAGAAGCGATAGGCGGGACTACATCCAGCGTCACCTGAAAGAGCGTGAGCTGCCCTCAGTAGTCTATTATCCCGTGCCTCTGCATCTGCAGGAGGCGCTGAAAGAACTTCACCACAAGGAGGGGGATTTTCCGGTTACCGAGCAGATATCGCGGGAGGTTCTCTCTCTACCGATGTATCCGGAGCTGGGCGAAAAAGACGTTCAACTCATTTCCGAAACTATTCGTCAATGCCTCACGTAAATCTCGAAAGGCTGATGATCATTGCCGGGGAAAGCTCAGGAGAGCTTTACGGCGCCTTTCTCGCCAAAAGTGTCAAAGCCTCTTTCGCTGGGGCCAGGATTACTGGCGTCGGCGGTGACCGAATGGCAGCCGCAGGGGTGGAGCTGATGTCGAGGATATCGAGTTCTTTCGGGATCGTCGAGGTGATCAGAACCTACTGCGCTTTAAAAAATACCTTCCGCAGGGCAGTCGAAGCACTCACCACGTTTAAGCCACAGGTTCTGGTGCTGATCGATTATCCTGATTTCAACCTCAGGCTTGCCGCGGAGGCAAAGAAGAAGGGCGTAAAGATCCTCTACTATGTGAGTCCGCAGGTGTGGGCTTGGAGGAAAAGCCGGATTCATACTATCAGTCGGATCGTCGATAAAATGGCGGTGATCCTGCCTTTTGAAGAGGAACTCTACAGTGAGACCGGACTTCCCTGTGAATTTGTAGGTCATCCTGTTATGGATGAGATCCGGGAAATCATCGGACAGGAAGGTTTCGGACTGCAAGACATTGGCTCGCCCGACCTCAAGGCACGCATGAAACGCAAAATTGGAGTAAATGCTGCCAGACCGGTCCTCACCGTTATGCCAGGAAGCCGGCGCCATGAGATATCAAGGCTTCTGCCGGTCCTCTCTCAGTCTGTCTTAGAGTTGCACAAGAGATATCCTGCGTATCAATATGTCATCCCCGTAGCCCCGAATATCGACAAAAGACTTTTTGAATGCTCACCACTTCCAAGGGAGTGCCGCTTAATTCAGGGGATGTCCATCGAAACCCTTGCGGCGTCTGATGCTGCCGTTATCGCGTCGGGGACTTCGACGCTCCAAGCCGCTTTTCTCGGAGTCCCGATGGCAGTCATTTACAAACTTTCTCCCATGACCTTTTTTATCGGAAGGTTTATCGTCAAGGTCAAGCATGTTTCCTTGGTGAATTTACTCCTTGAAAAGTCAGTAGTCGGCGAAACGGGTCTTCGTATCAAAGAACTGCTGCAGGATCAAGCCTCCACAGGAAATATCCTCTCCGAAATGAGTAAGATCATGGACAACCCGCCATACCGGGAAGAATTGCTTTCACAATTGTTAAAGGTAAGGGCATTATACAGGGGGCGAAGCGCCTCTGCCAGGGTAGCGGAGATGATAGGAGAACTCGTTCAGGGATAGCCGGGCACAGGATATCGGGGAAAACAGTCATGTATTTTTTTTATAACATACTTTACGGAATAGTCCTCCTGTGTATCCTCCCCTACCAGTATTTTAAGCGTCCAAAGGCATTGAGGAGTCGCTGGCTCAGGGAGAGATTCGGTTGTGTTCCCTATTGTTCAAATAGCAACAGACCGATCTGGATACACGCAGTTTCGGTTGGTGAGGTGGTTGCATCCATTCCTTTATTGAAAGGGATTAAAGCATCATATCCCGACTGCGAGATAGTGCTTTCAACGGTCACCGATACCGGCCAGAAGGTCGCGCGGGCAAGAGCCGGAGAACTTGCAAGGATCATCTATATCCCTTTCGACATCACCTTCGCGGTTGCTCATGCATATAGCTCTGTCAACCCCTCGTTGTTTATCATCATGGAGACCGAACTCTGGCCAGTCATCATCCGTTTTTTCAGCAGGCATGGTACCCCGGTGCTGCTGATGAACGGGAGGGTATCAGAGAAGTCGGCGAAAGGCTACCGGAAACTGCGTTTCTTTTTTGAGAAAGTATTGCGAGAAATCTCTTTTTTCTGCATGCAGGATGAAGAATATGCGCGGAGGATTATAGCTCTCGGTGCTGATGAAAAGAGCGTGAGCGTGATCGGCAATTTTAAATTCGACACAACTCCTGCAACTATTGCGCCGCAATGGACGCGGATTCTGAGTCGACCGGTTATCGTAGCGGGCAGTACGCATCGCACCGAAGAAGATATTGTCATAGATCTATTTGTCCGACTGCGTGCGGATTATCCTGGTCTTACCCTCATAGTCGCTCCCCGGCATCCGGAACGGTTTAGAGAAGTCGAGGACCTTGTCAAAAAGCGCGGGATCAACTATCTCAAGCGGTCGGAAATTAAGGACGGGGCTGAAGAGAGAAAAGATGAAAGAGCCGAGGCCCGAGACTCTTTAGCTTCAGAGCCGAGCTCTCAGGGACTGGTTATCATCCTTGACGTGATGGGTGAACTTGCATTGATCTACGGTGCGGCGGACATAGCCATTATGGGGGGGAGCTTTATCGGGCACGGGGGACAAAACCCCCTCGAGCCGGCCTTTTGGGGAAAGGCGATCATCTGCGGGCCGCATATGGAGAATTTCCCCTTTATCGATGAGTTTTATCGAAACGGCGCAGCTGTGAAAACCGAAAATATCAATCTATACGGGACAGTGAAGGACATGCTTAGTTCCCCCAAGTTGATGCGCAGCTTGGGCAACGCAGCGAAAGAATTATATGAAAAAAAAGCGGGTGCTACCGAAAAAGCCTTAAGGATAATAGAAAAATATCTCTAGCCAATCGTATCCATACATCATTTGCACCCTATTAAGCCGAATTGAAACAATCTTAGAATTCGGAGTACAATTGTTTCATAACCATGTTGACCGGATATATGCAGCGGCATACCACATCGTTGTGAGAAAAGAGCAGTGGACAATAACCGGATAGATATTGCAAGAAGTTTCATCAAAGCAGCTCTGAAGGCTAAGAAGGTGCTGCAGATATATCCGGCCAATAATATTCTTTATCGAAATGCCATAGAGGATACATTTTCCATCGTTCAAAAATATCTCTCATCATACGGGGATCTTGTCATTCGCATGACGCCTTCGGAAATGCTCGTTGCATCCGAGCAGGTATACCAGAGTTCAGGGAAGATGGATAATCTCGCCCTTTTTTTCTTTAAAGAAGGGATCAGGGAACTGACATTCAAAGAAGGACTGCCGAAGAACGAACTCGAAGAATTTCTCAAGCTGATGGGGATTGATTTTGATCGGGACGATAGCAGTGGCGACATCATTTCTTCATTCTGGGAGAAGGGCCTCGAAAAAATCAAGTTTACCATCGATGAAATCGCTTTCATCGATGGTGGTGACCTTCAGGTCAGTCTGGGAAACGAACCGGGTGGAGGGGATGCCAAAGGAGCAATGAAGGCAACAGAGTCCTTGACAGGAGCGGGACTGGGAACTGGCTCTCTGTTCGTGTCGGGGATCGAAGCGCAAGGGAACATGTCTGCAGAAGACGCGGGGGATGGAATCTGGTTGATGAATGAGAGGGAAGACGGCAAGCTCCTTAGTGCCTACCAGGAGGCTATCCACAAGGAGGACGTCTCTCCACTGGCGGTCAAAGAGCTATCAAATGAAGAGAGAGGCTTCATTGTTGCAGAAATAGCGAAAGACTCCTCTGAGAATAGTGGCAGACTTGTGGAAATCATGCTTGAGATACTCGCGACATCCTCTGACAGCGCAGAGGCTGGTGTGATGACCAAATCGTTTGAAGACCTGATCATGCACTCCCTCAGAGGGAATGATCTTAAGTCTGTTCTCATGACGCTCCGGGGGATACGGGAAATATCATCTGACAGTTATGAGGGCCGGCCTGGCCTGTCCAATATACGGGAGCATGCCGATCATGTTATCACCTTTTGCTGCTCTGGCGCGGTAGTGGAACAACTGGGGCGCATGATAGATTCAATGAAAGAGATCAATGAGGAAGCATTGATTGAATATGCACAGTATCTTGGGCAGGGAGCTGTCCAGCTCTTCATGTCTCTCCTGGAGCATCTCCAGAGCATATCTGCTCGACGTATGGTCAACAATGTGCTCATCCATGTCGGGAAACAGAATATGGGCGCCCTCGTCGAGCGGCTCAAAGATCCCACATGGTATGTGGCGAGGAACATCATATATGTGCTCCGGAACATTGGTGATAAGGCTGTTTTGGACGATATCCTTAAGATGTCGAAACATGATCACCCCCGGGTGAGGCTCGAGGTAGTGAAGGCCCTGACCAATTTCAGGAGCGTCAAGGCCCTCCAAGCACTGAAGGATTATTTCGACGACGGCGATTCAACAGTGAGGCTATCGGCAATAGCGGGCATGGGGGCTATTGCCAAAGAAAGTCCAGGTGCCAGGCCTTTCTCTGTGGATGCGATGTTAGCTAAAATTAAGGACAAGGGGTTTGAGGAGAGGGAATTTAAGGAGAAGAAAGCTTTTTGTGAAGCCCTCGCACTATTAAAGGATGATGAAGTGGACGAATATATGATCAGTTTATTGAAGAAAAAGAAGATCTTCAGCAGCAGAAGGAGCATTGAATCCAGGGCATATGCTGCGTATTATCTCGGATTGGCACGCAGCAGGGAAGCGCTCCCGCTTCTTGAGAAGCTGGGCAACTCTTCCGATCCTACACTGCGTGAGCACGCCGCAGCAGCCCTGCGCATGATAAAGCATGGATAAAGCCGACATCTCTGCAATCAAGAACTCAAAAGATATTGTCAACAAGCTGGCAATTTTGTTCAGGTTAGGCCAAATGTACAGTATCGACAACGAGGTCGTCATCACAGCTGTCGATAAGTTTATCGAGGCCGTCAATCTGGTGCTGCTCTCAGAAAAGACGCTTACGATCGAACTTTTGGGCGAATACTTCTATCTCAATCAGGCGAGAGTGAGGTATGCTGTGCAGTACTATCTCAACTTTGATTTCCTTATCAACGAATTTCGGAAACGGGGGCTGGGCAGTATAACGTATACTAACAGGATTTCTCGTCGTGACCAGCAGGACTTTATAAAGGCTTTCATTTCATGCCTTTCCTCCGATTCGCCATATGTCACACTGATGGGAGGAATCGAGACTATCGAATCGATTGGTATCGGGACTCTAAAGCAGCCACAGCAAGATAATATCCTCAATAAGAGACAGCTGTTGAGAAGGACCTATTTCAATGCCATATCCCAGTTCAAGACAGTCGCCGGCAAGGCAAAAGCAAAAGAGAGTATCGAAATAAAAAAGGCCAAGCTGGTCGTTAACACACTCATTGACCTCATGCTGCAGGAAGAGCAGATGATGATAAGTATGACGGCGATAAAGGATTATGATGAATATACTTTTCACCATTCAGTCAATGTAAGTATTCTCGCCCTCGCCCTAGGCATGAAACTAGGACTCAATAAAAAAAGACTATCAGAACTGGGGATCGCCGCCTTTCTTCACGATATCGGAAAGGTCCTTATCCCGGATGACATTCTGAATAAGACGACACCTTTTACCGATGAAGAATGGGAGACAATGAAGCTCCATCCCGTGGAGGGTGTCAAACTGATCCTCAATACCATGAAAATTGATCAGGTCACGATAAGGAGTGCGATTGTCTCATACGAACATCATCTTAACTTCGACGGGTCAGGGTATCCCGCAGTAAAACGACCGGGGCAGATCAACCTCTATTCAAACATAGTTACGATTGCCGACCGGTTTGATGCAATGACCTCGGCGAGGGTGTATTCCCGCGTCCCGAAATCGCCTGAAGTGGCACTTCAGGTACTGATTGGGGATGCCGGCAAGCATGTTCACCCGGTTCTGCTGAAAGTATTCATTAAGATGATGGGGGTTTATCCCATTGGTACGCTTGTTGTGCTCGATACGCGCGAACTGGGCATTGTATACCGGGGCAACCCCGATTATCCCGAAAGACCGGTTCTTGTTCTCCTCGTTGACCGCAATGGTAAAAAAGTCAAAAACAGACTAGTGGACCTTTCAGAAGCAGGGCCTGATGGAAACTATCTCAGGACTGTCAAGAAAACGCTCGATCACAATAAATACAAGATCAATCTAGCTGAATACCTCCTTGATGTGTACTCATGACGCCAATTGAATCTTTCTACTATTTAGGCTATTGCTTCAAAAAATGGCGCTCACTCCGTAAGCAGAAAAAGCTTCCTCATATGGTAATCAGTATCGGCAACATCACAGTGGGAGGCACCGGCAAAACACCTGCTGCCATTGCCATGGCGGAAGAGGCGAAGAAAAGAGGTTACAGGCCTGTGATTCTGACGAGGGGGTACAGGGGTAAGGCAAAGGGACCCTGTTTTGTATATGCGGGCAGTGACGCAGGCCTCTCCGTTGAAGAGGCTGGAGATGAGCCGTTGGTAATGGTCGGAAGATTGAAAGATGTGCCGGTTGTAAAATCGGCGGACCGCTATGAGGGAGGCATCTTTGCTGCCAGGCATCTTGGCAATGAGGGGCCGCCACTTCTTTTTATCCTCGATGACGGCTTCCAGCACTGGCAGTTGAGCAGGGACGTCGATGTCGTCTTGGTAGATGGTCTTGACCCCTTCGGCAACCGAAAGATGCTGCCTGCCGGGCCATTGCGCGGTCCTGTCAGCGAGTTGAAGGGGGCCGATATAATTGTTATTACAAAAGTGAGAAATGAGGCCTTGGCAAGTGAGATCAAATTGATTAATGAGGAAGCCCCGGTCTATTTTGCTTTGCACGAAGTTACAGGGTTGAGGGGTCCCGAGGGCATTGTGGATATGGGCCTGATGAAAGACAAGAATATTTTTGCTTTCTGTGGCATAGCCAATCCCGGCTCCTTCAGAAAAACCTTGTCGGCACTCGGTTGCACAATTGTTGCATTAAAGAGCTATCGTGACCATTATCGCTACGTTCAAGCAGACATGACAGACCTTGCACAGTGCGGGATGAGGCTCGGGGCCGACTTTCTAATTACTACCGAGAAGGACATGGTAAAGATAAGGGAATTGCGGCAAGTTCCTTCTAATCTGCTCTCACTGGAAATCGGGTTCAGCGTGGACAGGGGATTTTATGACGAGGTCTTCAAAAAGACAGCAGGCTAATCACCGGACTCATTTTGTTTGAGCTTCTCCGCAAAGACGAGGATGCAGCCGTTGCAATCTTCCATAGAGAATTCATTCGTCCCGTAGAAAGTGGGATAGAGATGCCGCTCGATGCGGACCTTATTCTTCACTGCTTCGTATAACGCCTTGACCCCCTCACCTTCGAAATGAAAAGCGAGAGAGCCTTCAATATGGTGCTTCCTTGTGTTGCCGTTGACGTTCGCATGGAACATGATCTCTATATCGCCGCATTTCATGAGTGCCCAGTCGATCTGGTCTTTAGTGGGAACAATAAGGACGGTTTCAAAGCCCAGCATGTCCTGATAAAATGCAATCGTGCTTTTTATATCATCTACGGTTACTGCAGGGGTAAGTTTTCTCAATAGCATATCTTACGCGTACTCCTTAAGGTACCTTCCTGTGTGTGAAAGAGGAGCCTCCTTCATGGCTTCGGGCGTTCCTTCGAAGACAACGAAACCGCCTTCGTCTCCTCCCTCCGGACCCAGGTCAATGACCCAGTCTGCTCTTCCTATGATATCAAGATTGTGCTCGATAATCACCACGGTGTTTCCAGAATCGACCAGCCTGCGGATGATCCCGGCGAGCATAAGTACATCATTATGGTGCAGACCTACTGTGGGCTCGTCCAGGATGTAGAGCACCCCGCGCAACGAGGTGTGCGACAATTCGGCGCAGATCTTGAGCCTCTGGGCCTCACCCCCCGAGAGGGTGGTAGCGGGCTGTCCGAGCACGAGGTAGCCAAGACCAATGCTCTGCAGGAGTTCCATCCGGGAATATATTTCCGGAATTGCGCAGAAGAATTCATATGCCTCGTCAACAGTCAGGCCGAGCACATCGTGAATATTTTTTCCATTGTACGTTACGCGCAGAGTATCCTCCTTGTATCTCCTGCCCTTGCACTCTTCACACTTCACGAAGATATCTTCGAAGAAATACATCTCCATCTTCTGGTACCCTTCGCCTTTGCAGGTCTCGCATCTGCCACCTGTCACATTAAACGAAAAGAACCCCGGATTGTAACCGTGTGCCCTGGCTTCAGGCTGCTGGGCAAAGAGCTTCCTGATCGGTTCGAATATCTTTA
>Ga0209048_10003497_pt1 | contig 15224 bp, 10 predicted proteins | sample FrelakmetCRP12CR_FD_187146 | JGI IMG/M metagenome (GOLD analysis project Ga0209048, IMG submission 187146) | Freshwater lake sediment microbial communities from the University of Notre Dame, USA, for methane emissions studies - CRP12 CR (SPAdes)... | ecosystem: Environmental > Aquatic >... | reverse complement strand
CTTCCTCGCCTCGGCGACGCGCGCATTGTAGCCGCCGATGTTGCGCACGCCGAGCGTCGACATCAGCCTGTAGCGGCGCTCCATCTCGGCGACGCACCAGTTGAGCGCGTTGCCGGCCAGCTTCATGTCGGTGACGACCGGCGCCAGCAGGTGGGGGATTCCCTCGTAGACGGAGAGTTCAAGCATCTTCGGATCGATAAGGATGAGGCGCACCTGCCGCGGCTCCGCCTTGTAGAGCAGCGACAGGATCATCGCGTTGACCGCGACCGACTTGCCCGAGCCCGTCGTTCCCGCGACCATCAGGTGCGGCATCTTCGCGAGGTCGGCGACGATCGCCTTGCCGGCGATGTCCTTGCCCAGCGCGAGCGTCAGCGGACTCGCCGTGTCGTGGTAGGTCGTCGACGAGAGGATTTCGGTGAGCTTGACGATCTGCCGCTTGGCGTTCGGCAGCTCCAGGCCCATGCACGACTTGCCGGGAATCGTCTCGACGACGCGGATCGACACGACCGACAGCGCGCGCGCGAGGTCCTTCATCAGGTTGACGATCTGCGCGCCCTTGACGCCGACTGCGGGCTCGATCTCGTAGCGGGTGATCACCGGACCGGGATACGCCGCCAGCACATGCACCGCCACGCCGAAATCGGCGAGCTTGCGCTCGATGAGCCGCGACGTGAATTCGAGCGTCTCGGCGCTGACCGCCTCCTCCTTCGACGGCGCGTCGTCGAGCAGCGCGAGCGGCGGCAGCGGCGAGTCGGGCATGTCGACGAAGAGCGGGCGCTGTTTTTCGCGGATGACGCGCTCGGATTTCTGCGCCTCGGCCGCCGGCGCGACGACCAGCACCGGCTCGCGCGGCGCGGTGTCGTGCTTCGCATGCACGACCGCCTCGCGTTCGGCCATCGCCTGCGCGCCGAGCTCCCGCTCGCGCTTCGCCTGCGCCCGCTCGCGCAGCGTCGCGACGATCCCCTCGAGGCCGGCGCCGAGGCGCTCCATCAGGCGCAGCCACGACATTCCCGTCAACAGGGTCCAGCCGACGGCGAGGATGACGATGAGGAGAAGCGTCGCGCCGTTGAATCCGGCGAACTTCGCCAGCGCCTTGCCGACGATGTCGCCGACCGCGCCGCCCGGGTGCAACGGCAGCTGCATCGGCAGCCGGTAGAGCCGCAGCCCCTCGAGCGCGGCGCTGGACACCAGGACCAGGCCGAACCCGAGGAGGCCGAGCGACAGCGGGTGATCCGATTCCGGCGTCGCGTGTCCGATGCGCCGGTAGCCGGCGATGACGAGCGCGATTCCCGCCGCGACGAACCACCACGCGGAGGCGCCGAAGAGGTAGAGCAGCACGTCGGCGAGCCACGCGCCGGCCATGCCGCCGCGATTGCCGATCGGTGCGCCGGTGCCGGTGAACGACCATCCCGGATCCGCCTTCGAGTACGTGGCGAGAACGAGCGCGAGCCAGACGAAGCCGGCGACGACCAGCAGCCACCACGATTCGCGGACGAGGCGCGCGAACCGCGGCGAGCGGGAGGCGAGAGTCGGCTTGCGCGGCGAAGGCGAGGCGCCGGGCCGACGTGCTGTCTCAGACGTTTTTTTATTGAAAAACATCAGGGTGCCGCATATTGTTCATGCGACGCATTATACATAAAACCAGGGAAATTCCGGTGGCGGCTTGATCGCCGGGCAGCGCGGCTGTCGCGGCGTCGATCAAGGCCGGGACGCCCGTCGCGCGTGCTGCGCGACGCGGCTTGCCCCGTCCGGGCGGCGCCCCCAATTCAAGTAAAATCGGTCGGCTCAACAAAGATAACAGGCAAGCATGCCAACTCAACACGCCCGTCTGCTGATCCTCGGATCCGGCCCCGCCGGCTACACGGCCGCAGTATACGCTGCGCGCGCCAACCTGAAGCCGGTGCTGATCACCGGACTCGCGCAAGGCGGCCAGCTGATGACGACCACCGACGTCGACAACTGGCCCGCCGACGCCGCAGGCGTCCAGGGCCCCGACCTGATGGCCCGCTTCCAGAAGCACGCCGAGCGGTTCGACGTCAGGATGATCTTCGACGAGATTCACACGGCCAGGCTCGACGAGCGGCCGCTGCGGCTCGTCGGCGACAACGGCGAGTACACCTGCGATGCGCTCGTCATCGCGACCGGCGCGTCGGCGCGCTACCTCGGGATCCCTTCCGAAGAGGCGTTCCACGGCAAGGGCGTTTCGGCCTGTGCGACCTGCGACGGCTTCTTCTACAAGGGGCAGGACGTCGCGGTGGTCGGCGGCGGCAACACGGCCGTCGAGGAGGCGCTCTACCTGTCCAACATCGCGAAGTCGGTGACGGTCGTGCACCGCCGGGACAAGTTCCGGGCCGAGGCGATCCTGATCGACAAGCTGATTGCGAAGACGAAGGACGGCGGCAACATCCAGGTCGTCTGGAACCACACGCTCGACGAAATCCTCGGTGACGGCACGGGCGTGACCGGCGCCCGTGTCAAGGACGTCAAGTCCGGCGCCACGCGCGATTTCCCGTTGTCGGGCGTGTTCATCGCGATCGGGCACACGCCGAACACGAAAATCTTCGAGGGCCAGCTCGACATGGCCGGCGGCTACATCAAGGTGCGGAGCGGCAGCGCGGGCAATGCGACGGCGACCAGCATTCCCGGCGTCTTCGCAGCGGGCGATGTCGCCGACCACGTCTACCGGCAGGCCGTGACGTCGGCCGGCACGGGATGCATGGCGGCGCTCGACGCCGAAGCGTTCCTCGAAGGTCACGGCTGAGCGGCACGCCCGACTCAGCCCGCGCCGTCGCGGCGCCTGCAGCGAAGCGGTGACGCCGGCGGGACATCGGTGATGGCGAAGCTTTCCGACTTGAAGCGACTGGTCGACGCGGCGCGCGCGAATGCGCCGCGTCCCGGCCCGCACGCCCCGGCACCGACGCCCGCCAAGCGCACGCCCGCCTCACCCCGCCGGACCGTGTCGGCGAGCAAGCATGCCGACGGCGACATCGACATCGAGCGGGCATTCGCCGACGTGAAGCGCCTGCCGCAATCGACGCGGGCGCGCCATGCGCCGCCGCGCCCCGCGCCGATACCGCATCAGCGCATCGCCGACGACGCGGCCGCGCTGGCGGCCTCGAAATACGGCGCGGAGCCCATCGCCGACACCTGGGAGATCGGGCAGGAGCTCGAAGCGCACCAGACATTCCTCCGGCGCGGCCTCGGCGCCGACATCCTGTCCAAGCTGCGCCGCGGGCACTGGTCGGTGCAGGGTGAAATCGACCTCCACGGGCACACGACCGCGGAAGCGCACGATGCGCTGGCCGACTTCCTGGCCGAGGCGCGGCAGCACGGTTACCGCTGCGTTCGCGTCATCCACGGCAAGGGGCTGACGTCGCCGCAGCGCGAGCCGGTGCTCAAGGGCAAGGTGCGCAAATGGCTCTCGCATTGGGACGACGTCCTCGCCTATTGCGAAGCGCCCCGGCATGCGGGGGGCGGCGGCGCGGTGCTCGTCCTGCTGCGCGGCGCGTGACGCGTTTCGGCCGGCGGGCCGCGCTTTCCCTGCGCTCCGCCCTCGGCCTTCACCAAGGTCCTTCGGGAGTTCACCGTCCGCAGTCGGCCTCGCTGCGTCGACTCGCCCCGGCCGCATCCCCGCGCTATCCCCGTTCGCGGGCTGGCGCCGTCGGCCTCCTGCGTCGACTCGCCCCGGTCGCATCCCCACTCGCTACCCGCGTGCGGGACCCCTGCTCCCCGGCTCGCGCCGCAGGATGAGGTTCATCGCCTTCATCGTCAGCACGGTTTCGCCGCGCTGATTCATCGCCTCGACGAACGTGCGGACGAGGCCGCGGTCAGGCTTCGAGCGCGACGGGATCGCCTCGATGACGGTGACGCGAACGGTGAGCGTGTCGCCCGGGCGCACCGGCGCCTGCCAGCGCAGCTCGTCGATTCCCGGCGACACGAGTGCGGCAACGTGCGAAAGATAGCGCTCGACCAGCACGCGCATCACCAGCGCGATCGTGTGCCAGCCGCTCGCGATCAGGCCTTCGAACGGGCCGGCGAGCGCCGCGACGGGATCGGTGTGGATCGACTGCGGATCGTAGCGCAGCGCGAATTCGACGATCTCCGCCTCGGTGACGACGAATCCGCCGAAGACGCCGACCGATCCCGGAACGTAGTCCTCGAAATGCCGGCTCTCTACCGGCGCGATCAGATCGGCGTCGTCCATCGTCGCGCGGTCACAGCACGCGATGATCGAGCGCGGGTAACTGCGCGCGGACCTCGGCGATGCGCGCCGCGTCGACGTCGCCGGCTACGATGCCGGGCCCTTCCTCTCTCTCGGCGACGATCCGTCCCCACGGATCGATCAGCACCGAATGTCCGAACGTCCGGCGCCCGTTCGGATGCGCGCCGCCCTGTGCGGCGGCGAGCACGTAACACTGGTTCTCGACGGCGCGCGCACGCAGCAGCAGGTGCCAATGCGCGGCGCCGGTGGTTGCCGTGAACGCCGAGGGCACGAGAATCAGCGACAGCGCGCCAAGGCCGCGATAGAGCTCCGGAAAACGCAGGTCGTAGCACACCGACAGCCCGACCCTGCCGCACGGAAGGTCGATCGCGACCGGGGCGGTGCCGCGCTCGATCGTGCGCGCCTCGTCGTAGCTCTCGTCGCCGCGCGAGAACGCGAACAGGTGGATCTTGTCGTAGCGCGCGAGCCGCGCGCCGTCGGGCCCGTACACGAGACAGCTGCTGCGCACGCGCGTCGGATCGGCGGTCGCCAGCGGCACCGTTCCGCCGACGAGCCATATCCCGTGCGCCCTCGCAAGCCGGGCGAGGAACGCCTGCTGCGGGCCGTCGCCCTCGGATTCGCGCGCCGCGAGCTTGTCCGTCGCGCGCGCGCCGAGGATCCCGAAGTATTCGGGGAGGACGACGAGGCGCGCACCGTCGCCGGCGGCGGCGTCGATCAACGGCTCCGCTGCCGCCAGATTCGCCGCGACGTCGCCTCCGGAGACCATCTGCACCGCAGCGACGCGAAATGTCGGCGCCGGCGTGGTTGCGGCGGAAGCGGGCGGCGCGGCGGCAACGGTCATTTCGTGCCGCTCTCGGCGGGCGCCGCCGACGATGCCGTTGCGCTGGACGTCGCGGTGACTCCGCGCGTGACGATCGGCTCGGACCAGCTTCCGGTCACCGTGTACTGGTAGCTGAACATCTGCTCGATCGGATCCTTGAACACCTTCTGCGCGAGCAGCGATCCCGCGCCCACGGCCGCGCCGACGATCGGATTGGCGATGAACAGCAGCGCCGCACCCGCGGACACGCTCGACGAGAGTGCGGGCTGGACCCTGACGCCGAGGCGCTGAGTCTCCCGGGCGAGATCCGCCTCGCCGGCGATGTCGACCTTCGCCGCGGGGCCGACCAGGCGAAGGTCGTCGGTGCTCATCACGCCATCGCGCACGCGCACGTTGCCCGTCACTTCGTCAAACGCGAATCCCTCGCTGAAGACGTCCTGGAAATCGAGCGTGATCCGGCGCGGCAGCGACTGCAGCGACAGCACGCCGAGCAGCTTGCCGATGCCGGGCTCGATCTTCGTGAACCGCCCGGGGCCGACCACGATCCTGAACGCGCCCGACAGCGTCGGATAGTCGAATTCGCTCGGCGCGCCGGACCAGGCGAGCTGGCCATTGATCTTCGTTGCCGCGCCTTTCACGGCGTCGGGGTGGCCGAAACGCGCAAGGAAGGCGCCCGCGTCCTTCGTCTCCAGCGCGACGTCGAGCCGCGTCTGTTGCGCGCGCCCCGCGACCCGCCAGGCACCCTTCGCGTCGATCCGGCCACTGTCGTTGGCGAGTATGAGCTTCTCGATCTGCCAGTCCTTGTCCCTGGGTTGCGCGATCACCTCGACGCGTCCCAGATCGCGCTCGTGCGAAATGAACGTGTCGGCGGCGATGTCCATGGCGGGCCAGGCGTTCGTGGCTTCGGCCGGCGCGCTCGCCGTGCCAGGCTTGCCGGCGCCGCTCCACGGCGGCAGCTCGGCGGCGCCGGGCATCGCGAACCGCGAGAGGCGCGCGACCAGCCGCCCGTTGGGATGCACGGGATCCGGCATGAACCACTGCGCCGTTCCCGCCCCCTCGCGGAAGCGGACATCGAGCTTCCATTCCTCGCCTGCGCGGCGCGCTCCGACTTTCATGTCGTGATACCGCCGCCCGAACGCTTCGAGGATGCCGGCATCGAGATCGAATCCCGCGAAGACGAGGTCGCCGGACGACAGGTCTTCCCCCGGTTTCATTTTCGCGCGCAGCGCGAGCCAGTCGTCGACGTTGAGCGACGCGAGGTCGGCCCGCACCCAGAGTCCGGGACGGTCGGCGCGGGCGACGCCCGGGGGTTCGACCGCGCGGCCGAGCGTCAGCAGCGCCCGCTGCGTCGCCATGCTCTCGCCGATGCGCACACGACTCAAGGCGAGCTCCATGACCCGGCCGTAGGTGATCTCGATGTCGTCCTCGTTCGAACGTGCGGCGTCGCCGCGCCGCACGAGCCGCAGCGGAACCGTCTCGCCGGCCTGCTTGCCCAGCGGGACCGGCAGGTCGATGCTCGCCCCCTTCATGTTGCTCTCGAACAGCCACGTCGAGCCGTCGCGGCGCAGATCGCCGCCAAGGGTCCAGTCGACGGTGCCGTTGACGCGATCGAAGAGCTCCGAAGGATAGAGCGCGCGGATGGCGGCGAGATTGGCAACGCCGGCGCCGCTGATGCGCGGGTGTCCGTCGGCGTTGGCGATCGTGAGCCGCGCCGGACCTCCGGCGACGTCCACGGTGATGTCGCGGGCCCGCACGTCCTTGTCCGTGAATGCGAGCTTGCCGTTGACACGGGTGAGCGCCGGCATCCCGGCGAGGCGGAACTGCGCGTCGTTGAGCGTCAGCTCGCCCGCGATCCGGCTTGTCTCCGGTCTGCCCAGCGGCAGCTCCAGCCTCGCGGTGAGGCGCGCCCCTCCGGATCCGTCGACCCCGTCCGCGGCGTGTCCGATCATCTCCGCCACCGGGCTCGCCGACACGAATCGAAGCAGGTCATTGACGGGGCCCGCGGCTTCACCCTCGACGCGCAGCAGCGGCACGGCGAGACGCAGGTCCGGTATTTCCGCGTGCGTGCGGCCGAGCTTGAGGTCGAAGGTGTGCCCGCGCGCCGCATCGAGCGTCAGCCTGGTGCCTTCCAGACGAAGCTCGGCGTCGAGCGCCTCGAGCGGCGGCCAGCGCTCCGCGTAGGCGAGCGTCAGGCCGCGCAGCTTCGACGTGATGAGGAACTGGCCGCCCTTGCCGTCGGCGAACGGAAAATCGGAGAGCTGTCCCGTGAGCTTGAGCCGCGTGTCCGATGCAATCCCCGCGACCAGGGCCTGCCGCAGCCAATCGCGCGTCGCGGCGTTCACGGCGAGCGGAAGGTCGCGGCGCGCCTCGCGCACGTCGACGTTCGAGAGCTGGGCAGTCATCTCGAGCTCGCCGCTTCCCTTGGGCGCCGAGCGGTAGGTGCCGGCCGCGGTGCCGGCGATGCCCGGCAGCGCGAACTCGACCTTCTCGGCGCGCACTGCGGTGTGGTCGCCTTTGCGTTCCCACTGCACGTTGCCGGAAATCCGCTCGAACGCGACGGGGGCCGCGAAAACCTGCGGCAGCTCGAGCGCACTCTTGCGCGTCGCGAGGGTGAGCTCGCCGCCGGCGCGCGTTGCCGTGATGCTCCCGGTCGCCCCCGCGACGCCCGGCAGTCCGTCCTGCGCCCGGAATCCGGCGTCAGCGAATTCGGTGGCGGCGGAGAAAGCGGTCGGCGCATCGAGGTCGCCCTGCCACGTGAGCCGGCCGTGCGTGAGGGTACCGTGCGCGGCGAAGCGAACGAGCTCGGCGCGCCAGCGCTCCGGCAGCGGCGTGTGGATCGCAAGGTCGGACAGAGGCTCGAGCTGAATCCGGTCGAATTCGATCTGCCCCGATTGCTTCGACGTTTCGGGCTCGCTGAACGAGAGCAGGAAATTGGTCGGGTCGAGGCGGAGTCCGGTCGCCGTGACGAAGGCCAGGTCCCGGGTCGAGATCTCGCGCAGCGCCGGCGACGATTTCAGCGACACGCGACCGGAGAGGTGTTTGAGGTCGAGCGGAGGCAGCGTGTCGCCGAGCCGGGCTCGCACGTCCTCCAGCTCGAGGTCGGCGACGATGCTGCGCGCCTCTCCGCCGGCGACTTCGAACCAGAGCCGCAGCGCACCCTTTCCGGTGGTCAGCTGAACCGGCAGCAGCACCCACTGGCGCCATGCGCCGACGTCGGCGTAATCCAGGCGGATGTAGAGCGTTCCGTCGGCCGTCTTCCAATCGTTCCTTCCCACCAGGCGGAAGTCGCCACGCATGTCGATCGGGGCGGACAGCTCGGCCGGCGGCGCACCTTTCAGCCCGAAGCGGTGCCGGCCGAACCTGTTCTCCAGCTTGAACTGGACGTGCTCGAGCACGAGCGGCGGCGCGTTGCGGGCGCCGTCGTCCCAGGTGATGAGCGCGTCGCGAACGATGATCCGATGCTGCCGCAGGATCCAATCGGTCACCGGCGCTTCCGCGGCCGATTCGTTGGGGTCGAACCGGATTCCGGCGACCTGCAGGACTCCCGAAGCGTCGCGCCGGACGGCGAGCTGCGGCCGCTCGATCACGAGCTCCTTCAGGCGCAGCTCGAACAACGGCAGCGATGTCCAGGCGACGACCAGCTCGACTTGCGGCAGGTCGAGCACAACGGCATCGGTTCCGGTGCCACCCCCGCGAACGCGGAAGCCGCCGATCACGAGCTTCGGGTTCCAGCCATCCCAGCCGGTGGCCAGCGACGCGATCTCGACCGGCTTCCCGAGCTCGCGCGACAGCGCGGCCGTCAGGTTCCCGCGATACTCCTCGACGCGCGGAAACACGACGAAACGCACCGCGAGCAGCGCCAGCGCGAAAATCGCGAATCCGGCGACGAAAAGGACACCCGCGGCGCGGGCGATGCGTGCCAATATGGGCGCGGTCGCATCCGGGGCGCGATGAATGGCGCGCACGAAAGGCATAATGGGAATCGGACGGATATTGTATCGGAACGGACGGTAACCCCGTCTGATTGACGCTTTCCGCCCGGTTCCGTTCCCCTGCCCGCGCGCCCTGCGCCCTGCGCCCTGCGATGTCTCCCCTTCCCCCGAAGCTCGCCGCACTCGGCTACAGCCACTACGCGACCCAGGCCATCGCCGCGCGCCCCGGGATCGCCGAGTGGCTCGCGGCGGCGCGCGACGCGCCGTTCGACTGGACCGAGGCGGCGAAAAGCGTGGCCGAATCGGCTCTGGCCGGTGACGCCGATGCGCTCGCCGCGGTGCTGCGTGATCTGCGGCGGCGCGTCTACGTCCAAACGATGCTGCGCGACCTCGAGGGCACCGCCAGCCTCGCCGAGGTCTGCAGCAACATGACGCGCCTCGCCGAAGTCGGCATCGCCGCCGCCGTCTCGCTGCATCACCGCGCGCTCGCCGACGTGCACGGCGAGCCGCGCGACCATGACGGACTGCCGCAGCAGCTCGTCGTCATCGGGATGGGGAAGCTGGGCGGCGGGGAGCTCAACGTCTCGTCGGACATCGACCTCGTCTTCGCATACCCCGCCGAAGGCGGCACCGACGGCGCCCGCCCGCTCGCCAATCGCGAGTTCTTCGATCGCCTCGGCCGCCGCGTCATCGCGGCGCTGCACGACGTCACCGCCGACGGCTACGTGTTCCGCGTCGACATGCGGCTGCGGCCGTACGGCGAGAGCGGGCCGCTGACCGTTCCGTTCTCGGCGCTGGAGGAATACCTGATCACGCAGGGCCGGACGTGGGAGCGCTACGCGTGGCTCAAGGCACGTCCGCTCACGGGAACGCGCCACGACGAGCTCGAGGGCCTGATTACCCCGTTCGTGTTCCGCAAGTACCTCGACTTCGATGCCTACGAGGGCCTGCGCGACGTGCACCGGCAGATCAGGACGCAGGGGAAGCGCCGCGACTACGCGCCCGACATCAAGCTCGGCCCCGGCGGAATCCGCGAAATCGAGTTCATCGCCCAGGCGCTGCAGCTCGTCCGGGGCGGCCGCGAGCCCGCGTTGCGGCTGCGCGGGACGCAGGCGGCGCTGGCCGCGATCGGCGCCCGCGGCCTGCTTCCCGACGGCGTCGCGCCAAGCCTTCAGAGAGCCTACGTGTTCCTGCGCGGAATCGAGCACCGGCTCCAGTACCGCGACGACCGGCAGACCCAGCGGCTCCCGGCCGCTCCGGGCGAGCACGCGGCACTGGCGCACGCGGCGGGTTTCGATTCCGCCGACGCCTTCGCCGCGGCACTGTCGGCGCATCGCAACGAAGTCGCGACGCAGTTCGCCGCGATTTTCGGCGGCGCCGAAGGCGAATCGGCCGGCGCGACCGGAGCGTCCGCGCCCGGCGGGGTCGACCGCGATTCCCTTTCCGCGATCTGGCGCGGCGACGTCGCGCCCGATGGCGCGAAGGACATGCTCTCGGCGCTCGGTTTCGCCGAGCCCGCGCGAATGGTTGACGAGCTCGCCCGCCTACGCACGGGGCGCCGATATACGCAGCTGCCTGCGTTGTCGCGAAGGCGCATCGACAAGCTCGTTCCCGATCTGATCGCAGCCGCCGCTGCGACGCGGATCGACGGCGCCGACGCGCAGACGGTCTTCGGGCGCCTCGTCAACCTGCTGGAATCGGTGAGCCGCCGCAGCGCCTACCTGGCGCTCCTCACCGAGCACCCGCAGGTGCTCCCGCGGCTCGCGCAGCTTGCCGGAGCCTCGGCGTGGGCGGCCGATTACCTCACGCGCCACCCGCTGCTGCTGGACGAGCTCCTCGATGCGCGCGTCCTGCTCGAGGAGCCCGACTGGGACGCGTGGCGGCGCGAGCTTTCCGCGCTGCTCGCGAGCCATGCGGGCGACCCGGAACGGCAGATGGACGCGCTGCGCCATTTCCAGCACGCGCAATCGTTCCGGCTGCTCGCGCAGGATCTCGCCGGGCTGCTCACCGTCGAGCGGCTGGCCGATCACCTCTCCGCGCTCGCCGACATCGTGATCGCGGCGACGCTCGCCGAGGTGTGGACGCAGATGAGCGGCGCCGCCTCGCCTTCGCCGAAGTTCGCCGTCATCGGGTACGGCAAGCTGGGCGGCAAGGAGCTGGGCTACGCGTCCGATCTCGACCTCGTGTTCCTGTTCGACGACGCCGACGAAGCGGCGCAGGCGCGGTACGCGCGGCTCGGCCAGCGCCTCGTCACCTGGCTCACCGCGACGACCGGCGCCGGCGCGCTGTACTCGACCGATCTCAGACTGCGGCCGGACGGCGCCGCCGGCCTGCTCGTGTCGTCGTTCGCGGGCTTCTGCCGATACGAGCGCGAGCAGGCGTGGACGTGGGAGCACCAGGCGCTGACGCGCGCGCGCTACGTTGCCGGCGACGCGTCGATCGGCGCGGCGTTCGAGGCCGAGCGCGAGGCGATCCTGCGCCTTTCGCGGGATCACGCCCGGCTGCACGCCGACGTGATCGAGATGCGGAGCCGCATGGCGGCGGGTCACCCGAACCGGACCGCGCTGTTCGACCTCAAGCACGACGCGGGCGGAATGGTCGACGTCGAATTCGCGGTCCAGTTCCTGGTGCTGGCACACGCTCACCGGCATCGGGCGCTGACCCGCAACGCCGGCAACATCGCGCTTCTGCGCCTGGCCGCCGAGCTGGCGCTCGTTCCCGCGGCGGTCGCCGCGAGCGCCGAGGCGGCCTACCGCGACTTTCGCCGGTTGCAGCATCAGATCCGGCTCACCGGTGCGGCGCACGCGCGCGTGGCGCCGGGGCCCCAATCGGCGCGGCGCGAATCGGTGGCCGCGCTCTGGAGCCACGTGTTCGGCACGCCGAGGCAGCCTGAATCCGCTCCCGGACCGGCTCCCGCGCGGACCGGCTGAGGCGTCGCCGCGACGCTCCCGCGCGGAGAGGAATGCGGTTCACCGCCGGACGCCGGCGTCGGATCGGCTAAAATCACGGTTTGCGACCAATTCCGGAGATTCAGGCCATGTCGATGGCGGACCGCGACGGTTGGATTTGGTACGACGGCAAGATGGTGCCGTGGCGCGATGCCACGACGCACGTCCTGACCCACACGCTCCACTACGGCATGGGTGTGTTCGAAGGCGTGCGCGCCTACAAGACCGCGGACGGGCCGGCGATCTTCCGGCTGCGCGACCACACCGAGCGGCTGTTCCGCTCGGCGCGGATATTCATGATGAAGATCCCGTTCGGCGTGGAGGAGATCGAGGCCGCGCAGATCGCCTGCGTCCGCGACAACAAGCTCGAGTCCTGCTACCTGCGGCCGCTGGTGTTCTACGGCTCCACCGCAATGGGCGTCGCCGCGAAGTCGAACCCGGTGCGCGTCGCCATCGCGGCGTGGCCCTGGGGCGCCTACCTCGGCGCCGATGGACTAGAGAAGGGCATTCGCGTCAAGACGTCGTCGTTCACGCACCACCACCCCAACATCACGATGTGCAACGCGAAGGCCGTCTGCAACTACGCGGTGTCGATCCTCTCGAACCAGGAGGCGACGCACGACGGATACGAGGAAGCGATGCTGCTCGACCCGCAGGGATTCGTCTGCCAGGGCTCCGGCGAGAATCTCTTCATCGTGCGCGACGGCAGGCTGCACACGCCGGACCTCTCCGGCGGCGCGCTCAACGGCATCACGCGCGACACGATCATCACGTTCGCCGGCGAGCTCGGCATCCCGGTCGTCGAGCGGCGCATCACCCGCGACGAGGTCTATCTCGCCGACGAAGCGTTCTTCACGGGCACCGCGGCCGAGGTCACGCCGATCCGCGAGTACGACAACCGGCCGATCGGCGACGGACGCCGCGGCCCGATCACGACGCGCCTGCAGACGCTCTTTTTCGACACGGTCAACGGTCGCAACGCGGCAAGGAAATCATGGCTGACGAAGGTGCGGTAGCGACGCCCGCGAACCCGGCGCAGGCGGTCGAGGGCGCCGCCGCGGACCTGCCTGCGTTCTGCCCGAATCCGCGCATGGCGCTGTGGTCGTCGCATCCGCGGGTCTATCTCGACCTCGAGGTCACCGGAGAAGCGTCCTGCCCCTATTGCGGCACACGATACCGCATCGCCGGCGGCGCAGCCGGCAGGCGGCACTGACTTCCCCGCGCAACGACGTGCTGCGCGCCGCCGCGTTGCCGGCCCGGCGCGCCTGCGCCCGTTCGTCCGGCGCGGATATTGCATCATCGGGCTGACCATGGACCGGATCCTCATCGTTGCCCCCTCCTGGATCGGCGACGCGATCCTTTCCGAGCCGCTGGTGGCACTCCTGCGCGACCCGCTGGAGGAGCCGGTCGTCGACGTGCTCGCCCCGGCGTGGGTCGCGCCGGTCTACGAACGGATGCGCGGCATCCGCAGCATCATCGAGTCGACGACGGTCCACGGCCGCTTCGACTGGAGCACGCGCCGCACGCTGGCGCGCACCATCGCCCGCAACGGCTACGCGCGCGCGCTCGTGCTCCCGAATTCGTGGAAATCGGCGCTCATCCCGTGGCTCGCGAAGGTTCCGCAGCGCACCGGCTACGCCGGAGAGGCGCGCTGGGGACTCCTCAACGACGTGCGCCGCCTCGACCGCAAGGCGGTGCCGCGCCTCGTCGACCGCTTCGCGGCGCTCGCCGGCAAGCCGAACGATCTCGTGCCGATGCCGCCGCGGCCGGTCCTCGTTCCCGACGCCTCCAACCGGGCCGCAGTCGTCCACGCGCTCGATCTCCGGATGGAGCCCAACATCGCGATTCTCTGCCCGGGCGCCGAGTTCGGCCCGGCGAAGCGCTGGCCGCCCACGCATTTCGCGGCGCTCGCGGCGCGCTTCCTCGCCGACGGCATGCAGGTCTGGATCGTCGGCTCGCCGAACGACAAGCTCGCGGCCGAATCCGTCGTCCAGGCGGCGGGCGAATCGGGCCGCTACCTGCGCGACCTCACCGGTCGAACCGACCTCGGCACGGCGATCGACCTGCTGTCGCTGGGAACCGTCGTCGTCAGCAACGATTCCGGGTTGATGCACGCCGCCGCCGCGGTGGACCGGCCGATGGTCGCGCTGTTCGGCTCGTCGTCGCCGCGCTACACGCCGCCGCTGTCGCATCTCGCGAAGATCGCGCAGATCGAAATCGAATGCAGTCCCTGTTTCAAGCGCGAATGCCCGAAGGGCCATTTCAAGTGCATGCGCGACCTCGAGCCGCGCACGGTGTATGATCTCGCGCGTCTCGCGCTTCTGCCCGACCTGCCGCAGTTCGACGAAGCAGGTTCCTAGCCCACGCGCATTTCCGCCGAGCCGTCATGGCCAAAGTCAGGACGCCGCAGATCTTCACGACGCCCGCCGACGCGGCGCTCGCCTTCTATCACGCCTTCGAGGCGAGGGACGTCGACGCGATGATGGCGACCTGGGCGGAGGACGAGGAAATCGTCTGCGTGCATCCTGGCGGCGCGCGGATGATCGGCTACGACGCCGTGCGCGCCGGATGGGAGCAGATCTTCGCCGGCGACGCGCGGCTTTCGTTCCGCCTCGACGAGATCGTCGTGATCGAGACCGTGGGGCTCGCGATGCAGAGCGCCGTCGAGCACATCACGCTGGTCAGCGACGGCAGCTCGCGCGGCACGGCGCTCTGCACCAACGTATTCCTGCGCACGCCTTCGGGCTGGCGGCTCGTCATGCACCATGCATCGCCCGCGCCCGAGCGCGTCGTCACGGAGCCCAAGGGCCCGCTGCACTAGCCTGTTTCGACGTCAGCCGGTTCCGCCCACCGTCAGGCCGTCGATGCGCAGCGTCGGCTGGCCGACGCCCACGGGCACGCTCTGGCCGTCCTTGCCGCAGGTTCCCACACCCGAGTCGAGCTCGAGGTCGTTGCCGACCATCGTGACGTGCGTCAGCGCGTCGGGGCCGTTTCCGATCAGCGTCGCGCCGCGCACGGGATAGGCGAGCTTGCCGTTCTCGATCTTCCAGGCTTCCGCCGCCGAGAACACGAACTTGCCGCTGGTGATGTCGACCTGCCCGCCGCCGAAGTTGGCCGCGTAGAGTCCGTCCTGCACCGATTCCAGGATGGCGCCCGGATCGTGCGTCCCGGCCTGCATGATCGTGTTGGTCATCCGCGGCATCGGCAGGTGCGCGAACGACTCGCGCCGGCCGTTGCCGGTGCAGGCGACGCCCATCAGCCGCGCGTTCTGCTCGTCCTGCATGTAGCCCTTCAGGATGCCG
>Ga0209048_10003496_pt1 | contig 15225 bp, 12 predicted proteins | sample FrelakmetCRP12CR_FD_187146 | JGI IMG/M metagenome (GOLD analysis project Ga0209048, IMG submission 187146) | Freshwater lake sediment microbial communities from the University of Notre Dame, USA, for methane emissions studies - CRP12 CR (SPAdes)... | ecosystem: Environmental > Aquatic >... | reverse complement strand
GCTCGACCGTGAAACGCAGGACGTGCGGGCGGCTGAAGCGGTCGCGCTGTTTTGCTACCAGGTCAAGAAATGGATCGGCGCATTCGCGGCGGCGATGGGGGGATTGGATACGCTGGTGTTCGCGGGCGGCATCGGCGAGAAGGCGCCCCTAGTCCGGGCCCGGATCTGCGACGGGCTGGAATTCCTTGGAATCGAACTCGAAGAAAAGCGAAACGCGGCCAATGCGGGGGTGATTTCCCCGGATGCCAGCCGGGTTGCTGTTCGCGTCATTCATACGGACGAGGAATGGATGATCGCGAACACGGTCTGCCGCGTTTTGGGTCTTACAATTGAAAAGGAACATGATCATGAAAACAAAAAAGGTGTCTGAAAGGAGCATTGTTATGAAGGTGAAAAATGGGGTTAAGGAGAACATCGCCGTGGAAACGGAGAAGATGAATAAAACGGACAAGCCGTTGTCGCCCGATCTGCTGCGAAAGATGAACGCCTATTGGCGTGCCGCGAACTACCTCTCGGTCGGGCAGATTTATCTCTTCGACAATCCTTTGCTTCGGGAGCCGTTGAAGCTGTCGCACGTGAAGCCCCTGGTGGTCGGGCACTGGGGCACGACGCCGGGTCAGAACTTCATCTACGTGCACCTGAACCGGGTCATCAAAAAGTATGACCTGGATATGTTCTACATCGCCGGTCCCGGGCACGGTGGCCCGGCGCTGGTGGGCAATACTTACCTCGAAGGCACCTACAGTGAGGTCTATCCGAACATCAGTCAGGATGAGGCCGGGCTCAAGAAGCTGTTCACACAGTTCTCGTTCCCCGGCGGGATTTCCAGCCATGTTTCGCCGGAGACGCCGGGGTCGATTCACGAAGGTGGAGAGCTGGGGTACTCGCTCAGCCATGCCTTCGGGGCCGCGTTCGACAATCCCGATCTGATCGTTGCCTGCATCGTGGGCGACGGCGAAGCGGAAACCGGTCCGTTGGCGACCGCATGGCAGTCCAACAAGTTTCTCAACCCGATCACCGACGGAGCCGTACTGCCGATCCTGCACCTCAATGGCTACAAGATCAGCAACCCGACCGTGCTGGCCCGCATCGAGCATGAGGAATTGGAGCAATTTCTGCGAGGCTGCGGCTGGACGCCCTACTTTGTGGAAGGCGATGACCCGGAAGAGATGCATCAACTCATGGCCAGTACTTTGGAAAAAGCCATCGAGAGCATTCGGCAAATCCAAAGCAATGCACGGAACAAGAACGACACCACTCGGCCGCGCTGGCCAATGATCGTTCTGAGGTCGCCCAAGGGCTGGACGGGACCGAAAGTCGTCGATGGTCTGCAAGTTGAGGGCACGTTCCGGGCGCACCAGGTGCCGCTCCTGGTGGATTCCGAGCATCCCGATCATCTCAAGCAACTTGAAAGCTGGATGAAGAGCTACAAGGCAGAAGAACTGTTCGATGAGCGCGGCCGACTCATGCCGGAATTGGCCGAGCTGGCGCCTAAGGGCGACCGGCGGATGGGCGCCAATCCCCACGCCAACGGCGGCATTCTGCTGCGCGACCTGCGTATGCCGGATTTTCACCTCCACGCGGTCGATGTGCCTTCGCCCGGTGCCGTTGACGCCCAGGATACGCTCGTGCTGGGTAAGTTCCTGCGTGACGTGGCCAAGCTAAATCAGGATCAGCGCAATTTCCGGATCTTCGGTCCGGATGAGACGCTCTCGAATCTCCTGGGCGCGGTCTTTGAAGCAACCAATCGTCAGTGGGATGCCCGAGCAGTAAAGAATGATGAATTCCTCGCGCCCGCCGGACGCGTGCTGGACTCGATGCTTAGCGAGCACCAGTGCGAGGGTTGGCTGGAGGGTTATCTACTCACCGGACGGCACGGGTTGTTTAACTGCTACGAGGCGTTCATTCACATCATTGATTCGATGTTCAACCAGCACGCCAAGTGGCTGAAGGTCACATCGCAACTATCGTGGCGGCGGAAGATCGCATCATTGAACTACTTACTGGCTTCCCATGTATGGCAGCAGGATCACAACGGCTTCACGCACCAGGACCCCGGCTTCCTCGACCACGTCATCAACAAGAAGGCCGATATCGTGCGCGTGTACCTCCCGCCCGACGCCAACTGCCTGCTGTCGGTCTTTGATCACTGCCTGCATAGCCGGCATTACGTCAACGTGGTGGTTGCGGGAAAGCATGCGATGCCCCAGTGGCTGACAATGGATGCCGCGGTTGTGCATTGTACCGAAGGGATTGGTATCTGGCCGTGGGCCAGCAACGACCAAGGTGCCGAGCCGGACGTGGTGATGGCCTGTTGCGGAGACACGCCCACACTGGAGATTCTGGCCGCTGTTTCCATCCTTCGCAAACATCTGCCCGATCTGAAAATACGGGTGGTCAATGTCGTCGATCTGATGAAGCTGCAGCCCGAGAGCGAGCACCCGCACGGGCTGAGTGAAGAGGATTACGACGTGCTCTTCACTAAAGACAAGCCAATCGTCTTCGCCTTCCATGGATACCCATGGTTGGTCCACCGGCTGACCTACCGCCGGACCAACCGCAACTTGCACGTCCGAGGCTACAAGGAAGAGGGCACGATTACGACGGCCTTTGATATGAGAGTGCAGAACGAGCTGGACCGGTTCCACCTGGTGCAAGACGTGGTCGATCGCCTGCCGCAGTTGGGTGCTAAGGGGGTATACCTGAAGCAGATGGTTCAGGACAAGCTCGTCGAGCACAAGCAGTACATAGACAAGTACGGCCAAGACATGCCGGGAATTCGTAACTGGAAGTGGAACGACTAAAGAATGGAGACCATCACCCAAAACGTATCGAGACCGGTCGAGAGAAGCTCTCGTTTCAGGCTCGTCTGTTAAGTTGGACCGGAGGTTTGATACAACTGAAATAGGGGAACGATGATGCGTGTTGGCATTGCTGCGGATCATGGTGGGTTTGAGTTGAAAGTGCAACTGACTGCGGCCCTCAAGGCCGCCGGATATGAGGTGGTGGACTTCGGCGCCCATGAGTTGGTTATAGGAGATGACTACCCGGATTTTGTGGTGCCCCTGGCCAGGGCGGTGGCGAGGGGTGAGGTCACCAGGGGCTTGGCAATCTGCGGCAGCGGGGTAGGGGCTTGCGTTGCGGCCAACAAGGTGCCCGGCGTTCGTGCGGCGTTGATCACGGATCCCTTCTCCGCTCATCAGGGGGTGGAGGACGACGATATGAACGTGATGTGTTTGGGCGGCCGGGTCACCGGACATGCTCTATCCTGGGATTTGGTCCAGACGTTCCTGAGCGCCCGTTTCAAGGGGGCCGAACGGTTCAGGCGCCGTCTTGCGAAAGTGGTGGTGTTGGAAAGAGAGAAGAAGTCTTAATAGGGGAAAATACTTTGCCTATATTCCAGAGACTCGGCCAGAGCATGTGGCTGGACTATAGGTAGAGGCGCGTGATCACCTCAGGGGAGCTGCAGCAACTCATCGAGGAGGATGGATTGCGTGGTGTGACCTCAAACCTCTCTATTTCCATGAACTGGTAGTTGGTCTCAATTAGCTCGAAGCATGAAATGGCCTGAGCATGATCGATTAATAATTGATAAAATTACGGAGGTATCAGAGATGAGTGCTCAAGAGCTTATAGCCACTGCTAAGGCGATGGTCGCTGAAGGTAAAGGTCTTCTGGCTATGGATGAGAGTACTCCCACCTGTAGCAAGCGTTTTGAAAAAGTGGGGATTCCTCAAACTGAGGAAGCGCGCCGCTCTTACCGGGAAATGATTTTGACCACGCCTGGTTTAGGTGAGTTTATCAGTGGCGTCATCCTTTATGATGAGACCATCCGTCAGTCCAGGAAAGATGGTACTCCGTTTGTTAAAGTCATAACCGATGCAGGAATCATTCCCGGCATCAAAGTTGACACCGGTGCAAAGGACATGGCAGGTCATCCCAGAGAGAAAATAACCGAAGGTCTGGACGGATTACGCGACCGCCTGGCTGAATACTCTCAAATGGGCGCCCGTTTTGCCAAGTGGCGCGCGGTGATTACCATCGCCGATGGCATTCCAAGTCGGGGTTGTATCGAGGCCAATGCGCATGCGTTAGCTCGCTATGCTGCCTTGTGCCAGGAAGCCGGACTGGTCCCCGTCGTCGAGCCGGAAGTACTCATGGACGGCGGGCATACCCTGGAGCGGTGCTGCGAGGTAACGGAGGAAGTCCTGCGAACGGTTTTCAGCCAGCTTTACACACAACGGGTGACGCTGGAGGGTATGATCCTGAAGCCCAATATGGTGCTCCCGGGAAAGGATTGTCCCAAGCAAGACAGTGTGGAGGAGGTGGCAGATGCCACCGTGACCTGCCTCCTGAGAGCCGTCCCTGCTGCCGTACTAGGGATTGCCTTCCTGTCGGGGGGTCAATCCGGTGAACTGGCCTCGGCCCGTTTGAATGCCATGAATGTTAGATTCAAGTCGCGACTGCCTTGGGCGTTGGCGTTTTCGTTTGCCCGTGCCATCCAGCAACCGGCTTTGGAGATTTGGCAAGGCGAGGAGGCCCACCTGTTGGCGGCGCAGCAGGCTCTGTATCATCGAGCCAGGTGCAACCGGGCTGCGCGCCGTGGCGAATACAATACCGCGATGGAAAGGACATGAGCATGATAACAAGTATCCCGCAACTCACGAAACCTGCGGCATAGCAAAGAAAGAAAGGAATAGACATTATGAAACACAATAACGACAAGCCCAAGGCTCCCGAATCGAAGCTGGCGCAAGACGAGGTGGCCAAGAAGGCATACGCCATCCATCAGAAGGACAGTAATCCGCAAGGACACGGCATGCATAATTCGTTGATGGCCGAAACTAAAATGCCGCACGCCGGGCACGACCACCATGCTCACATGGCGGCGGATTTCCGGAAACGGTTCTGGATCTCACTGGTCCTGACTCTGCCGATTCTCGTCCTTTCGCCGATGCTCCAAACGCTGGTGGGACTGCGAGAAGCCATTCGTTTTCCCGGCGACATTTATGTCCTATTCGGCCTTTCTTCCGCGGTCTTTTGGTATGGCGGCTGGCCGTTTCTCAAAGGGTTGTTCGCGGAACTCAAATCTCGCCAGTTCGGGATGATGACGCTCATCTCCGTCGCCATTGCTACGGCGTATCTTTACAGCAGCGCCGTGGTATTCGGCCTGACCGGCAAGATGTTCTTCTGGGAGCTGGCCTCACTCATCGATATCATGTTGCTCGGGCATTGGATTGAAATGAAGTCCGTGATGGGCGCTTTGCGGGCTTTGGAGGAGCTTGCCAAACTCATGCCCTCCGACGCCCACAAACTCATGCCCGACGGCAGCGTGAAAGACGTGCCTCTCGGCGAACTGGTTGTGAATGACAAAGTCCTGATCAAACCAGGTGAGAAAATCCCTGCGGACGGTGTCATCGTTGAGGGCGAGAGCTCGGTCAATGAAGCGATGCTTACCGGGGAATCAACTCCGGCACCCAAAAAGATTGGCGGAAAAGTCATCGGCGGGTCCATCAACGGGGAAGGTTCGCTGACAATCGAGGTCAAAAGCACCGGTAAGGATTCGTTTTTGTCGCAGGTCATCGATCTCGTCAAACAGGCCCAAGAAAGCAAATCAAAGACCCAGAACCTCGCCAACACCGCGGCGCTGTGGCTCACCATTGTTGCCTTGGGGGGCGGCGTGATCACCCTCTTTGTTTGGGTGGTTCTCATGGGCAAGGACTTCGCGTTCGCCATTGAACGCACCGTCACCGTCATGGTCATCGCCTGCCCACATGCCCTAGGTCTTGCCGTGCCGTTGGTGGTAGCCGTCTCCACGGCACTGGCCGCGACAAACGGCCTGCTCATTCGTAATCGCGTTTCTTTCGAAGGCGCACGAAAACTGCAGGCCATCATTTTTGATAAGACCGGCACGCTTACCGAGGGCCGCTTTGGCGTGACCGACACACTGGTACTTTCGCAGGACATCGACGAAGAAATGCTGCGCAAGTACGCGGCCTCCGTGGACACGAATTCCGAACATCCCATCGCCAAGGCCATCGCCGCTTCTTCGGAAAAGAAGCTTCCCGTCGAAAACTTTAAAAGCATCCCGGGCAAAGGGGCCGAAGGCAGGGTCGGAGGCAGAGAGGTCAAGGTGGTTAGCCCGGGCTTCTTGCGCGAACAGGACATCGATCTCACCGACAAGCGCATCGAGCCACTGCAAGCCCAAGGCAAGACGGTCGTGTTTGTCCTCGTTGACGGGAAGTTGAAAGGAGCGATTGCCTTGGCCGACATCGTCCGACCCGAGGCGAAGCAAGCCATCGATGCCCTTAAGGCGTTGAACATCCGCTGCATGATGCTCACCGGCGATAACAAAGCGACGGCCAAATGGGTCTCGGACCAAGTCGGACTGGATGAATACTTCGCCGAAGTCCTGCCCCAGGACAAAGCCGCCAAAGTGAAAGAAGTTCAATCCCGGGGCGTGTTGGTGGCCATGACCGGCGATGGAGTGAACGATGCCCCGGCGCTGGCGCAGGCTGATTTGGGCATCGCCATTGGAGCGGGCTCGGATGTGGCGGTCGAAACCGCCGACGTGATCCTGGTGCGAAGCAATCCATTGGACGTCGTGGCCATCCTGAAGCTTTCCCGCGCCACCTATCGGAAAATGGTTCAGAACCTTCTCTGGGCCACGGGCTACAACACCTTCGCCATTCCGCTGGCCGCCGGAGCGCTTTACGCCTGGGGCGTGCTGCTCACTCCTGCGCTGGGCGCGGTGTTGATGTCGGCGAGCACGGTGGTCGTGGCCATCAATGCGCGGTTGCTGAAAATAAAACGATAACAAGACAGTAAAGACAAGTATGAATTAACAAAAATAAGAGGATAGTCATTATGGGATCGAATGCAAATAAGCCCGACGTTAAAACCAATGCGAAGGACGATCTAAAATCCCTTCCCATGCCGGAACTACAGGCAAAATTGAGGTCGTCGCCGGACGGCCTCAGTCAAGCCGAGGCACAGAAACGGCTGACCCAATATGGGCCTAACGAGATTGAAGAAAAGAAGACCAATCCGTTCCTGAAATTCCTCACCTATTTTTGGGGTCCCATCCCGTGGATGATCGAAGCGGCCGTGATCCTTTCGGCGGTAGCCCGGCATTGGCCGGACTTTGCTATCATCCTCCTTCTGCTTCTGGCCAACGCCGTGGTCGGATTCTGGGAAGAACACCAGGCGGGCAACGCCATCGCCGCGCTGAAGGCCAAGCTGGCGATCAAGGCCCGGGTTAAACGTGATGGGAAGTGGACCACCCCGGAGGCGCGTGAGCTTGTGCCGGGCGACGTCATCCGCGTGCGTCTGGGCGACATCGTGCCGGCGGATGCGCGCTTGCTGGAAGGTGACCCGATAGAAGTGGATCAGTCCGCGCTGACGGGAGAGTCATTGCCCGCCACGCGAAAACCTGGCGAGGCGGTGTTCTCGGGTTCGATCATCCGCCTGGGCGAAATCGGTGCGCTCGTGTACGCCACGGGCCAGAACACCTACTTCGGCAAGACTGCGCAACTGGTGCAGGAGGCGCACACCGTCAGCCACTTTCAACGTGCGGTGTTGAAGATCGGCAATTACTTGATTATCCTCGCGGTGGCTCTGGTGGCAGTGATTATTACCGTCGCGCTCTTCCGCGGCGACCGGATGCTCACCACGCTTCAGTTCGCATTGGTGTTGACGGTGGCCGCGATTCCCGTGGCGATGCCCACTGTGCTGTCCGTGACCATGGCGGTCGGTGCGCGCCTGCTGGCCAAAAAAGAGGCGATTGTCACTCGGTTGGCGGCCATTGAGGAATTGGCGGGCGTCGACGTGCTGTGTGCGGACAAGACCGGCACCCTGACCCAGAACAAGCTGACGCTGGGCGATCCGTTCAGCGTGAACAATGTCCCCGCCGATCAAGTCATCCTCAACGCCGCGCTGGCGTCGCGCGCGGACAATAAGGACACCATCGACCTGGCCGTGCTGGGCGGTCTGAAAAATGATCAGGCCTTGAAAGGCTACCAGGTGGTTCATTTCCAGCCGTTCGACCCGGTACATAAGCGCACCGAAGCCACCGTCAAGGACACGGACGGAAAGGAGTTCAAGGTGACCAAGGGCGCGCCGCAGGTGATCTTGGAATTGTCGGCCAATGCAGGGCAGGTCAAGCCCGCCATCGAGAAAGCCGTCAACGAATTTGCGGCGCGCGGCTTCCGCTCGTTGGGTGTGGCTCGGGCCAACGCGCAAGGCCCATGGCAGTTTCTAGGCGTGTTGCCCCTGTTCGACCCGCCCCGGGAAGAAGCCAAAGCGACCATCGCGACCGCCCGACAGATGGGGGTAAACGTCAAGATGGTTACGGGCGATCAACTGGCCATCGCTCGGGAAACCGCCGGGAAATTGGGGCTGGGCACAAATATCCTCGATGCCAGCGGCTTCGGCGACACGAAGCATCACGAGATGGCGCAGTTGGCGGAGTCCATTGAGAAGGCCGACGGTTTCGCCCAGGTGTTTCCCGAACACAAGTTCCATATTGTAGACGTCCTGCAGCAACGCGGCCACATCGTCGGCATGACGGGCGACGGGGTGAACGACGCCCCCGCGCTGAAGAAGGCCGACTGCGGCATCGCCGTTTCGGGTGCGACGGACGCGGCGCGCGCGGCGGCGTCCATCGTGCTGATGACGCCCGGCCTGTCGGTGATCATCGACGCGATCAAGGAGAGCCGGAAAATCTTCCAGCGGATGAACAGCTACGCGATCTACCGCATCGCTGAGACGCTGCGCGTGCTGTTGTTCATGACGCTGGCGATCCTGTTCTTTAACTTTTATCCATTGACGGCGGTGATGATCGTGATGCTGGCGTTGCTCAACGACGGCGCCATCCTGTCCATTGCCTATGACAACGTTCATTACAAGGATCAGCCCGAGGCCTGGAACATGCGCGTGGTGCTGGGGATCGCAACGGTGCTGGGCGTCGTCGGGGTCGTCTCCGCCTTCGGCTTGTTTTATCTCGGTGAGCGCGTCTTTCATCTCGACCGTGCGCACATCCAGACGCTGATGTATTTGAAGCTGTCCGTGGCCGGACATCTGACGATTTTCCTGACGCGCACGCGCGGCCCGTTCTGGTCCATACGCCCCGCGCGGGTTCTATGGGTAGCGGTGCTCGGCACGCAAATCGTGGCGACGTTGATAGGGGTTTATGGGCTGTTTATGACCCCCCTTGGCTGGGGTTGGGCGTTGTTGGTTTGGGGCTATGCTTTGGTTTGGTTTCTACTCAATGATCGCGTGAAATTGGCAGCGTATCGGATCTTCGACTTACACCAACTCAGGTTATTGGCAAGGGATCGGCGAGGGCTGAAAGTCAAAGAGGTTCCATTAGGTGGTGCTAAATAAGGAGGGTTTGGTCAGATATGAAGCTGTAATCAGATTGAACAACATGGGCCGTAATGCTGGATGCTATGATAAGGACATTCCATCGGGAAAGTATCATGTTTTTTCGTTCATTTCAGGAACTTGGACCCAAAGGAAGGTTTTTCTTCTTCCTAAGGAGGTGGTCCGCATGAACTTGAGAGAAATCCTCTGGTGGATACTTACCCCTCTTCTTTTTGTAGGGTTACCGATTGGCTGAGAAAGACGATGAATCAGAGGCTCTGAAATGATAAATCCAAGGGGACTGGCCTTGGTGATCAGATCGCTGTTATTTTAAGAAACCTCGATACTTTTTGACCCGCATTGGATTTAGACATTTGACATGCCTGTTACATCTGAGGTGAGGGATGAAGAAATGACTTTCTGTTCCCATAAAACCTAAGAAACTTTAGAAAAAACAAAAATAAAAGGAGAAGAACGTCTCTAATAGTTCAATGGAAGTAGGATGATGGACAAGGAAATTAGCAAATGGTTTTTAAAAGGAATTGCTGCCTCGCCGGGAATTGTCATCGGGAAGGCCTATGTCCTTCAGGACATCCTTCTTATGGTTGAAAGGCGGAGTCTGGAGGAGGCACATGCGGAGGAAGAGGTTTCCCGTCTTAAACAGGCGATCCGTCGAGTGGTCGATGAATTGATGGAAGACAACTCGCAGATGTCTCTGAAGATCGGTAAGAAGGAAGCAGAGATCTTTCTTACTCACCTCGCAATACTTCAGGACCCTTATTTTATCGCTCAGATCCTAAAAGATATTCGGGAAAATGGAGTCAATGCAGAGTCAGCGGTGATGAGGCAGGTTGATGAGTTCGGGGAAGCTTTTAGAAAGATGGGTGACCCCTATTTACGAGACCGTGGCGCCGACCTCCGGGACATTGGGAGGAGAGTGATCCAGAAACTAATGCCACCACAGCAAACCCCATGGGATTTTAAGGAACCGGTGATCCTCGTGTCCTCGGAGTTGACCCCCTCTGACACGGTCAGATTGGATAGGGAGAAGGTTCTTGCTTTCGCCACTGAATCGGGAGGGAAAGACTCTCATGCTGCGATTCTGGCTCGTTCTCTTGGAATTCCTGCAGTCTTGGGCATCGAGAGATTACTTTCAAAGGTTAATAAAGGAGATACGCTGATCGTGGATGGCGATACGGGCATAGTGCTAATTCGTCCCCCGGTGGAACTCATCCAAAATTATCAGGATCTCCAGAAGAAACGTGAGTTGTATCAAACGGATTTGTACAAACTTGTTTCTTTACCTTCCAATACCCTTGATGGCCGTGAAATTCGGTTATGGGCTAATATCGGAGGTCTGACTGATCTTGAATATTCGCTTCGTTTTGGTGCCTATGGTATTGGATTGTTCAGGACCGAGCTGCCCTTTCTGGTCTGGAGAAGGTTCCTCTCTGAGGACGAACAATTTTCTCTCTATCAGAAGGTAGTTACCCGGGCTGCTGGTAGAGAGGTCACCATTCGTACCCTTGATTTTGGAGGGGACAAGTTTTTCGAAGACGGGAAGAGCCAAAATGAAAAGAATCCTTTTTTGGGTTATCGGTCGATCCGTGTATTTTTGAAAGAGAAGAATCTCTTCAAACAGCAACTGCGGGCTATCCTGAGGGCAAGTGCTTGCGGGCCTATTAAGGTTCTTTTCCCCATGATCTCAGGCGTCGAGGAAATTAGACAGATTAGGGATCTATTTGAACTAACCAAAAGAGAACTTCATAAAGAAGGTATTCCCTTTGATAAAGGGATTTCTTTTGGAGTCATGATTGAGATACCTTCCGCTGCAATTCTGGCCGACCAATTGGCAAAAGAGGTTGATTTCTTCAGTATAGGCACAAATGACTTGATTCAATACACGCTTGCGGTGGATCGGAACAATGATTTGGTAAATCATCTTTATGAGCCGCTGAACCCAGCCGTCCTCCGTCTGATTCGGAACGTAGTTGAGGTAGTAAATCGCGCAGATAGACAAATTACCTTATGTGGAGAAATGGCTGGAGTTCCAGCCTATATCCCCCTTTTGGTCGGAATAGGCTTGACCGATTTAAGCATGAATCCATCCTCTCTTCTCGAAGCGAAGAAGATCATCCGGAACATTGAGTACGAGCACTGGAAGTCAGTCGCCAAAATAGCGTTTGATCTTACTTCAGTTGGAGAGATTAATAGTCTCGTCTCTCTTGAAAACGATCGGATTGGCCTCCGATCTCAAAATGACCCAATCAGATCATAGGAGTTTTCCTGAAGAAGAGGGATGTATGCAATGAAGCGAAGTGGAAAAACAGAACCGGATGGTAAAGAAAATAATTGAGAAAGTTCAACCGAGTTGCGGACTTCGATTTGGTTTAGGGCGGTATTCGAATAAGAATTATTTTAAAGGCCTGACAGAGAGTTCTTGATGGGGTTGGTTGTCCCTCTATGCTAGGATTGAAAAAACTGACCCGATATTCGCATTGAGGAAGCATATAGACATTTGAGGGTGAGTACTCCCTTATAAGAAAAAATCCCATGGACATTAAATTTGGTTTTACTCTAACGGAGGAACGAAAATTTATGAGGTTTCAGAGGGGAGCAAGAAAGGATGAGGTGAGGCCATGGAAAGAACGAAAGGGGGAAGATTATGCAAGCAATGAAAAAAATAGCCACAGTTGTATTCACAATCTTATTTTGTTCATTACCAATTCTTGGATTAGCCGATGCGAAGGTTTTGAAGGGGGGGGGACGAAAAAGAAACCATCTATTTCGCAGAAGATTACAAACCTATACCTGAAAAATTTAGTCAAAACTTGGAAGGAGAATATTGGGAGGAACTCACAAATCAAAATTTTCCATTGACGCTTATTGATTGGCGGCTTGTCACCAATCCAGGTTCCAGTGACAAATATATGGACAAACGTATTATTGGAACTATCAAAAATATTTCTGAAAAAGAATTTTCCGAAGTCAAGATCGAATTTACTGTTTATGATGAGGAAGGTGCCCAAATAGCCATTGTGTTTGGTAACTTCTATAATTTTAAGCGTGGTGCCGTATGGAAATTTAAAATACCTGTCACATCTGATGTCGGGAAAGCAGAATTGAAGGGACTTTATGTTCCTAAAAAAGAACTTAAAAAAGACTAAAAGGGGTTTGGTGATCGACACAAATCCTTAAAGGAAGTACTGAGATGACTGGAAGAGGAATATGGGGATTGAGTGAACCTTTTTGGAAATTTCTGGTTGCTATGGTGTCCTTGACCACTCTCTCATTGTCTATTTTGGTAGTACATACCGAAAAGGGTGAAGCAGCCGAGCAACAGATAGTTAGCCAGCAACAGGGGTTGCAAGCCACTAAGATCATAGACGCGGTCGTTAAAAATAATCGAGGGGATGAGATGGGTGAGGTGGATGACCTTGTCATCAATCAAGAGGGTAAGGTTGAAAAGATCATTTTGGCTGTGGGCGGGTTCAGGTTTAATGGGAATGGGCGAAAAGTTAGTAGCACTTCCGTTTAAGCCACTGAAGATTATCGATCTGGGTATCATTTACAACATCGCAACCCAGCAGCTCAACAATCTTCCAGAATTCAGCTTGGGAAAAAGTAGACAAAACTAACCATTATGAATAAAATTGTTGCGGCACATGGGGACAAACCCCATGATCCTTAAGTCTAAAGAGAAGGAGGAACTCTATGCAGTTCTTTTTCTGGCTGGCTTTTTTGGTGGTTGTTATGTTAGCTATCTTTGCTGTTCAAAACTCGACGGCTCCAGCAATGGTTCTGAAATTTCTCTTTTGGCAGTTTGAAACATCCCTTGTCGACGCCATTCTGGGATCCATCGGTTCAGGGATGGTCATCATTCTCCTTCTTTGGATTCCTTCAGCCATCAGAGGTTTATTTCGCGTGAAAAATTTGAAAAAAGAGATCGAGATTATTAAGGGGGAAATGATCCGTCAAAAGGAAGCAGGCAAATTAAGAGAACCATATATAGGCTCCATAAATGAGTTGCGTGGAGCTAATTCATACCCGTGACATAGTCATTATATCTTATCGAGAAAGGAGAATATCATGGTAGGAGAGAAAAAAAAGATAGATGGAGGAAAGAAATCTTCAATTGAAACCTTAATAAACACTCTTTCCAGCCGTAAAGATAAGGCGCGCGAGGGGGCACGTCACACTCTTGTGGCCATGGGAAAAGCCGCGGTGCCGGCACTAATCGAGGCACTAAAAAATAAGAATGCCTTGATGAGATGGGAAGCGGCCAAGGCCCTTGAGGAAATTGGCGATCCAGAGACAGCGCCTGTGTTGGTGAAGGCTCTGGAAAATGACGACTTTGACGTCCGTTGGCTTGCAGCCGAAGGGTTGATCAAAATGAACATCAAGGGGTTAAAGCCCTTACTCGAGGCATTAGAACTTCGGGGAGATTCAGTTCTGCTCCGGGAAGGCGCTCACCATGTATTTCACGACCTGGCAAAAGGAGGATTGAGGAAATATCTGGTTCCTGTGTTGGCTTCATTGGAGGCTCTGGAACCAGGGGAGGAAGTTCCCTGGGTGGCTCGCCATGAGTTGGCGGTAGAGGTACCCATGGCGGCTCGCCAGGCCTTGGAAATGCTAAAGAAATTAAAGAAGCCTTAGATCGCCTTCAACACATTCGTCCTTTGGCCAAAGTCCTCCGCTATTAAGTTAACGAGATCTGATCTAGCCCAAGGGAATGGGATATCGAAAGGACAGCCGGCGACAAAGTACAGTTGCAAGATCTGAGGCAAAAGCTCAGTCACGTGTTAATGAGCTAAATAGGTTATAATTTTTTTAGGAGTTCCAGTATGTGTTTTTCGTACAGGTGATCGAAAAATGTATGTTTTTTAAAGGAGGAGTTACAATGAAGCGTTTAACAGTGGTTTTCTTCTTTATGCTAATTTTCCTGCTATGGAATGTCTCGATAGTTGCTGCTCAGTTCTTAGAAGCAGAGGTCGAAAAATTAGAGACCCCCGTTGAGGCTCCTAATTTTAGGTTGAAGGAGATAGGGGGACGAAAGATTTCTCTTAAAGAATTGAGGGGAAAAGTTGTCCTTCTAAACTTTTTTTCTCCTTCATGCTCGATTTGCCAGAAGCAAGCCTCTTCCTTTGACAAACTGGACGAGGTGATTAAGAGCAAGGATGCCGTTTTTCTCAGCGTAGCCGTGGAAGGAAGGGAAAAAGATTTACTAAAATATAAAGAGAAATTTAACCTCTCCGTACCCATTCTCATTGATAAAGATGGGTCCGTTGCTAAGGCTTATCGGATTAGAGGGCACCATGAAACTTTCTTTATTGACCGAGAAGGAAAGATTGTTGGGAAAACATTCGCGGAAAAAGATTGGACATCGCCAAGCATGAAGAACCTCATCCATTATCTCTTAGCACAGAAGTAATGGTTGGATTTCATTAGGCCTGATCTCGGATTTTGTCCGTATTCGGAAAATCTTCTCCACCGGAAGAATACAAACAATACCGTCTCCGGCACCTCCAGTGTGAGCGACTTCCATAATGGCAGCAGCTATTTGGTCAGCTTTGTCCTTCTCTAAAAAATGTCACAGTCCGTTCATTCGCGTTTCCGAAGTTTTCTTTGTCTATTTAACAAACAATTTGAATTTAATTTTTTCAGTTTGATCAATCCTATAAGAGAGTTATTTTCTGGTATGTCTTTGGAGGCAAACTGCTTTGGGGTGTAACAGAGGGTGGGTATATTGGTACGATCTAAATCTGGGCGGGTAGTCGAAACCGTTCTGATCGGATATGAAACAATTCATTAATGCATTGCTTTGATAAAGGAAGGGTGCTGCGGGTGCTATTGACTGGGAAA
>Ga0209048_10003494_pt1 | contig 15235 bp, 17 predicted proteins | sample FrelakmetCRP12CR_FD_187146 | JGI IMG/M metagenome (GOLD analysis project Ga0209048, IMG submission 187146) | Freshwater lake sediment microbial communities from the University of Notre Dame, USA, for methane emissions studies - CRP12 CR (SPAdes)... | ecosystem: Environmental > Aquatic >... | reverse complement strand
ACCGTAAAGCCCAAAATGACATTTCGTTTCGTTCTCCAAAACAAGAATGCACTTCTTTTGACGGTGCTGGAGATTGAACGGACTATCTATATTGGGTCGGGTTGAGACGGTGAGTTAAGCCAGCAAAGAAGCCTCAAAGGTCGCCTCATCATTACTGGAGAAGCGAAATTTGGCAAACAAGCGCCTCAACTGACTTGAACGAATGTTCGCCGTCGCAACGAACCAAATGCCAATTCTTCTACCTTGCTTTACGAGCGTGCTGAAGGCGTAGTGCCATTCACGAGCTTCTGCAAGACGCTCAAGCACTTCCCTCTCGTTGTTGATTGCAATGCCAGCCTTTTTCAATGATTGGATAAACAGCGTTGATTCCGTTTGATTTACGAACATTCAGGACTCCGTTAATGATGCCTCTATGCCCAATTAACGAAAGACAAGAGAATCCGCCTACCTCTATTTGTTGTGTTCTTGTAACGGGTGCCTGTCGCGTATCTGGATTGCTCCCAATCGCCTGGACGGCCGTTGACTCGGCTGCGGTCGACGCCTAAATTCGGCCAGATTCCAAACTGTACAACAACCGGAGAACGCCATGCAGATCGGCACCCCGCTTTCCCCCAGCGCCTTGCGCGTCATGTTCCTTGGCGCCGGCGAGCTCGGCAAGGAAGTGATCATCGCGCTGCAGCGCCTGGGCGTTGAAGTCATCGCCGTCGACCGTTACGAAAACGCCCCCGGCCATCAGGTTGCCCATCGCGCCCACGTCATTTCGATGACCGACGGCGCGGCGCTGCGCCGCCTGGTCGAACTGGAAAAGCCCCATCTCATCGTTCCGGAAATCGAGGCGATCGCCACCGACACCCTGGTCGACATCGAAGCCGCCGGGCTGGCCGAGGTCATCCCCACCGCGCGCGCCGCCCGCCTGACGATGAACCGAGAAGGCATCCGCCGCCTGGCCGCTGAGGAACTCGGCCTGCCGACCTCGCCGTATCGCTTCGCCAACACGCTGGCTGAGCTACAGGCTGCTATCGATGCCGGCATCGGCTACCCGTGCATCGTCAAACCGGTGATGTCGTCGTCCGGCAAGGGCCAGTCGCTGCTGCGCGGCCCGGCCAATGTGCAAACGGCCTGGGACTACGCGGCCAGCGGCGGCCGGGTCAATGCGGGCCGCGTCATCGTCGAGGGCTTCGTCGATTTTGACTACGAGATCACCCTGCTCACGGTACGCGCCCGCGATGCTTCAGGCGAAGTGCAGACTTTCTTCTGCGAGCCGATCGGCCACATCCAGGTGGCCGGCGATTATGTCGAATCCTGGCAGCCGCAGCCGATGACCCCGGCCGCGCTGAACCGGGCACAGGAAATCGCCGCTGCTGTCACCGGCAACCTCGGCGGACGCGGCCTGTTCGGCGTCGAGTTGTTCGTCAGGGGCGACATGGTGTGGTTCTCCGAAGTCAGCCCGCGCCCGCACGACACCGGGCTGGTCACGCTCTGTTCGCAGCGTTTCTCGGAATTCGAACTGCACGCCCGCGCCATCCTCGGCCTGCCGGTCGACACCGCGCTACGCGAACCCGGCGCCTCCGCCGTCATCTATGGCGGCATGGAAGAAAAAGGCATCGCCTTCGCGGGTATCGCGGAGGCGCTGGCCGTCCCGCGCAGTGACCTGCGCCTGTTCGGCAAGCCGGAGTCGTTCAAGAAACGCCGCATGGGCGTCGCCGTCGCCAACGGCAACAACATCGAACAGGCGCGGGAGCGGGCAAAACTCGCGGCCAGCCGGGTCAAACCGGTGGCAATGTAACCTGAATCCCGACCGGGCAGCCGGAAAATTCAGGCTGCTGCCCCCCAAGGGGGCTTCGTGCCGGGCGCGGTCGACCGTTCAAAAGGCCCGAAAACCGCTCAGGCGAGCGGCGGCCCTTACTTCGCTTCAGCGAGTGCGCTGGTGATCAGTTCGGCCATGAAAACATTGATACCGCCTTCATGGGCCGCACCACGCCCCTGAAGCTGCTTCACCAGCTCGGCCGGCAGTTTGCAGGCAAAGGGAATCTGTCCCGAAGCCCTATCCAGCCGGCGCTGCTCGCGCTTGTCCACGACGCTGGCCGCGCCAGCCGCGAAACGACTGGGAATACCCGCCGCGCCCAACTTGCCATTGATCTTGAGACCACGGTTTTTTTCGAGATCGGTCCGCTTCATGCTCATGGGGTTTCCTTGATTCAAAATGATCGATGACATCGATTATCCTCCAGGAAGGGCGCAGCCAAGCCTTCACTCAGTCCGATCCGGGGAATTCAGACCAGATCGGCGGCGCCTTTCGATCCGCCGACGCGCAGCGCGGTGAAGATTGCGAGCACCTGCAGCACGGCGATGCCGATGAGGACTTCGGCAAAGCGGCCATGATCCATGAAAATGCCGAAAGCGAGCGGGGCCAACGCCAGGCCGGCGTCGAGGCCGGAATAGACGAAACCATAGACCCGCCCGTAAGCGGCTTGCCCGAAGCGCGAGGTGGCCACGCGGCGGACCAGCAGATCCCGCGAAGGGCCCGCGACACCCGTGCAATAGCCGATGCCGGCCATCAGCGGCAGGATGCTCCATTGGGGGAGTGGCATGGTCGCCAGCGCGCTGGCCAGCATTGCCGCGGCACCGAGGGCCAGCGCGATCAGCCGTTCATGCTCGCCCTTGCGGGCGAGAAAGCCGCCGGTGAGAATACCGGCCGCCCCGCCCAGCAGGTAGACTGAAAGGGCGCTGGCGGCAACCGCCAACGAAAGCCCGTAGAGATTCTGCAGAATCGGCGAGGCGAAATTCTGGATGGCCCCGAAGGCAGTGGTAATCAGGAAAAAGAAGGCGAAACACATCCATACCGCCGGCGAACCGAGGAAGGCAAAGACGGAAATGCCTTCGCCGATCTTGGCGTCGTACGCGAGTGCTGGTGGATCGGTCAGCGCATGCCGCCGCCAAAACAACAGCGCCAGCGCGGCAGCCGCCACCAGTGCCGCACTCAGCGCGGCTACACGCCAGCCGGCCGCGGCGGCAATCGAAGTCAGGAACACCGGCGCCAGCGCCCAGCCGAGGTTGCCGGACAGCCCGTGCATGGCAAACGCGTGACCGAGGCGCGGCGGCGAGACATGGCGGTTCAGCACCGTGAAATCGGCCGGATGGAAAACGCTGTTGCCCAACCCGGCCAGTGCGGCGACAAGCACCAGCATGGCATAGCTGTCGGCGAGCGAGAGCAGCACTGCGGCCAGGAAAAAGCAGCCGATCCCGGCGCCCAGAACACGCGCCGCACCCAGACGATCGACCAGAAAACCAGACATGGCCTGGCCGATGCCGGAAATGACGAAGAAGATCGTCATGGTGGCGCCGATCCCGGTAAAGCTGAGCCCAAAATCCTTCATCAACCAAGGAAATAGTGGCGGCAGCAACAAATGAAAGAAATGCGAAACGCCGTGCACGAAGCCTATCACGGCGATCGTTTCGACATCGTTCTCTTGCTGCGGCGAAAAGGTGACGCTGGTCATGGTCTGGTATCGGGATAACGGACGGAATGGAGTCTACCGGCTTCCTGCCTGACCGGGTCCAAGCTTCGTCAAAACAGTTTGCAAACCACCGACACGGCGGCAGATCGAGCGCCAGGAACTCGCGATCAGTCGGTGGCTCCCGGGGCATGAAACACGCCTGTCACACAAGAACCATATAGTGCGGAAATGACCATTGCCCTAAGTCCTCCTGACTGCCGGCACCTACCCTTCACGGGAGATTCGTTGAAAGATCACCACGCCATGAGTACGCCGGTTCCCGCCGCCAGAAAGCGAGCGCCGGTCAAGCCGGGCGCCGCCAGGAAGGCTTCCGCCCCTGCGCGAGCTTCGGGCAAGCAGGCTGCAGACATTTGGGATGAAGGCGCCTGCAAGGCTGTCATCGAGCAGCTGTGGAGCCTGCGCGGGAAAATGCTCGCCTATGAGGCAAGCCTGGCGCCGTTCCTGGCAAAAGTTGACCCGAGCTATCAGGCGAGCGCCCGCAATTTCGTCCACTACCTGAAGTTGCGAAAGAGCGACCGACGCCCCCTGCAGGAATGGCTGGCGCAGATTGGCCTGTCATCGCTCGGACGCGCCGAGTCTGACGTTCTGGCCAACCTCGACAAGGTTCTGGGCATCCTGCACCGATTGACCGGCCAGCCTTGGCAACCTCACTCCGAGGATGAACCGGTGGGTATCAATAGCAGCCGGAAACTCCTCGAACGACATACCACCGAACTCCTTGGCGTTCAGCCGACGGAAAGAGCTGTGCGCATCATGGTCACGCTGCCTTCGGAAGCTGCTGGCGACTATAGCCTCACAAAACGACTCGTGCACTCAGGAATGGACATTGCCCGTATCAATTGCGCTCACGATGAGCCTGACGAATGGCGGGCCATGGCCGCCAACGTTCGTCGCGCGGCGCGCGCAGAGCGGCGCGCGGTACGCATACTCATGGATCTTGGCGGTCCGAAGTTGCGCACGGGACCAATTGCTCCGGTCACCCCCGTCCTCAAGCTACGCCCCCTGCGGGATGTATTCGGCCAGGTCGTGACACCGGCCCGTCTTGGTTTGCGTGCCAGCGGCGCAACCATGCCGGTGTTAGGCTCGACGGTTCATATCGGCGTCGACGCGCTCTGGCTCAACCAACTGGCGGTTGGCGACCACCTGGACCTGGTCGACGCCAGAGGCGCCAATCGTCACCTACTGGTAGTTCAGCGGGATGACGCAGGGGCCGTGGTTGAGTGCAACCAGACCACCTACCTGGTCCCTGACACTCGCATGAAACTCTCGGGCAAGGAGCAGGAGCCGCGCACCAGCGTCCTGTCAGACTTTCCGTGCCAGGAGGGATTTTTGCATCTGACACGTGGCGGCGCGATTCGCCTGACCCGCGGGATGATTGACCTGCCAAAGCCAAAGCGGAGGGGAACACGGCATCAACCGGTTCCTGTCATCGCCTGTACCTTGCCCGAGATATTCGAGCAGGTCTCGGTCGGCGAACGCATCTGGTTCGACGACGGACGCATTGGTGGAGTGATCCGCGGCATCGAACCGGAATGGCTGGAGGTCGAAATCACCCATGCCCGGGACAGCGGGGAAAAACTGGCGGGTGACAAGGGTATCAACCTGCCGGATAGCCAGTTGAACCTGCCAGCATTGACCGAGAAGGACATCAAGGATCTGGTCGTGGTAGCTCAGGAGGCCGATCTGGTTGGACTGTCGTTTGTCCAGCACGCAACCGACATAGAGACCTTGCGGCACTGTCTAAGCGACCTCGGCAAACCGAACCTCGGTATTGTTCTCAAGATCGAGACCAGACGCGCCTTCGAAAACCTTCCGGAACTCTTGTTCTCGGCGATGGCGAGCAAGGCTGCAGGGATCATGATCGCGCGCGGCGACCTCGCCGTGGAGTGCGGCTACGAACGTCTGGCGGAGGTCCAGGAGGAAATCCTCTGGGCAGCAGAGGCGGCACATATGCCCGTAATCTGGGCCACGCAGGTTCTGGAGACCCTGGCCAAGACAGGTCTGCCCTCGCGCGCCGAAATCACCGACGCAGCCATGGGCGAGCGGGCGGAATGCGTGATGCTCAACAAAGGGCCGCATATCACCGAGGCGATGCGAACCCTGGACGATATTCTGCGCCGCATGCAGACACATCAAACCAAGAAGCGGTCGCTTTTGCGCGCGCTGCGCGGGTGGGTCATGCCGGAAGAAGCCAAGAGTCAGCAAGCTTGAAGGAACAGCCAAACCGGGACCGGTCCGCAACCCGAAGAACCCATTTCTTTACGGCTTCGCCATTCACCCAGCAAAGACCCGCATGAATCAAGTTCATCATGAAGTGCCAACGCTTGAAGGGGAACACTTCGTCTATCGCCTGCCCCGGTGGCTCGTGCATCTGCTGCGCGCTTTTTCCGGGATCGCCGGCATCACGACAGCGCTTATTGCCATCCAGCACTGGGGCGACATGCCAGTCCAGTTTCGGGCGCTGACCTGCCTTCTTGTTCCCGGCTTTTTCTATTTTGCGACCACCCGGCGAACCGGTAATCGACATGTTCATTTGCTGGCCGATGAACAAGGCATGTTCTTCCCGGGCGGAGACAAGTGGCTTTTCGTTCCGTGGGCCAACATCTCGAATATCCGCGTAGTAAAGATCATGGATGGCAATGCCTCCACAGGCGTCGCCTTCAATTTGCGACTGTCGCCTCAGGAAGAATTTGAATTTTTCCAGAATCACCTGAAACCAGTCGACCACCTGAATTCTCGTGGACGGCTCCTGGCCGTCGGGTATGTCAATTGGCCGCCATCTCCAGGAAAACTGGCTGCAATATTGCTCGTCCTGAAGAACAAAAGGCGACAGGAGCGCGATATTCCCGCTACGCTAGTGGACGCTTAGCCAAATGGCGATTCCCTCGCGCGTTGACAAAACGCGGACGATCACCGACCGACAACCGTTTCCGCCGGCCAAGAGGCCGCTTAACCCGCTCGTAATCCGATTGCCCAAGTGGCGGGCAACCAATCACATGCAGATATTCATCGACACCGAATTCACCTTGCTCGCGCGAGAAGCAAGCATGATCTCCTTCGGTGCGGTGAGCGAAGACGGCCGCGAATTTTATTGCGAACTGGCGCCATTGCCGCTGAACGAGTGTTCTGCCTTCGTCCGCGAAATCGTGCTTCCGCTGCTCGAGGGCGGCGCGGCGGTTTGCCCGCGTGCCCGTTTTGGCGAACGGCTTGGTGCCTGGATAAGCCAGTTCGACAACCCGATGCTGCTCTCGGACAGCGACTGGGACGTCTATGTCGTGCGCCACGCCCTGAGTGGCGAGCGCAACCAGCGCCCGGGGCTGGTCACGCTTCCCGGCCCCGCAGGGCCGCTGGAGATCATGCTGCTGACAATTGCTCCGCTACCGGATGCGGAACTGGCGATCTTCGAACGCGAGTTGCAACAGCACTTCGCCCGCGACAACCGGCAACATCACGCGCTGGTCGATGCGCGGGCCATGCGGGAAGGCCTGCTCGCTGTCCGCTCTGCCGGAGGCAAACGGTAAATTTCCGCCGTCCACCCGGCTGCACTAGACGCCGGCCACGCGAGCAGCCGGGAAGCGGGCGGCGAAACGACTGCCGACACCCGGCGTGCTGGTGATGTCGAGTTGCGCCTGATGCCGGTTCAGCGAGTGCTTGACGATGGCCAGGCCGAGGCCGGTACCGCCGGCATCGCGCGAGCGCCCGCGGTCGACGCGATAGAAACGTTCGGTCAGACGCGGGAGGTGCTTGGCGTCGATGCCGATGCCGGTATCCTCGACCGCAAATTCGGCGCCTTGCGACGTCGCCTTCCATGACACGCGGACCGTGCCGCCAGCGGGTGTATAGCGCACTGCATTGGCGACCAGGTTACCGAGCGCACTGGTAAGTTCCAGTTCCGAACCGCGCAGGTCGCCGTGCCCGTCAGTGTCAACGACGATGGTGTGCTTGCCGGCCGAAAGCGCCTCGGCATCGCGACGCAATTTGTCGATCAGGCTGGCCATGTCGACCTGCTCATTTTCCGGGGGCGGCGCCGATTCGATCGCGGACAGCGTCAGAAGGTCCTGGACAATAGCCTGCATGCGCTGCGACTGCTCGGCCATCAGCGCCAGGTAGCGCTGCCGTTCGTCGCGGTCGACCTCGATTTCCTGCAATGTTTCGAGAAAACCGGAAAGCACGGTGAGCGGCGTACGCAGTTCGTGCGAGACATTGGCGACGAAATCACGGCGCATGCGGTCGAGGCGGTCGAATTGCGTGACATCCTTGATTTGCAACAGGCGCCGCTGATCCGCATAGGGAATCACGTGAATCGAAAGAACCCGGGCGTCAACGCGATCCGAACGCAGAATCAGAGGCTGCGTGAAATCCCCTGCCTTGAGATAGGTAATGAATTCCGGCTGGCGCACGAGATTGATGATAGGTTGCCCGCGGTCAACGCCGACGCTCAGGCCCAATTGCACCTCTGCCGCGGTGTTGCAAAATTCGATGGCCTCCCGCCTGTCGAGCAGCACAACGCCATCGTTCAACGCCTGGCCGGCGGCGGTCAGCATCTCGACCTGTGCCTGAGTCTGTGCAATCTGCCCGCGCAGGTCTTTTTCATGGCGATAGATACGTGCGAAGACGCCCCCCCAATATCTTGGCGCTTCGAGGTCGGGATCGGCGCACGGCGCCCTTGACCAGCGATCGAGACGGGCAAAATACCTGAACTGGAAGGCCAGTTGCAGCGCTAAGCCAAAACAGAAAACTGTCCATCCGACCCAGGGAGCAACGAGATAGGCAAGCGGCGCGGAAACGCCGGCCGCCAGCAAAACCAGCAGCAACGAGCGGATCAGATAGCCAGGCAAGCGCCTTAATCTCCTCGAAAGCGGTAGCCTGTGCCGCGCACCGTTTCGACGCGCTCGTGATGCCCGGAAGGCTCCAGCGCCGCGCGCAGGCGACGGATATGAACGTCGACCGTGCGCTCCTCAATGAACACATGGTCGCCCCATACCTCATCGAGCAACTGGGCGCGGGAATAAACGCGCTCGGAATGGGTCATGAAAAAGAACAGCATGCGGAATTCGGTCGGACCCAGTTCGATTGTCTGACTCCCGGCCTGCACGCGATGGGTCGCCGGATTAAGCTTGAGGTCACCGATTTCGATCGCCTCACCAGCAAGGTGCGGCGCCCGCCGGCGCAGCACGGCCCGGACGCGGGCAACCAGTTCCTTGGGCGAAAAGGGCTTGGTGACGTAATCGTCGGCGCCCGCCTCGAGACCCTGCACCTTGTCTTCCTCGTGGGCGCGGGCGGTCAGCATGATGATGGGCATCTCGCGCGTGCGTTCGTTGGCGCGAATCTTCTTGGCCAAGGCGACTCCGGACTGGCCTGGCAGCATCCAGTCGAGCACGACAAGGTCGGGCAAGGCGGCACGAATCGCCGATTCGGCCTCTTCCGCACTGCCAGCCCGCACCACCAGAAAGCCGGCGTGCTTGAGGTTGATGACAACAAGTTCCTGGATGGCCGGTTCGTCCTCGACGACCAGAATCGTCGGTGTCAAGCCTTCGTCTCCTTGGGCGGATGGCGGATATCCCGACCCTCGACGATGAAGACGACATGCTCGGCGATGTTTTTCGCGTGGTCGCCGATGCGCTCGACGGCGCGGGCGATCCAGATGATGTCGATCGACGTCGTGATGGTGCGTGGGTCTTCCATCATGTGCGTGATCAACTGGCGGACGATGGACTTGAACTCGACGTCGACTTCGGCATCGGCACCGATGATTTTCTCGGCAAGTTTGGCATCCAGGCGGGCGAAGGCATCAAGTGCCTCGCGCACCATGATCAGCGCGGCCTCGGCGATATGGCGCACACCAATTCCGTACTGCGACGGCATCTGGCCAGCCTCGTAGATACGGCGTACGCCCTTGGCGATCTTCTTGGCCTCATCGCCGGCGCGCTCGAGGTCAGTCACGATCTTGGTGATGCCGAAAACCAGGCGCAGGTCCGAAGCGGTCGGCTGGCGCTTGGCAATCAAGTGCGCACAACCATCGTCGATGGATATTTCGAAGTTATTGACCTTGCGGTCCGTCTCGACGATCTGCTTCACGCTGCCGATCTCACCGGAGCTGTAGGCATCGATGGCCGCAGCAACCTGGGTCTCGACCAAACCACCCATCTCGAGCACCTGGGTACGCAGGCCGCCGAGTTCATCGTCAAACTGGCTTGAAACATGCTGACTCTCGTTCATTTCGCTATCCTCGTTAGCCCATACGGCCAGTGATGTAGTCTTCTGTGCGCTGATCCTGCGGCTTGATGAAAACATCATCCGTCTTGCCGAACTCGACCAGCTCGCCCAAGTACATGTAAGCCGTAAAGTCGGACACCCGTGCCGCCTGCTGCATGTTGTGGGTGACGATGGCAATCGTGAATTCCTTGGTCAACTCGTGAATCAGTTGCTCGATGTGCATGGTCGAAATCGGATCCAGCGCCGAAGTCGGCTCATCCAGCAACAGAACCTGCGGCTTGACCGCTACACCGCGGGCGATGCACAGGCGCTGCTGCTGGCCGCCGGACAGCCCGGTGCCCGACTGCTTGAGCTTGTCCTTGACCTCGCCCCACAGTGCGGCCTTGGTCAGCGCCCATTCGATACGGTCATCCATCTGGTTGCGCGTCAGTTTTTCATGCATCCGCACGCCGAAGGCGATATTTTCATAGATCGACATCGGAAACGGCGTCGGTTTCTGGAACACCATACCCACCTTGGCCCGCAGTTCGATGGTATCGACATCCTTGTCGAGAATGTTCTTGCCATCGACGATCAACTCGCCCTCGGCATGCTGGCCGGGGTAGAGATCGTACATGCGGTTGATTGTACGCAAGAGGGTCGACTTGCCACAACCGGAAGGGCCGATGAAGGCGGTCACCTTGCCCTTGTAGATATCGAGGTTGATGTTCTTCAGGGCAATCGCCTTGCCGTAATAGAAGTTCAGGTTCCTGATACTGATCTGGGGAACCAGGTTTTCGCTGTGTTTTTCGCTAGGCATTGCAATTCATCTCGGTTGAATGGCTTATCGCAGGACTAATACTGTGTCGCCGACTCGCGGAACACAACGCGGGCAATAATGTTGAGGAGCAGCACCGCCATGGTGATGATGAAGACTCCGGCCCAAGCCAGCCCCTGCCAATCGGCAAAGGGACTCATGGCAAACTTGAAGATAGTCACCGGCAGATTGGCCATCGGCTCGGACAGGTCAAGGCTCCAGAACTGGTTCGACAGCGCGGTGAACAGCAAGGGAGCCGTTTCACCGGAAATGCGCGCGAGGGCCAGCAGAATGCCGGTCACCACGCCCGTCTTGGCGGAGCGCAAGGTCACCATCATGATGACTTTCCAGTGTGGCGCACCAAGGGCGAAGGCTGCTTCACGCAGGGTATTCGGCACCAGGATCAGCATGTCCTCGGTAGTGCGCACGACGACCGGGATCACCAGCAGAGCCAGCGCGACTGCGCCGGCAAACGCCGAGAACTTGCCGACCTGCGCTACCAGCACCGCATAGACGAACAGGCCGATGACGATCGAGGGCGCCGAAAGCAGGATGTCATTGACGAAGCGGGTAATCTTGCCCAGCCAGGTGTTTCGGCCATATTCGGCAAGATAGATGCCGGCCAGAATGGCGACCGGCGTCGCCATCAACATCGCCAGGCCAACCATGATCACGCTGCCGGCGATGGCGTTCTTGAGGCCGCCGGCACTGCCCGGCGGTGGCGTATTTTCGGTAAACAGCGTCAGCGACAGCGAACTGACGCCTTGTTCGAAAACCATCCAGAGAATCCAGATCAGCCAGAACAGGCCGAAGGCCATCGCCGCCATAGAAAGCAGCAAGGCCGTGGAGTTGATGATTTTCCGTTTAAGCTTGATGTTCATGGCCAGATTCTCACTGCTTGCCGCCCGAGTTCTTCTCCATTGAGAGGAGCAGGAACTTGGACAGGCTGAGGACGACGAAGGTAATCACGAAAAGGATCAGGCCAAGTTGAACTAGGGCCGCCGTGTACAACCCAGGAGTCGCTTCGGCGAACTCGTTGGCTAGCGCCGACGTGATGCTGTTGCCCGGCAGGAACAGCGAGAAATTGGACAGCAAGCTGGCATTGCCGATGATGAAGGTCACCGCCATGGTCTCGCCGAGGGCACGGCCCAGACCAAGCATGATGCCGCCGATGACGCCGACCCGCGTGTAAGGCAGGACAACCTTCCACACCACCTCCCAGGTCGTGCCGCCAAGGCCATAGCAGGATTCCTTGAGCAGGGGCGGCACCAGTTCGAACACGTCACGCATCACCGAGGCAATGAAAGGAATGATCATGATAGCGAGGATGATGCCGGCGGCCAAAATGCCGATGCCGAGGGCCGGGCCCTGGAACAGCCCGCCGATCAGCGGAACCTGGCCGATCGTCGCAGCCAGCCAAGGCTGGACGTACTTGCCGAAAATCGGCGCGAAGACGAGCAGACCCCAGATACCATAAACGATGCTGGGAATACCGGCCAACAACTCGATGGCGATGCCCAGCGGGCGGCGCAACCAGGTCGGCGACAATTCGGTAAGAAACAGCGCGATGCCAAAACTGATGGGAATGGCGATCACCAGCGCGATCACCGATGTGACGATGGTGCCGTACATCGGTACCAGCGCACCGAAACGCTCAGCCGGCGGATTCCACTCGGAACTGGTCAGGAAGCCGAATCCGAACGCCTTGATCGACGGCATCGCGCTCCAGGTCAACGAGACGACGATGCCCACCAGTAGCGCCAACGTAATCGCCGCGAAGATGCGCGTCAGATTCAGAAACAGCAGGTCGCCAAGCCGTCCCTTGTTATGTGATTCGTTCATTGCCGTCATCCGGTATTTTGTGCAGAAACCAAGGATTTAAGCTGGGCAATTGCGGCCCCCGCTTTGAAGCGGGTGCCGCAGTGCTTGCGCATTACCGACCAAAAATTACTTGGTGGCGACCGCCTTGCCGGAAGCATCCTTGATGTTACCCCACGAAGCGCCGATGGACTTGACCAAGCTATCCGGCAACGGGACATAATCCAGTTCCGAAGCCATTGCCGCGCCATTCTTGTAAGACCAGTCGAAAAACTTGAGTACTTCGGCAGCCTGCATCGGCTTGTCCTGAGCCTTGTGCATCAGGATGAAGGTGGCGCCGGTAATCGGCCAAGCATTCTTGCCCGGCTGATTGGTCAGGATCTCGCCGAAAGCCGATTTGCTCCAGTCGGCGCTGGCCGCAGCGGCCTTGAAGGTTTCATCATCCGGTGCGACGAAGGCACCACTGGCATTCTGCATCATGACCCATGCCAGTTTGTTCTGCTTGGCATAGGCATATTCGACATAACCGATGGAGTTCGGTATCCGCTGCAGGAAGGCAGCAACGCCTTCGTTACCCTTGCCGCCCATGCCGGTCGGCCATTGGACTGCCGTGCCTTCGCCAACCTTGCTCTTCCATTCGGGACTGACCTTGGAAAGATAATTGGTGAAGATGAAGGTAGTCCCGGAACCGTCCGCACGACGCACGACGGCAATATCGATATTGGGCAGCGAGACCTTGGGATTCAGTTCGGCAATCGCCTTGTCGTTCCACTTGGTGATCTTGCCAGCGTAGATATCGGCAAGCACGCTGCCGGTCAGGTGCAGTTGCCCCGGTTGCACGCCGGTAACGTTGACCACCGGTACGACACCGCCGATGACGGTCGGAAACTGAACCAGGCCATCCTTCTCCAGTACTTCCGCCTTGAGCGGCATGTCGGAGGCGCCGAAGTCGACCGTTTTGGCGTTGATCTGCTTGATTCCGCCGCCGGAACCAATCGACTGGTAATTGACCTTGTTGCCGGTCGCTTTCTGGTAGGCATCGGCCCACTTGGCGTAAACCGGGGCCGGGAACGAGGCACCAGCACCGGTGATTTCGACGGCCAGCGCCGAAGTTGCCGCGACACCCAGGGAAACGGCAAGCGCCGTGGCGCGGAACATGCGTGAATTGAACATTGACTGACCCTCTTGGAAATTAAGTGAGAGCTCTAGTCTACGTGGGGTTTGTTACAAAAAAATGACGAAATTGCGCGGCGCATCAAAGCAAAGGGCGCCACAGCGCCCCTTCTGGTCACAGTCGCTGTGCAGCAACTATTTCTTTGCCGGGCGCCCTGTCTTGATGCGGTCGACGCGCGCCATCACCGTAGTCAGTTCGACATCGTCGAACACTGACAGCAGCGCGATCCCGGCGCGCAGCAGTTCGCTGCGCTTGACATTGCCGCCGAGCGACGCAATGCGCTTCTTGAGCGCGGCAATCTGGGCATACTCGACCTCCGGCATCGAGAAGGCGTGGCGCACCAGTTTTGGCTTTTTACCTTTTGCTGGCTTCGCAACCTTGGCGCTGGTGGCCGGCCCCAAGACTGGCGGCCGCGCAAGCTTTACGGCCTGAGCCTTGGCCAGAGCATCGGCAAGCGCCTTTTTGTTCTTCGCCTTGGTTTCTTCCAGTCTGCTCGGCTTCGCTGCCGGCTTGACTGCTGCAGGCTTGGAGACTGCGGGCTTGGCGGGTTCCGTTTTCGTTGCTACCGGCGTTGCTTCTACCGGCGTATTGGCATCAGTCGGAGCGGCAGTCTTGGCAAGCTTTTCTTCGGACATCGATGTTTCCTTCAATACAAAGCATACAGTTTAGTGAATTACGCAAGTTGCAAGGTTAAATTTTTTTGACAGGTAAAATATCGGCTCTCAAAACAAGTGAGACACACCATGACCCAGGACGAACTCAAACAGGCGGTTGCCCAGGCGGCGGCCGACTACGTGGCCGCGAATGCCCCGGAAGGTAGCATCATCGGCGTCGGCACCGGCTCGACGGCGAACTGTTTCATCGACGCACTGGCGCCGTTCCGCGCCCGCTACAAGGGCGCCGTCGCCAGCTCGGAAGCGACGCGCAAGCGCCTTGAGGGCCACGGCTTTACCGTATTCGATCTCAACGATATCGATGAACTTCCGTTCTACGTGGACGGCGCCGATGAAATCGATGCCGGCCTGAACATGATCAAGGGCGGCGGTGGCGCGCTGACGCGGGAAAAGATCGTCGCGGCGGTCGCGCGGAAATTCATCTGCATCGCCGACGGCTCCAAGCTGGTCGAGATAATGGGCCGCTTCCCGCTGCCGATCGAAGTCATTCCGATGGCACGCGCCCACGTTGCCCGCGAACTGGGGAAACTCGGCGGAACACCCGTCCTGCGTGAGGGCTTCGTCACCGACAACGGCAACGTGATCCTTGACGTCAAGGGCCTCGAGATCATCGACCCGAAGGCCCTGGAGGCGCAGATCAACCACATTACCGGCGTCGTCACCAACGGCCTGTTCGCCATCCGCCCGGCCAACCTTCTGCTGCTCGGCACCGCCGAAGGCGTCAAGACCATTTTCTGATTCACGGTCCTGTCACATTGAGGCGCTAAGGTGGGGTGCATCCATCGCCACCCACCGGGAGCGCCCCATGTATTTTCCCCAGAATGAAACTGCCCAAGCGCGCGAACACAGGCTGAACAACCTGCTTGGAATATCCTCCGCCTGCTTCGAAGCAGGCCGGCGCCTTTCCGGCCTTGTCGCGGCGACCGGTCGTGATGCCCTGCTGTGAATGGCGCGGAATAAGAAGCCAGCGTGGCGGAGCAAAAGGGAGCCAGTCGATTGCTTAAAATGGACTCCTGAGAGTCCGGGTTGTGCTGCTGGT
>Ga0209048_10003493_pt1 | contig 15237 bp, 15 predicted proteins | sample FrelakmetCRP12CR_FD_187146 | JGI IMG/M metagenome (GOLD analysis project Ga0209048, IMG submission 187146) | Freshwater lake sediment microbial communities from the University of Notre Dame, USA, for methane emissions studies - CRP12 CR (SPAdes)... | ecosystem: Environmental > Aquatic >... | reverse complement strand
TGGCTGCCGTGGCCGCCGCCGCCGCCGGCTGTGCAGTCCGCCAGGCCGAGGCGCCGGCCGCTCGCGAACCGGCGCCGCCGGTCGCGACCATCGCAGTGCCGCAGGGAACGCGGGCCTACGACATCGACCCGGCACGCTCCCGACTCACCGTGCTCGTCTACCGCGCGGGCCCGCTGGCGCGGCTCGGCCACAACCACACGATCACCGCCGGCGAGGAGCACGGCGTGGTCTGGCTCGGTGCGACTCCCGCCACCTCTGGCTTCGAGCTCCATGTGCCGGTGGCCTCCCTCATCGTCGACGACCCGCAGGCCCGTGCGGCGGCCGGGGCGGAGTTCGCGGGCATCGTGCCCGAGGAGGCGCGCGCCGGGACGACCGCCAACCTGCGGCGGCCGGAGGTACTCGATGCCGCGCGCTACGCCGAGGTCGTGGTGCGCGCCGACCGAGCGGAGGGCAACTGGCGCGAGGCCGTTGTGCATGCCACGGTCACGATCCGGGACCTCCCGCGCACGATCGACGTCCCGGTGATGCTCGCAGTGTCGTCGGACACCGTGCGGGCCACCGGTGCATTCCAGATCCGCCAGACCGACTTCGGGATCACGCCGTTCTCGGTCGCGGGCGGTGCGATCCAGGTTGCCGACGTCGTGGACTTGAGCTTCGAGCTGACCGCTGTCGCGCGCCGCTGAGCGTCACTCCTCGCTGGTCGTGAGGAGCAGCAGCGTGCCTTCCGGCGCCTCGAGCAGCGCGTTGTCGCGGGCGCTCAGGCCGCGCGGCAGCCGGTCGCGAAACGGCAGGCCCCGCTCGCGCAGGCGGACGATGCGCTCAGTCATGTCCGGAGCGCTGAACGTGAGCACCGGCGCACGCAGGTCGAGATCGTAGAGCCCGACGTTGAGGTCGCGGCTCGCCACCACGACCTTGCCGAAGGGCTCGCGCACCGGGTCGAAGGCGATGAAGCCCAGCCGGTCCCAGAATGCGCTCGAGGCATCGAGGTCCGCCGTCGGGATGCCGAACTCCTCGAAGTAGCCGAGCTCCGTGGCGTGCGCAGCCGAGACGCCCGGTGGCGAGAACGTGCGCGCCTCGAGCAGCGTGACCATCTGCCCCGACGGGTCGAGGAACCCGAGCTCGTTGAACGACGCCTCGTCGAGCCGGGCGAACTCGAACTCGATGTCGAGCGCCTCGAGCGCCGGCGCGTGCCGCGCAAGTCCCGGCACGACCCAGGTGAGCGCCGGCGTCGGGGCGCGGGACTGGTGCAGCCCGATGCTGAGCCGTCCGTCGGTGACGACGCCGTAGGGGTGCGTCCAGGTGTCGCCGGTCGCTGCCTGCACGAAGCCGAGCGATTCGTAGAACGCGAGCGACGCCACGACGTCCGGGGCGCGGACGCTGACCTCGAGGAACCTTCCGAGGAGCCGCATCTCCCGGGGTCAGGCCTTCGCGCCCATCGCGAGCGCGCGCTCGCGCGCCGCGGCGTGGCGCGCCGGATCCTGGTCGCCCTCGAGCTCGGGCCAGCCGCGGGCGTGCGCGAGCACGACGGCCTCCAGCACGCCGACGTGCGCCCCGCTCGCGTTCAAGCAGGGCACGTAGTTGAACGCCTCGCCGCCGTGCGCGAGGAAGAGCTCTCGGTCCTGCATGTTGATCTCTTCGAGGGTCTCGAGGCAGTCGGTGGCGAAGCCGGGGCAGACTACGGTGAGGCGCTTGGGGCCGGAGCGTGCGTAGTCCTGGAGCAGGACGTCGACGTAGGGCTTCAGCCACTCCTCGCGGCCGAAGCGCGACTGGAAGCCGACCGACCACTCGCCTTCGGCGAGGCCGAGGCGCGCGGCGACCGCGCGCGCCGTGCCCTGGCAGAAGCAGTGATACGGGTCGCCGGCGAGGAAGTACCGCTTCGGGATGGAGTGGAACGAGAACAGCAGGTGCGTGCGGCCGTGCGTGCGCCAGTGCGCGGCCACGCTGTCGGCGACGGCGGCCAGGTAGCGCTCTTCCTCCCAGTACTGATTCACGAACCGCAGCTCTGGCATCCAGCGCCAGCGCGCGAGCTCCGACGTCACACGCGCGAAGATCGTCCCGGAGGTGGTGGAGGAGTACTGTGGGTAGAGCGGCAACACGAGAAGGCGCTGCACGCTGCGCCTGCGGAACTCCTCGAGCACGCCCGCGATCGACGGCTGCCCGTAGCTCATCGCGAGTGCGGTCACCACGCGCTCGCCGAACGCGGCGCCGAGACGCTCACCGAGCCGCCGTGTGAGCTCCCGCGAGGCAACGAGGAGCGGGGAGCCCTCGGGCGTCCAGATCTTCTGGTAGGCGCGTGCGCTCTTACTCGGTCGCGTGCGCAGGATGATGCCGTTCAGGACGAGCCACCACAGCGCGCGCGGCGCCTCGATCACCCGCGGATCGGAGAGGAACTCCCGCAGGTAGCGGCGCACCGCCGCCGGGCTCGGATCGTCCGGCGTGCCCAGGTTGACGAGCAGGACGCCGGTGCGCGGCGGCTGGCCGTGCGCGAAGTCGGGAGTGCCGATGAGTTGCGTCATGCGCCGTCCGGGGTGCTCGGGGAACGCCGCAAGATACCCTCTCCGGGCCGACCCTTGCTAGCTGTAGCGGGTGCCGGACTCGATGCGCGGCGACAGCCACAGCACAAGGAGCTGCAGCAGGCTCGCGGCCGCGCAGAACGCGAGCACGGGGATGGCCGTGTCGGTCGGTGTGATCCCCATCAGCTGCACGCACACGGCGGCGATGATCTGCTGCAAAAAGCCGAGCGTCGAGGAGGCGACACCTGCCTGCGCGGGCGCCTGCGCGACCGCGATCGCCGACATGTTCGGCATGAACAGCCCCTGCCCGAGGTAGAGCACGCCCATCGGCGCGAACATCCACAGCGGATGGCGCAGGCCCGCGGCCATGAAGAGCAGTGCGGCCAGCGCGCTCCCCGCCTGCAGGCACCCGCCGACCACGACCATCCAGTGCGGAGCGTGGCGCGCGGCCAGGCGCCCGACCAGCCAGTTGCCGGTCACGTAGCCGGCCACGACGAAGAGATAGTAGTAGCCATACTCCGTCGAGGGCCGCCCGAGGGCCGAGACCATCACGTACGGGATCAGCGAGACGAACACCAGGAACACGGCATAGGCCGCGGCCGTCTGCAGCGCGCAGCTCACGTAGAGCGGGTTGGCGAGGAGCCGGCGGGCGGCGGCGAACATCTCGCGCGCCGCGGGCGGTGAGGCGGTCGCGACGCGCGTCTCCGGCAGGTGCCGCCAGGCGAGGAACGTCGGAATGCTCGCGGCGACGATGAGCGCGGCGAACACCGAGCGCCAGCCAAGTCCCGCCGCGAGATAGCCGCCGAGCACGGGCGCGAGCCCGTTCGTCAGCACCGAGACGATGGCGAGCTGCGCCATGGCCCGCGCCATGCGCTCGGCCGGGAAGCGGTCGCTGATGATCGCGCGCGCCACCGCGAGCCCGGTCGCCGTGCCGAACGCCTGGATGGCACGCCCGGTGACGAGCCAGGGGAGTGTGCGCGCGGTGAGGCCGACGCTCGCGCCAATCATCACGATCGACATGCCGGCCAGGATCGCCGTGCGGCGGCCGAAGCGGTCGGAGACCGGCCCCCAAGTGAGGATGCCGATCGCGAAGGTGACGAGCGCCACCGAGAACGTAGCCTGCACCTGCGCCACGCTCGCGCCGAAGTACTCCCGCACCGCCGGCAGGGCCGGGATGTACAGGTTCGTCGCGACCGAGCCGACCGCGACGATGAACGCGAGAAGGAGGAGGAGCCTGCGGTCGCTCAACCCTCGATGCCGCCGATGCAGAGGTACTTGAGCTCGGTGTAATCGAGGATGCCGTACTTGGAGCCCTCGCGACCCATGCCGGACTCCTTGACGCCGCCGAACGGCGCGACCTCGGTCGAGATGATCCCGGTGTTGAGGCCGACGATGCCGTACGCCAACCCTTCGGCGACCCGGAACGAGCGTGCGAGGTCACGGGTGTAGAAGTAGGAGGCCAGGCCGAACTCGGTATCGTTGGCCATGCGGATGGCCTCCTTCTCGTCGCGGAACGAGAACACCGGGGCCACCGGGCCGAAAGTCTCCTCGCGGGCCACCAGCATGTTCGGCTTCACGTGCGTGATCACGGTGGGCTCGAAGAACGTGCCGCCGAGCGCGTGGCGCTTGCCGCCGAGCGCGAGCTTGCCGCCCTTGGCGAGCGCATCCGCGATGTGCTCCTCGACCTTGGCCACGGCCTTGGCGTCGATGAGCGGGCCCTGCTCGGTCGCACCGGCGAGCCCGTCGCCCACGCGCAGCTTGCGCACCGCCTCGACCAGCTTGGCGACGAACAGGTCGTAGACGCCTTCCTGTACCAGCAGCCGGTTCGCACACACGCAGGTCTGCCCCGTGTTGCGGTACTTGCTCGCGATCGCGCCCTGCAGCGCGGCGTCGAGGTCGGCGTCGTCGAAGACGATGAACGGCGCGTTGCCGCCGAGCTCGAGCGAGACCTTCTTCAGGGTCGGCACGCACTGGGCGAGGAGCTTCTTGCCGACTTCGGTGGAGCCCGTGAAGGTGAGCTTGCGGACGATGGGGTTCGAGGTGAGCTCGCCGCCGAGTGCGGCGGAGGGTCCGGTGATGATGTTGAACACGCCCTTCGGGATGCCGGCGCGGTGCGCGAGCTCCGCCATCGCGAGCGCCGAGTACGGCGTCTGCGTGGCCGGCTTGCAGATGAACGTGCAGCCGGCGGCCAGCGCGGGGCCCGCCTTGCGCGTGATCATCGCTGCGGGGAAGTTCCACGGGGTGATCGCCGCGACCACGCCCACCGGCTGGCGCATGACGAGGATGCGCTTGTCCGGCTGGTGGCCCGGGATCAGGTCGCCATAGAGCCGCTTGCCCTCCTCGGCGAACCATTCGATGAAGGAGGCGGCGTAGCCGATCTCCCCCTTCGACTCGGCGAGTGGTTTGCCCTGCTCGGCGGTCATGAGGACGGCCAGGTCGTCGGCGTTTGCCATCATCAGGTCGTGCCAGCGGCGCAGCAGCCCGGCACGGTCCTTGGCCGTACGCGCCGCCCAGGCCGGGAACGCGGCCGAGGCGGCGTCGATCGCGCGCCGGGTCGCCGCGGCATCGAGGTTGGGCACGGTGCCGATGACGGCACCGGTCGCGGGGTTCGTGACGTCGATCGTGCCGCCGCCGGGCGCGTCGATCCAGGCGCCATCGACGTAGCACTGCTGGCGGAGGAGTGTCGGGTCCTTGAGCTTGAGGGCCATGGTGTTTCCTTTTGGCTCGCCCGCCAAGGAGGGCGAGGGTCTGCTAACCGACGTGCTGGCGCAGGAACTCAAGGCTGCGCGAGAAGGCGAGGTGGGAGCTCGCGGCGTCGAAGGAGGCGCGCTCCGTGCAGTTGAAGCCGTGGCCGGCCGGGTAGAGGTGGTAGGTGCCTTGCGGGTAGGCCTTACGGATCTTCTCGACGTCCGCGAGCGGGATGTGCGTGTCCTTCTCGCCGAAGTGGAACAGCATCGGGCAGCGCGGCGTCTCGGGCAGCAGCTGGGCGATGCCGCCGCCGTAGTAGACGATGCCGGCCGCGATGTTGGTCCGGCAGCCGGCCAGGTACGCCATGCGGCCGCCCCAGCAGTAGCCGACCATGCCGACCCGGCCCGCGTGCACGGCGGCGTCGATGGTGGCGTTCAAGTCGGCGAGCACTCCCGCGGGACCGGCCTTCTGCATGTAGGCGATGCCCTGCTCGACGCTCTCGGGGTCGTAGCCCAGCTCGATGCCCTTCTTCTGGCGGTCGAAGAGCGCGGGCGCCCCGGCCAGATAGCCCTCGGCGGCGTACTGCTCGACGAGGCGGCGGATGTGCGAGTTGACGCCGAAGACCTCCTGGACGATGACGACGGCGCCCCGCGGCGGGCCTTCGGGCTTGACGAAATAGGCGGAAAACTCGTGGCCGTCGGCCGCTCTCAGCTGCAGGTTGCTCATGAGGATGAAGCCTCGAAGCTTGGGGAGGGAAGGGTCCCGGAGGAGACTTGGCATTTTATCAGGCCAGGCCCCCTCTGTTCTTGACGAGCAAACTTGCCTTCGCGTGATCGGGCCGGAGGCCATTGGGGGAAGGGGCCGGACTCCGCGGCCCCGATCCCGGGCTAAGGGGAAATGGCGGTACCCTTATCGGACGGACTGTCTGATGCGCACCACCGCGGCCGTGTTTCCTGGCGCGTTGAGCAAATGGCTAGGCAGTCTTCCGTATGGCACACGGGCGTCCACCTATAATCCCGACCGCCATGCGTGCTGCCCCCGGTCGCTTTCGTCACCTCCTGTTGCTGGGACTGGCCGCCTTCCTGCTGCCCGGATGCGGGCCCAGGCCAGCGTCGGCCCCGGCCCGTGACCACGCGGCAGAAGCGCCACTGCCGGCCTCGAGCGAGACTGCCGCGCGCCTGAATGCGATCGCCGAGCAGTACTACGCGGACTACCTCGCGCTGCACCCGCTCGTCGCGACCGCGCTCGGCGATCACCGCTACGACGACCGGTTCGGCGATTACGCGAGCATGAGCTGGCTGGCCGACGGCCTCGCCATCGAGCAGGAAACGCTCGAGAAGCTCGCGACGCTCGATCCCGCGCGGCTCACGCCCGCGGAGCAGCTGACCTTCGAGGCGCTGCGCCGCGGCCGGGAGATCAACGCCGAAGGGTTCCGCTACCCGAGCGAACTGCTGCCGTTCGATGCCGTCTCCGACCTGCCCATCCGGTTCGCGCTGCTGGGTTCCGGGCAGGACGCGCAGTCGTTCCGCACGGCCCGTGATTACGAGAACTTCCTCTCGCGCATGGACGGCTTCGTCGCCTGGGTCGACCAGACGATCAACAACCTGCGCTCGGGCGTGAGCCGGGGTATCGTCCAGCCGCGCACCGTCATCGAGCGCGTATTGCCGCCGCTCAAGGCGCTCGCCGTCGCGGATCCGACCGAGAGCGTCTTCTGGCAGCCGATCGTCAATTTTCCCGCGGATCTCAAGCCGGCCGAGCGCCAACATCTCGCGAGCGCGTACCGCGAGCGTCTCGACACCAAGGTGCTGCCGGCCTATCGACGCCTGCACGATTACCTGCAGAAGGAGTACCTGCCTCAGGCCCGCACCGCGCGCATCGGCATGGACGCGCTCCCGAGCGGCGATCGCTGGTACGCCTACCTTATCCGCTACTACACCGGCACGGATCTGACGCCGGCGGAGGTCCACGCGCTCGGCCTGCGCGAGGTGGCGCGGGAACGCGCCGAGGCGGAGCGCCTGATGCGCCAGAGCGGTCATGCGGGCGACCTGCGCAGCTACTTCGACGCGATGCGCAGCGACCCGGCGGCCTACTACCCCGACGGTCCCGCGCTGCTGGCTGGCTACGCCGCCATCCGTGATCGGGTGCGCGACGCGATGCCGCTGCTGTTCGCTGAGACACCGCGCACACTGCTCGAAATCCGGGAAGTGGAGCCGTTGCGGGGCAAGTTCATGGCCGCCGTCACGTACCGGCCGCCGTCCGTCGATGGGCACGGCCCTGGCGTGCTGTACGTGAGCACCACGGACCTCGAGACGCGCCCGAAGTACCTCATGGAAACCTCGTATCTCCGCGAAGCGATGCCCGGGCGCCACCTGCAGGCCGCGCTCGCCCTCGAGAACGTATTGCGGCCGCGCCTCTTCCGCTTCGGTGAGGAGTTCGCGTTCAAGGAAGGCTGGGCGCTGTATTCGCAGTCGCTCGGCCGCGATCTCGGCCTCTACGCCGACACCGACAGTCTGGCGGGCTATCAGATGACGCAGCTGTGGATGGCGGCCCGGGTGGTCGTCGACACGGGCCTGCACTCGAGGGGCTGGACGCGCGAGCGCGCCATCGACTACCTGCGCGCGAACAGCGGGCTCACGGAGGCGGCAATCGCCGCGGAGGTCGATCTGAGCCTCGCCTCACCTGGCAAGCTGCTCGCGTTCAGGGTCGCGCAAGTGCGCATCCTCGAACTGCGTCGGCGGGCGCAGGAGAGGCTCGGGCCTCGCTTCGACATCCGCGAGTTCCACACCCAGATGCTCGAGGACGGCCCGCTGCCGCTCTCGGTGCTCGAACTGAAGATCGGCCGCTGGATCGCCGCATCGGGCTCCCGCTCCTAGCGGGAGCGGGCCCCCTACCGGTTCTTCCCGTACTCCAGCGTGTCGATGCGGTCGACCTTGCCCGCGACGATACGCGCGCGGCGCATGAACTGGCTGGGTCCGAAGTCGTAGGTCCACAGGTCGACGGGCACCTCTTACTCGCCCGGGAAAGAGTACTCCTGACCGCCGATCTCGTAGCGCGGCCGCCGCAGGATGAAGGTGCCGGACTTCTCCGCGGGCTCGCCGCAGTACTGCAGCACTTCGTGGATGGAATCGCCTTCGCTGATCAGCTTGCTGCCGCAGCGCATCGGGTCGCTGGCGAACGCGAATGACGACACCAGCGCAAGGGCGAGCATGGGCAGGAACCTCAAAAATCCCGCCCGGCGCTCTCCCAATTGGGCTGCGAGCGGGCGACCGCCGGTCGGTTCAGCGCTGGCCAGCCTCTCGTCAGCCATAGTTGCCCATGCAATCGTCGTCCAGTTCGCCGCCGCTGCAGCGCCGGTCAAGGGGCGGCCTCTTGGGGGCCGACCATGGGCGTCCTGATCTCCACGGCCACCTCAATTCAGACCGACCCGACGCAGGGGTCATCGCAAGAGCCGGACCCATCGCCATACGTATGGATCGACACGATGGAAGATGCTTGCAAGATTGACACGGGACCCGTTCGTCGGGGTGGGCGCCCAGCTCACCTTGCCTGCCGTCGGTGCTGACCGACCCGCGTCGACAGCCCATGGGCAATGGGCGAACGACAGAGCCAACTTATTGATTCTGTTTATGTGGAAAGAATGGATGTCGACTGGTTTCCTGACAACCGAGCGGGGCACACGGCTCACCGATGACCGTGTAAGTAGTCCCGACAGCCAACTCCTCCCGCGCTCAATCCCCATCGCCTTGAGGGAATACCCCAGGATCCGGGCCTTATTCCTTGTCGGAACCGGCAGCGACCTTAACGGGCCGCTCTCCCTGACCCGACTTGAATATGATGAAGACGGCGCGGTAGGGTCGTGGTCAGTCTCACCGCGGCCTTGGTCCGACCGGGCTTTGAGCCCTGTCAAGTTTGCAGATGATCTGTTGCGGCACAGCAATTCACGCGACCTGCTACTCTGACGGGCCCATCGGCTAGCTCCTTCAGAAGCATGCCCCTCGACCGCACCTTCGACCGCCGCCTGGCCTGCCTGGTGAACAGCCGGGCCAGAGGGACCCTGCAGGGCGGCCTTAAGGGAGTCGAGAAGGAGTCCCTGCGGGTCACCCCGCAGGGGCTGATCGCGAGGACGCCGCACCCGAAGGCCCTCGGCTCGGCGCTCACCAACGAGCACATCACCACCGACTACTCCGAGGCGCTGATTGAACTCGTCACGCCGGCCTTCCCGCACAGCTGGGAGCTGCTGCAGTACCTCTGCGACCTGCACCAGTTCGTCTACCGGCACCTGGGGGATGAACTGCTCTGGGCGACCAGCATGCCCTGCGCCATCAAGGGCGACGACAGCATCCCGATCGCCGAGTATGGGACCTCCAACGTCGGGCGGATGAAGACCGTTTACCGCCAGGGCCTTGGGCTGCGCTACGGGCGGGTAATGCAGGCGATCTCCGGTGTGCACTTCAATTACTCGTTCCCTGAGCACTTCTGGCCGGTGTACGGCGAGGTGCTCGAGGCGCGCGACACCGGCCAGGACTTCCGCTCCGACACGTATTTCTCGCTGCTGCGCAACTACCGCCGCCACGGCTGGATCGTGCTGTACCTGTTCGGCAACTCGCCGGCGATCTGCCCGTCCTTCCTTCAGGGCCGCAAGGTGGACTGGCTCGAGGAGTTCGTTCCCGGCAGCCTCTACGCACCGTACGCGACGTCGCTGCGCATGAGCGATCTCGGCTACCGAAACAAGAGCCAGGCGGGCCTCAACGTCTCGGTGAACAGCCTCGATCACTACATACGCGACCTGACCGATGCGATCAGCACGCCGCACCCCGACTACCAGAAGATCGGCGTGAAGGTGGACGGCGAGTACCGGCAGCTGAACGCTAACCTGCTGCAGATCGAGAACGAGTACTACAGCTTCATCCGCCCGAAGCGCGTCACGCCGTCGGGCGAGCGCCCCACCACCGCGCTGCGCCGTGGCGGCGTGCAGTACGTCGAGATGCGCTCGCTCGACGTGAGCGCGTTCGACCCGGTGGGCGTGAACCAGAACAAGCTGCGCTTCCTCGAGGCGTTCGCGGCGTTCTGCGTACTGCGCTCGAGCGCGCCGATCCAGAACTCCGAGCAGTCCGAGCTCGATGGCAATCACGCGCTCGTCGCGCGCGAGGGACGCCGGCCGCGGCTGCTGCTGCGTCGCGACGGTCGCGACGTGCCGCTCAGGGACTGGGCGCTCGAGATCATCGACTCGATGCGTGGCGTGTGCGAGTTGCTCGACGACGGCGCTCCGCAGCGGCCCTATGGCGCGGCGCTTGAGGCGCAGGAGGCGAAGGTGCGGGACATGTCGCTCACGCCGGCTGCGCGCTCGCTGCAGGAGATGCGCGAGAACGAGGAATCGTTCTTCAAGTTCGCGCTGCGCATGTCGACTTTACATAAGGCGTACTTCCTCGAGCTCTACTCGCCGAACGAGTCCCGCCAGGACGAGTTCGCCGCAGAGGCGGAGGAGTCGCTGCACGCGCAAAGACGCGTGGAGGCGGCGGACCGGCTCAGCTTCGATGAGTACCTGGCCCAGTATTTCGCCATGTGACGCAGCGCACAGTTTCGTGCGAGGGCGCTCCCACACTTGGGTGACGAATTGCAGCCGGCGGCGTGGTATCCGCTAGCCGAATTAGGAATGGTTGTCATCAACGCGTCATCATGGCGTTGCACGCCGCCCGAGCGGTCAACTCGGCGGTGGTCACCACAGCAAGCCCGGCACCGAATTGCGGGCGGAACGGGAGAGTGAGGCAGGCATGAGCAAGAAGGACGAATCGCAGCGGCTGCGAGACGCACCTGTCGCCGGCACTTCGGCCGCGTCCACCTGGGATCCCTATGAAGTCTGGCTCGACCGGGTGAAGAAGCCCCGCGACGCGCTGGGCGCCCCCCTGCAGACCACGATCAAGCTGGCCGGTCCCGAGATCACCGAGACCGCGCGGCTCCGGGCCCTCACCGCACCGCTCTCGCGCTGACGGCGGGACCACGATCAGTCCTTCAGGATTCCCGTCTTCAGCAGACCGTTCGAGTCCATCGCGCCGCGCAGCATGCCCGGCGAATTGAACGGCATCGCAATGCGCCCGTCACGGCCGACCACGATCACGCCACCCGACCCGCCGAGTTTCGCGAGCTGCCTCATCACCGCCTCCTCGGCGGCAGCGACGATGTCGAGCCCGCGATAGCGCACGAGCGAGGCAATCTCGTGAGCCACGGTAGCGCGGATGAAGTACTCGCCGTGGCCGGTGGCCGAGACCGCGCAGCAGTCGTTGGCGGCATACGTGCCCGCACCGATTATCGGGGAGTCCCCGACACGTCCCCAGCGCTTCCCCGTCATGCCGCCGGTCGAGGTGGCCGCTGCGAGGTTGCCCTGCGCGTCGACCGCCACCGCACCGACCGTGCCCATGAGTGAGTCTTCGCGGCTGCCTGGCTCACCGCGCAGACAGCGTTCGAGCTCGAGCCGGCGCCGCTCCGTCGTGAAGTAGCTGTTCGGCACCGGCGCGAGCCCCTGCTCGACGGCGAACGCCTCGGCGCCGGGGCCCGCCAGCATCACGTGTGGCGAACATTCCATGACGAGGCGGGCGAGCTCGACCGGATTGCGGACGTGCCTGAGCCCGGTGACCGCGCCCGCGCGAAGGTCGCGACCGTCCATCACCGCGGCATCGAGTTCGTGCGTGCCGTCGGCCGCGAGCACGGCGCCACGGCCGGCGTTGAAGAGCGGATCGTCCTCGAGCACCCGCACGGCCGCCACCACGGCGTCGAGACTGGACCCGCCGTGGGAGAGAATCTCGAAGCCGGTCCGCAGCGCGCACTCGAGCCCCGCCCGGTACGCGCGCGCATTCTCGGGTGTCAGCTCGGCGGGAGCGGGCGTTCCGGCGCCGCCGTGGACTGCGATGGCATGCGTCATGCCCGCATTATCGCCGCGACCGCGTCGGACGGAGTAGTCATGGGCATAATTGCCGCTTGCTGCGCTTGCGAGATGGCGCGGTACCGCGCCATCAACTGAGTCCAGCATGCCCCAAGCCGAATTTGCGACCGAGCTACTCGAACTCTACCCGGCCCTGGCCGGGTTGAGTCCGGCGCAGCTGGGCGCCGCGCTCGCTGAAGCACAACTGGTCACCGTGCCGCAGGGCACACAACTCTTCGCGGAGGGCTCGGTGTGCCGGCAGTTTCCGCTGGTCCTCGCGGGCTCGATCCGCGTGGCCAAGGTGGGCGAAGGCCGCGAACTGCAACTGTATCGCGTGGCTCCCGGCGAGAGCTGCGTGCTGACCAGCAGTTGCCTCGTGGGCGGCAGCGATTACCCCGCCGACGGCGTTGCCGAAAGCGAGGTGCGTCTCGTCCTCCTGCCGCGTCCCGTATTCGAGCGCCTCATCGCCCAGCACGCGCCGTTTCGACAGTACGTCTTCGGGCTGTTCGCCGAACGGCTCGCCGAGCTCATGGCCCTGGTCGAAGCGGTCGCATTCCACAGGCTCGACCGGCGCCTGGCCGCGGCCCTGCTCGGGCGCGGCAAGCTCATCGAGCTGACGCACCAACAGCTCGCCGACGCGGTCGGCAGCGTGCGGGAGATAGTGACACGGGTGCTCAGGAGCTTCGCCGACCAGGGTCTCGTGCGGCTCGGACGCGGTTCCATCGAGGTCCTCGATGCCGTGGGGCTGCGCCAGGTCGCCTCGGGCACGTGAGCCGCTGTGGTCCGCCCGCGGGGCCCGCTCGGTGACTTTGGTTACTGAAGCCAGGAACGCTGCGCACTAGCATGTCTTCCAGCCCGCCGGCCTCTGCGGCCGGCCATTCGTCAACGCAACCCGGGAGAAGTGAGCATGGCTGCCAACGTCGGTGGATTCGATCGCGTTCTGCGCATCGTCGCGGGACTGGCCGTGCTGCCCCTTTTCTTCATCCTGCAGGGCAACGCGCGCTACTGGGGGCTGGTCGGGCTGGTCCTGCTCGTCACGGGCGTCTTTCGCTTCTGCCCCGCGTACACGCTGATCGGCGTGAGCACCTGCCCGGCGGATAAGGGCAAGCGCTGATCGCAGCGAAGCCCTGAGGCCGACCCTCCTCGCGCTACAGGGACCGGGCGGGTCAGTCCGCCAGCGTCGACTGCAACCAGCGGCCGAGGCCGCCGAGATCCATCGCGCCCGGCTGGCGCGCGACCTCGCGGCCGTCACGGAACAGCATGAGCGTCGGAATGCTGCGGATGCCGAATCGCGCGGGAATGTCCGGCGCCTCGTCCGTGTTGAGCTTGGCGAAGCGCACCGCGGGCTCCAACCGCCGCGTTGCCTCCTCGAACACCGGCGCCATCGAACGGCACGGCCCGCACCACGGTGCCCAGAAATCCACGACGACCGGCACGCCGCTCCTCGCCACGTGCTGCTCGAAGTTCGCCGCTGTGAGCGCCACCGGGTGCCCGTCGAACAGCGTCGTGCGGCAGCGCGGGCACTTCGGCGCATCGCCCAGGCGCCCGGCCGGAACGCGCACGACTCCGGTACAGTGCTGGCAGACGATCTGGGTCGAGCCGTCGGTCATAGGGCACCTCGCGCACTCGCGAAGAGCCCACCGTTGGGGCGACGCGGGCGGATGCAAGTCGTTACGCCGGCCGCCCCTTGCAGCGGCCGGCGATTGCCGCCACCTTAAGCAACTGCGAGGGCCCGCCGCGGCGCGGCGGGGCTGGAGTCACATCATGCAGTTCAAGGACTATTACGACGTCATGGGGGTCGCGCGCGGCGCGAGCCAGGACGAGATCAAGCGCGCCTACCGCAAGCTCGCGCGCAAGTACCACCCCGACGTCAGCAAGGAGAAGGACGCCGAGGAGAAGTTCAAGGAACTGCAGGAGGCCTACGAGGTCCTGAAGGACCCCGAGAAGCGCGCCGCCTACGACCAGCTCGGCGCCAATTTCCGCCAGGGCCAGGAGTTCCGTCCGCCGCCCGACTGGGGCAAGGGCTTCGAGTTCTCGCGCGGCGGGGCCGGTCCCGGCGGCGGCTTCAGCGACTTCTTCTCCGAGCTCTTCGGCGCGCGCAGCCCGTTCGGGGGGGCGCAGCCGGGCGGCGGGCACGGCGCCCGCGGCTTCGCCGCGGCGGGCCAGGACCACGTGGCGCGCGTCGAGATTGACCTCGAGGACGCGTTCCGCGGCGGGACCCGCACCATCGATCTGCGTGCCCCGGAGATGACCGCGGACGGCCACGTGCTCGTCAAGCCGCGCACGCTGCGCGTGTCGATCCCGGCGGGCGTGGTCGACGGCCAGCAGATCCGCCTCGCCGGGCAGGGCAGCCCGGGCGTGGGCGGCGGCCCGACGGGCGACCTCTACCTCGAGGTCAACATCCGCCCGCACCCGACCTTCCAGCTCGACGGCCGCGACGTCTCGGTCACGCTGCCGGTGGCGCCGTGGGAGGCCGCGCTCGGCGAGACGGTGTCGGCGCCGACCCTCGGCGGACCCGTCGACATGAAGCTACCGGCAGGCGCGCGCGCGGGACAGAAGCTCAGGCTGCGGGGACGCGGGCTGCCGGGCGCCACCCCCGGCGATCAGTATGTGGTGCTCAAGATAGTTCTGCCGCCCGATAGCCCGCGCGCTCGTGAGATCTTCGAGCAGATGAAGCGCGAAGTGCCCTTCGATCCCCGTGCCGGCCTGGCCCGCTGAGGTGCAGCGATGACGAACATCGATTGGATACTCGAGGGCGAGATGCTCGACGAGAGCGTCTGGTACGCGTTCGCTGATTTCTGCGCGGTACTCAGGGCCGAGCGGCCCTGGGTGCTCGAGCTGGTCGAGATCGGACTCCTCGAGCCGCACGGTGCGGCCCCAGAGGCGTGGCGGTTCGCCGCGCGCGACCTGCTGCGCGCGCGCACGACCGCGCGCCTCGTCAACGACCTCGGCGTGAACCTTGCCGGCGCCGGCGTCATCCTCGACCTGCTCGAGGAGCGCCGCGAGCTCATCGCGCGCCTCGAACGCATCGAGCGGCTGATCGAGGACTAGAAGGGGGCTCAGCCGATCGCGGCGCCGAGCCAGTGGCCGATGAGCCACGTGGCGCCGGCCGCGCCGATG
>Ga0209048_10003492_pt1 | contig 15238 bp, 14 predicted proteins | sample FrelakmetCRP12CR_FD_187146 | JGI IMG/M metagenome (GOLD analysis project Ga0209048, IMG submission 187146) | Freshwater lake sediment microbial communities from the University of Notre Dame, USA, for methane emissions studies - CRP12 CR (SPAdes)... | ecosystem: Environmental > Aquatic >... | reverse complement strand
ATGCTTTTTCCTTAACTCTGGTAGGTATGGTAGCTTTTTATTTAATTGAAAATTTTATTTTGCACCTGCACCACCATGAGGGAGATGAGCATCCCTTGGATGCCACAGTACCGATGATTTTAATTTCTGATGCTATTCATAATTTTATAGACGGAGCGATTATGGGGGTTGCCTATTTAACCAGTATCCCTTTGGGCATCACGACGACGCTGGCTGTTATTGCCCATGAAATCCCTCATGAACTCAGCGATTATACGATTTTGCTCTATGGAGGTTTCAACAGGAAAAAAGCTCTCTGGTACAATTTTTTATCCGGACTTACGGCTTTGGTAGGAACCATCACAATATTAGTATTTTCAACAAAAATGTTGTCGCTTTCGCCTTACCTTCTCGGTTATGCAGCGGGTAAGGTGTTGGCGGGCGTCGATCGTCGCCCGCCAGGCGGTGAACCCCCGGCTGTTCTGATCGGGAAGGACACGCGCATCTCCGGCTACATGCTCGAATCTGCCTTGCAAGCAGGCCTGTCGGCCGCCGGGGTGGACATCTATCTGAGCGGCCCCATGCCGACGCCGGCCGTGGCCTATCTGACGCGCGCCCTGCGTCTGTCGGCCGGCATTGTCATCAGCGCGTCGCATAATCCGTTCGAGGATAACGGTATCAAGTTCTTCTCCGCGTCGGGCGACAAGCTGCCTGACGCTGCGGAGCACGCCATCGAGGCGAGGCTAGAGGATCCTATCGAGACTGCCCCCTCCGCACAGCTCGGAAAGGCGCGGCGTCTGAACGATGCCGCTGGACGCTATATCGAATTCTGCAAGAGCACATTTCCCAACGACCTCGACCTGCGCGGGCTGAAACTGGTGGTCGATTGCGCCCACGGTGCTACCTACCACATCGCCCCTCACGTGTTTCACGAACTCGGCGCTGATGTAATCGCGATCGGAACCAAACCCGACGGCCTCAACATCAATCATGAATGCGGCGCTACCCATCCGCAGGCTCTGTCCAAAGCGGTGCGGGAAAATGGTGCGGACTTAGGTCTGGCGTTGGACGGGGACGGCGACCGGCTGACCATGGCGGACTCGGATGGCCGACTGTACGACGGGGACCAACTCCTTTACGTGATTGCACGCCAGCGTATCGGTGCGAAATTGCTAAAAGGCGGAGTGGTCGGCACACTCATGACCAACTTCGCGCTCGAGCAAGAGTTCAAACGCCTTGCCATCCCGTTCGTGCGCGCAGCGGTCGGCGACCGCTACGTTCTCGAGGAATTACGTGGGCGCGACTGGCAACTGGGAGGAGAAAACTCCGGCCACATAATTTGCCTCGACAAACACACCACCGGCGATGGGATCGTGTCGGGCCTGCAGGTGTTGCATGCAATGTGTGCCAGCCAGCAGTCCCTGGCGGGACTGCTCGAGCCGCTCCGGCTATATCCCCAGATCCTCTTGAACGTGCGCCTGGAGCGCGGGGGTGTGGATCCGCGCAAGGATCCGAAGGTCCAAGCGGCGGTTCGCTCGGCTGAGGCGTCCTTACGCGATGCGGGCCGCGTCTTGTTGCGGCCGTCGGGGACAGAGCCGGTGATACGGGTCATGGTCGAGGGCGAATCCGAACAACTCGTGAGGCGTTTAGCCGAGTCCATCGCCGATACCATCCGACAACAAGCGGCCGCGTGACCGCACAGACGACAGACTTTCCCGGGCGGTTTCCCCGTTGCCCGCGGCAACCAGCCAAATCTCAGCAATCAAACTGTCACACGACTAGTCTAAACTGGCTCGTGGAACCGAGCACTACTATTTTTTCGTCCTTGAGACAGGAGCAGTACTCCGAATGAAATTAGCTAAATTCAATCAGCTCTGGATTGGCGCAGCGATAGCTGCGAGTCTCTTCGCTTTGGCGGCGCCCGTCCGCGCGCAGTTGGTCAAAGTCGATGGCTCGAGCACCGTATTCCCGATCACCGAAGCTGTGGCCGAAGATTTCCAGCAGTCCACCAAAGGCAAAGTCAGGGTCACCGTCGGGATCTCTGGAACGGGTGGCGGCTTCAAGAAGTTCTGCCGCGGCGAGACGGACATCTCCGACGCATCTCGCCCGATATTGAAATCGGAAATGGAGATCTGCAAGGCAGCCGGCATCACCTACTACGAGCTGCCCATCGCTTACGACGCGCTGACGATCGTCATGAACCCGCAGAATACGTTCATCAAGAGCCTGACGATAGCCGAACTGAAGAAGATGTGGGAGCCTGCCGCGCAAGGCAAGGTCACGAAGTGGAAGCAAATCAACCCCGCCTGGCCTGATCAACCGCTCAAGCTGTTCGGCCCTGGTGCGGACTCCGGCACGTTCGATTATTTTACCGAAGCCGTGGTCGGCAAAGCCAAGTCCAGCCGGGGGGATTTCACCGCCAGCGAGGACGACAATGTACTGGTTCAAGGTGTGGCTCGCGATGTAAACGCGCTGGGCTACTTCGGGTTTTCGTACTACAACGAAAACCGGGACAAGTTGAAGGCAGTTCCAATCGTTGCCGCCCCGGGCAAACCCGCGGTCGAGCCGTCATTCGAGACGGTTATCAACGGCACCTACCAGCCACTGGCGCGTCCTATTTTCATCTACATCAACTCGAAGGCGTACGAGCGTCCCGAGATCAAACAGTTTGTCGAATTCTACATGAAGAACGCGGAACGCCTGGTGAAGGAAGTAAAGTACGTGCCTCTTCCTGCCAAGGCCTACGCGTACAACATCGAACACATAGAGAACAAGCAGCTGGGAACCAAGTTCGGCGGAGAAAACAAGGTCGGTCTGACCATTGAAGAGCTGATGAAACTGGAAGCAAAACTGTAGATTCGGTAGCGCTGGTCTGGTCAAACGAGAGGGGCTTGGAGCCCCTCTCGCATCGTGGTGCAGGGTAATCGCGGCGTGTTGTGTTTCCGGGCACGCTGCCCGCCGCTATGGATCTGGCATGTCTGCCTGTTATCGAAATGGGGGGCATGCTGCCCGCTGTTATGGCTTCGGGCCTCGCTGCCCGTGGTGCCTTCTGGTGTACACTGCCTCCGACAAGAAGGCCTATGCCTCCTCCCTCCGCCTCGCACACACAAGAGCTCCCAGCGGTGGCAGACCACGTTGTAAGCCGACGGCTATCCCGACGAAAGACCCGTCACCTGCAGGAGCGGTTCATCGAGTTCACTCTGGCCGGCGCGGCGATATTCTCCGTCGCGGTCACGCTCGGGATCGTTTACGTCCTGGTATCCGAGTCCGTGCAGTTCTTCCGCCACGTGTCGATCTGGAATTTCCTGACCGACACGCAGTGGACGCCGCTGTTCGACGACGCGCACTACGGGATCATCGTCCTCCTATCTGGAACGGTGGTCAGTTCCTGCGTCGCACTTGCCGTGGCGATTCCGCTCGGCACGATCATCGCGATCTATTTGTCCGAGTTCGCTCCGTTCTCCGTGCGTGAGGCGGCCAAGCCGCTGCTCGAACTGTTGAGTGGCGTGCCTACGGTGGTCTACGGCTACTTTGCGCTGCTGTTTGTCACGCCCCTGCTGCAAAAGTTGATTCCGGGCCTGCCGGGATTCAATCTGCTCTCCGCTGGGCTGGTGATGGGAATCATGATCATTCCTTACGTGAGTTCGTTGAGCGAGGACGCCATGCGCGCCGTGCCGATGAGCATGCGTGAAGGCAGTTACGCGATGGGCGCCACCCGCTTTCAGACCGCCATCCGCGTAGTCACCCCGGCTGCGCTGTCGGGTATTACCGCAGCCTATATCCTCGGCATCTCGCGGGCAGTCGGAGAAACCATGATCCTCGCCGTGGCGGCGGGGATGCAGCCGAACTTGACCTGGAATCCCATGGAGCCGGCTGCCACCATTACGTCGTTTATCGTCCAGGTGGCGCTCGGTGATCTGCCGCACGGGAGCATCGGTTATCAGACCATTTTTGCCGCTGGACTCACGCTGATGGTGTTGACGCTTTCGTTCAATATTCTGGGTCACTTCCTGACCCGGAAATATCGCCAGGTCTATTGACCATGGACCAGACGACCCTCCGGGGAATTCGACAACTCATCGCCAAACACAAGCGCTGGGACCTGATCTTCGCCTCCATCGGCCTGCTCTCGCTCGCTATCGCAGGATTGACCTTCTCCGCTCTGGTGATCGACATGGCCATCGATGGATCCCCCAGGCTGTCGTGGGATTTCTTCACCAACTTTCCGTCCAGGCGCCCGGCGCAGGCGGGGATTCTCTCCGCTTGGGTCGGCAGTACGCTCGTCATGCTCGTGACCGCAGCAGCGGCGATACCCGTGGGCGTCGCGAGCGCAGTCTATTTGGAAGAATACGCACCGAAGAACTGGTTCACCGCGATCATCGAGATCAATATCACCAACCTCGCAGGGGTGCCCTCCATCATCTACGGGCTGCTCGCACTAGGACTGTTCGTCTACGCGCTTGGGCTCGGCCAGAGCATTCTTTCCGCTGGCCTGACGCTAGGATTGCTGATTCTCCCCATCGTCATCGTGGCCACGCGCGAGTCGATCCGCTCGATTCCTTCGGCCATCCGCGAGGCCGCCTACGCGGTCGGCGCCACAAAATGGCAGACCACCTGGAACCACGTGCTGCCCTATTCGCTGCCAGGCATCATGACCGGCGTCATCATCGGCATGGCGCGGGCAATCGGCGAGACCGCCCCCATCATCACGATCGGTGCACTTACCTTCATCGCTTTCCTGCCGCCGGCGCCGGTAACCACCCAATTCCCATTCCTTTCCTTCGAGTGGCTCCGGGCTCCATTCACCGTCATGCCGATCCAGATGTTCAACTGGACCTCGCGCCCGGAGGCTGCCTTCCATCAGAATGCGGCGGCGGCAGGATTGGTGCTGCTGTTCATGACGCTGTCCATGAACGCTCTGGCAATCTATATCCGTTACCGCTTGCGCAAACGCATCAAGTGGTAACGGTCATTCGCACCGGGTCTATTTGTACCAGGTCTATTTGTATCGGATCGATAACATGTCCAAGATGAACGACGGCGCGTTGACTACCGCTGCCCTCAGCGTCAAAGCCGAGGCCAGGGATCTGAGCTTTCACTACACGAACTTTCACGCGCTGAAAAATATCAACATGCCGTTGTACGAGAAGAAGGTCACGGCCCTGATCGGTCCTTCCGGTTGTGGCAAATCGACCTATCTTCGCTGTTTCAACCGCATGCACGATCTGTATCCGGGCAACCGTTACAAGGGCGAAATCAGACTCTACCCCGACGACACCAACCTCTTGCATCCACAGGTCGATCCGATCGAAGTTCGGATGCGCATCAGCATGGTGTTTCAAAAGCCCAACCCTTTCCCTAAATCCATCTTCGAAAATGTAGCCTATGGCCTGCGGGTGCGCGGAGAGCGCAAGATGTCGGTCCTGCATGAGAAAGTCGAGGAGGCGCTGCGCGGAGCGGCGTTGTGGGACGAGGTCAAGGGTCGTCTCAAGGACCTGGCGTTCAATCTCTCCGGTGGCCAGCAGCAGCGCTTGTGTATCGCCCGTGCACTGGCCACCGAGCCGGAGATCCTGCTTTTCGATGAACCGACATCCGCGCTCGATCCGATTGCTACCGCGAGCATCGAGGAGTTGATCGCCGACCTCAAGGGCCACCTCACCATTCTCATCGTGACCCACAATATGCAGCAGGCCGCCAGGGTGTCGGACTATACCGCCTACATGTATTTGGGCGAGCTCATCGAATTCGACGCCACCGATACCATTTTCATCAAGCCCAAGAACAAAGCGACTGAAGATTACATTACCGGACGCTTCGGATAGAAGCGGACGCTCATGGTTCTGCGTCACCCCATCGGGTGATGCTGCGCTGCACCCCTTCAATTGACCCCTTTCCGGGGGAAGAGTAAACTTCGCGAGCTTTTTAGCCGGATTACGAGCATGCGCACCAAGCTGGTCGCGGGAAATTGGAAGATGCATGGCAGCCTTCCCGACAACGCGACGTTGCTCGGTGCCGTGCGTGACGGGGTCGCCGATTTGCGCGCATCGCTGGTGGCGGTGTGTGTGCCTTTTCCGTACCTCTTTCAGGCCCAGCAAGCGCTGACGGGCAGCCGCGTCGCGTGGGGTGGGCAAACCGTAAGTCAGCACGCCAAGGGTGCCTTTACGGGTGAAGTATCGGCGGGGATGCTGCGGGAGTTTGGCTGCACGTACGTTATCGTGGGACATTCGGAGCGGCGCACCCTGTTCGGTGAAGATGACGCCACCGTCGCGGCAAAGTTCGCCGCGGCCCTGCAAGCGGGACTGACACCCATATTGTGCGTGGGAGAGACTCAAGAGCAGCGCGACGCGGGAGTCACGCAGGCCACGGTCGAGTCGCAGTTGTCGACGGTGATCGATCATTGCGGCGTCGCTGTCCTTGGAAGGGCAGCGGTGGCTTACGAGCCGTTGTGGGCGATCGGCACGGGCAGGACAGCGACTCCAGGCCAAGCGCAGGAAGTACACGCGTTTTTGCGTGGATGCATCGCCGTGAAAGATGCCGCGCTGGCGCAGCAGGTGCCGATTCTCTACGGTGGAAGTGTGAAAGGATCGAATGCGACAGACTTGTTTGCGATGCCCGATATCGACGGTGGTTTAGTGGGCGGAGCAGCGCTTCTGAGTGAAGAATTTGTCGCGATCTGCCGATCGGCGGATCGCCATGCGGGGTAGGGAATGATCGAGATATTGATTTTATTGCTGCACGTGGCGGTGGCAGTGGGGGTTTGTCTGTTGGTCCTCCTGCAGCATGGTAAGGGAGCCGATGTCGGCGCAGCATTCGGCAGTGGCTCGTCGGGCAGCTTGTTCGGTGCGACCGGGTCGGCTAACTTCTTGAGCCGGACGACCGCCGTGCTGGCGGCCATGTTCTTTGTGACGAGCCTGGGTTTGACTTGGATTTCCGGTCACAAGGGGCGGTCGACCAGCGTTATGGACACACATAAGGTGGAGCAGCCCGTCGTGCCTGCCGCTCCTGCCGGCGCTGCAAGTGTGCCTCAGCCGGGGGCGGAACCTGGTGGATCGAAGGCGCAGGACATTCCAAAATAGTGGGTGGCCGGCATTGATTTGAAGGTTATGCCGAGCCTTGGCGTCAATCGAAATCTGGGCGTCGATCAGCCGACGTGGTGAAATTGGTAGACACGCCGTCTTGAGGGGGCGGTGGCGAAAGCCGTGTGAGTTCGAGTCTCACCGTCGGCACCAAACAAAATTGACAAGGGCAGGCAGACGATTCGGCCTGTCCACGGAGGAAAGCTCTCCCTGGGAATTCTGCCGGGGCACCGCGCAGCGTAGTCCCGATGTGATTATTATGGAGCCGCTTGCCCTCCGGGCTTGGCCTTGATAGGAAAATGCTGGAACAGTACTTTCCGATCCTGCTGTTTATCGTCGTCGGTCTTGCCGTGGGCGTGGTGCCTGTGATCCTGGGTTCTGTGCTCGGTCCGAATCGACCCGACAGCGAGAAGTTATCTCCCTATGAATGTGGCTTCGAGGCATTCGAAGACGCGCGCATGCGCTTCGATGTGCGCTACTACCTCGTGGCCATCCTGTTCATCCTGTTCGACCTCGAGATCGCCTTCCTGTTTCCCTGGGCTGTGGTGCTGAACGAAATCGGCATCTTCGGCCTCGTCTCGATGCTGATCTTTCTCGCCATCCTCGTAGTCGGATTCATCTATGAATGGAAGAAGGGTGCCCTCGAATGGGAATGAGAGTCACTGAGGATGCGGCGTGATCACTCGTCCAACCGGCGGAGCCAAAGCCGTAAGGCACTGTAAGAGTTTGTCGGGAGCAGCCGCATGAGCATCGAAGGCGTATTGGAGCAAGGATTCGTAACCACCAAGCTCGACGACCTGATCAATTGGACGCGAACGGGGTCCCTGTGGCCGATGACCTTCGGCCTCGCCTGTTGCGCTGTCGAAATGATGCACGCCGGGGCCGCCCGCTACGACCTCGACCGTTTCGGGATCGTGTTCCGAGCGAGCCCGCGTCAGTCCGATGTAATGATCGTGGCCGGTACGCTGTGCAACAAGATGGCTCCTGCGCTGCGCAAGGTGTACGACCAGATGGCGGAGCCCCGTTGGGTTATTTCCATGGGCTCCTGCGCCAACGGCGGCGGCTACTATCACTATTCCTACTCGGTCGTCCGCGGATGCGATCGCATCGTGCCGGTGGACGTCTACGTTCCGGGCTGCCCTCCGACCGCTGAGGCCCTTCTGTACGGCATCATCCAGCTGCAGAACAAGATCAAGCGTACCAGTACGATTGCCCGATGAACCGGCGGGCATGAGCTGAACATGGCGAACAAGAACGACGAGCTCGCTTCCGCGCTGACTGCGCAGCTGGCGGACAGGATCGTGACGCAGACTGATGCGCTCCGCGAAGTGACGATCGTGGTGGCGGCACGCGACCTGGCGTCGACCGCCCTGACCTTGCGCGACGGGCCGGGCTTGCGCTTCGATACCCTTCTGGATCTTTGCGCGCTGGATTACAGCCATTTCGGTGGAGGCACCCGAGACGGTGCGCGTTTCGCGGTGGTCTATCACCTGCTGTCGGTCGAGTTGAATGCACGCCTGCGCCTTCGCGTATTTGCGCAGGACGATGACTTCCCGGTACTGGACTCCGTTGCGACCATTTGGCCCGCTGCCAATTGGTACGAGCGCGAGGCTTTCGATCTCATGGGCATCGTGTTCAGCGGTCATCCGGATCTGCGGCGCATCCTCACGGACTATGGTTTCGTCGGCCATCCCTTCCGCAAGGACTTCCCGCTCTCGGGTACGGTGGAGATGCGCTACGACCCCGATCAGCAGCGCGTGATCTATCAGCCCGTCAGCATCGAGCCGCGCGAGATCGTGCCTCGCGTGATCCGCGAACAGCACTATGCGGATGTGGATGTGGAGCGTAAATCGTGAGCCACAGAGGTCACAGAGAACACAGAGGAATCTCTCGATCCTGGAGTGCAACGATGGTCTATGCTCGCCGATTAATGCCCAGCGCGAACTATTGGTGAAACGATTTAGTTATGTCTCTGTGTTCTCTGTGATCTCTGTGGCAAAGAATTTGAATGGCTGAGATTCGCAATTACACCATGAACTTCGGGCCGCAGCACCCTGCGGCGCATGGGGTGTTGAGGCTCGTACTGGAACTCGATGGCGAGGTGATCCAGCGCGCCGATCCACATATCGGATTACTGCATCGGGCCACCGAGAAGTTGGCCGAGCACAAGACCTACATTCAGTCCCTGCCTTACATGGACCGTCTCGACTACGTGTCCATGATGTGCAACGAGCACGCTTACTGCCTGGCGATCGAAAAGCTGCTGGGGCTGGTCGTGCCGCTGCGCGCCCAATATATCCGCGTGATGTTCGATGAGATCACACGCGTGTTGAATCACTTGCTGTGGCTCGGTGCGCATGGTCTGGACATCGGGGCGATGACGGTGTTCCTGTACTGCTTCCGCGAGCGCGAGGACCTGATGGACTGCTACGAGGCGGTATCGGGCGCTCGAATGCACGCTGCCTACTATCGTCCGGGCGGTGTCTATCGCGATCTGCCCGATCGCATGCCGCAGTTTCAGGATTCCAAGCTGCGCAACGCGCAGGAGCGTGGCCGGCTCAACCTCGATCGCCAGGGCTCGCTGCTGGACTTCATCGAAGCGTTCGTCCAGCGCTTTCCCAAATGCGTGGACGATTACGAATCATTGCTCACCGACAACCGCATCTGGAAGCAGCGCACGGTTGGAATTGGCGCGGTTACGCCCGAGCGCGCCAAGGCCCTGGGCTTCACCGGCCCGATGCTGCGTGGTTCCGGAGTGGCGTGGGATCTGCGCAAGAAGCAGCCGTACGAGGTCTACGGCGACATGGATTTCGACATTCCGATCGGAGTCAACGGCGACTGCTACGATCGTTACCTGGTTCGCGTAGAGGAAATGCGCCAGAGCAACCGCATCATCGCGCAGTGCATCGAGTGGCTGCGCAAGAACCCCGGTCCGGTAATCACCGACGACCACAAGGTTGCGCCGCCCTCCCGTCTGAACATGAAGACCAATATGGAAGAGTTGATCCATCACTTCAAACTCTTCACCGAAGGGATGCATGTGCCGATGGGCGAGGCTTATGCGAGCATCGAACATCCCAAGGGCGAGTTCGGTATCTATCTGGTGTCGGATGGAGCCAACAAGCCTTACCGCCTGAAGATACGGGCCCCCGGGTTTCCCCATCTGGCTGCGATGGACGAACTCTCGAAGGGCCACATGATCGCGGACGCCGTGGCCATCATCGGTACGATGGACATCGTCTTCGGTGAGATCGATCGGTGAATGTCTCGATGCTCATTGGAATAAGCATGACCGAAGAGGTCTTCTCATGGTTGCTAGTCGGTGCGGCATCCGCGCGTTGATAGAGAGTCGAAATGCTCAGTACGGAAGCCCTGACAAAAATCGATCGCGAGTTGCGTAAATATCCCCCGGATCAGAAACGTTCCGCCGTCATGTCGGCGCTGGCCATCGCGCAGGACGAGAAGGGCAGCCTCGGGGCGGAGGTGATCGATTTCGTTGCGCAGTATCTGGGTATGCCCTCGATCGCGGTGTATGAGGTCGCTACGTTCTACGAGATGTACAACCTCGAACCCGTCGGTAAGTACAAGGTATGTATTTGCACCAACTTGCCGTGCGCGCTGTCGGGATCGACGGTGTCCGCCCAGCACTTGAAGCAACGCCTGGGCATCGGCTGGGGTGAGACCACCGACGACGCGATGTTCACGCTCAAAGAAGGCGAGTGCTTCGGTGCCTGTGGGGATGCACCGGTGATGCTCGTCAATAACAAGACGATGATGATCGGCATGACGCCCGAGAAGCTCGACGCCTGGTTGGCCGAGGTGAAGAAATGATGCGCTCGTCGGTCCCGCCGTTTGCGCCCGATGTCTTCGGGCCGGACGCGATCATCCTCAAGGGGCTCACCGGACTGAACTGGCGTCTGCCGGATTATCAGGAGCGCGGAGGCTACGAAGCGCTGAAGAAAATTCTCAGCGAGAAGATCCCGCCAGAGACCATCATCGCCGAAATCAAGAAATCCGGACTGCGCGGGCGCGGCGGCGCTGGCTTTCCCACGGGGCTGAAGTGGAGCTTCATGCCGCGCAGCTTCCCCGGTCAGAAGTATCTGGTCTGCAATTCCGACGAGGGCGAACCGGGCACGTTCAAGGACCGCGACATCCTGCGCTATAACCCGCATGTGCTGATCGAGGGAATGGCCATCGCCGCCTACTCGATGGGCATCAGCGTGGGTTACAACTACATCCATGGCGAGATCTGGGATGTATATGAGCGGTTCGAAGAGGCGCTGCAGGAAGCCTACAGCGCCGGTTTCTTAGGCAAGAACATCCTTGGCTCGGGTTTTTCCTTCGACCTGCACGCGCACCACGGGTATGGCGCCTACATCTGCGGAGAGGAAACGGCGCTGCTGGATTCCCTCGAAGGCAAGAAGGGCCTGCCTCGCTTCAAACCGCCGTTCCCGGCCAGCTATGGCCTATACGGCAAGCCCACGACGATCAACAACACCGAGACCTTCGCGGCAGCCCCCTGGATTATTCGCAACGGAGGCGACGCGTTTCTGAATCTGGGCAGACCCAACAACGGCGGCACAAAAATTTTCTCCGTCTCCGGTCATGTGGAGCGGCCAGGCAATTTCGAGGTCAAGCTCGGCACCCCGTTTGCGAAACTGCTCGAACTTGCTGGCGGCATGCGGGACGGCCGCAAATTGAAAGCATGCGTTCCCGGCGGATCGTCCATGCCCGTGCTGTCCGCCGAAGTTATGCTGAAGACGGATATGGACTACGATTCCATCGCCAAAGCGGGTTCGATGCTGGGCTCGGGTGCGGTGATCTGCATGGACGACCGGACCTGCATGGTGCGCGCACTCATGCGGCTGTCGTATTTCTATTTCGAGGAGTCCTGCGGGCAATGTACTCCTTGCCGCGAGGGGACCGGCTGGTTGTACCGGATCGTGCACCGGATCGAGCACGGCGAGGGCAAGCCGGAGGATCTCGACTTGTTGAACTCCGTGGCGGACAACATCGCCGGACGTACCATCTGCGCCCTGGGCGAGGCGGCTGCATTGCCGGTCAAAAGTTTCATCAAAGTTTTTCGCGATGAGTTCGCTTACCACATCGAGCATAAACGGTGTCTGGTAACCGAACCCGCATACGCCTGACGAATAGAGGGGCGCAGACGCAATGGCTATCGTGAACCTCGAGATCGACGGCAAGACGGTACAAGTGCCGGGCGGCTCTACCGTGATCGAGGCAGCCGACACGCTCGGCATCTACATCCCTCATTTCTGCTATCACAAGAAGTTGTCGATCGCGGCCAACTGCCGCATGTGCCTGGTGCAGGTCGAGAAGGCGCCCAAGCCGCTTCCGGCTTGCGCGACGCCAGTTACCGAAGGCATGAAAGTCTTCACGCATTCCCCCGCAGCCATCAACGCGCAGAAGGGTGTGATGGAGTTTCTGCTGATCAACCACCCGCTGGATTGCCCCATCTGCGATCAGGGCGGCGAGTGCCAGCTGCAGGATCTTGCCGTGGGTTATGGTGGCGGCGCTTCGCGCTACACCGAGCCCAAACGCGTGGTCGCGAACAAGGAGATCGGACCGTTGGTGGCGGCCGAGGAAATGTCCCGTTGCATTCATTGCACCCGCTGCGTTCGTTTCGGACAGGAAGTCGCCGGCGTCATGGAGTTGGGCATGGCCGGGCGCGGCGAGCACGCGGAGATTCTGAGCTTCGTGGGCAAGACGGTCGACTCCGAACTCTCGGGCAACATGATCGATGTGTGCCCGGTCGGAGCGCTCACCTCCAAGCCTTTTCGATTCTCGGCACGCACCTGGGAGCTGGCCCGCCGCAAGTCCGTGAGCCCGCATTGCGGGCTGGGCTCCAATCTCGTGGTGCAGGTCAAGCAAGATACGGTCGTACGCGTTCTTCCCCTCGAGAACGAAGAAATCAACGAATGCTGGTTGTCCGACAAGGACAGGTTCTCCTACGAGGCAGTCAACTCCCAGGAGCGCTTGACCAGGCCGATGATCAAGCGCGATGGCAAATGGCATGAAGTGGAATGGCGTGTGGCGCTGGAAGAGGTGACGCGCGGTCTCGAACGCATCCGCTCGCAGCATGGTGCCGCTGCTCTCGGCGCGCTGGGGACTGCGCATTCGACGCTGGAGGAGCTGTACCTGCTGCAGAAATTCATGCGGGGCCTGGGCAGCGGCAACGTGGATTTTCGCCTGCGCAAGAGCGACTTCGCGGGAGATGGGGAAAGCAACGCAATCCCATGGCTGGGTATGACGATCGCCGACGTCGGCGCTTTGGATCGCGCGTTGATAGTGGGAAGCCAACTGCGCAAGGACCATCCGCTGTTGGCGAGCCGGCTGCGAAAAGCGGCAAAGAAGGGCACCCAGGTCAGCTCGCTGAATTGTCTGGACGACGAGCTGTTGATTCCGCTGAGAGAGAAAGTGGTGGTGTCGCCGGCGACTCTCGCCGACGTCTTGGCTCAGATCGTCAGGGCGGCCGCCGAAATCAAGCAGGTTCCCGTCCCGGCGGTGGCTCATTCAGTCCAGATGCAAACCAGTTTCGCCGCGGAAGCCAAACGCATCGCCGAGAGTTTGAGTTCGGGACAGCGTGTCGCCGTTCTGCTGGGCAATCTGGCGCAGCATCATCCACAGGCGGCAACACTACATCGTTTGGGTTACGAGCTTGCTCAACTGCTCGGCTCTAAGTTCGGGTTCCTCGGTGAAGCGGCCAACAGCGTCGGCGGCTATGTGGCCGGGGCCGTACCCTTGCCCGACACCGCCGACTTGAACGCACGCGACATGTTGGCGCAACCGCGTCGCGCTTATATGTTACTCATCGCGGAAGTGGAGCTGGACTGCCATAGTCCGCATCGGGCGCTCGCCGCCATGCGGGCGGCGGAATTCGTGGTGGCGTTGTCGCCATTCCGGCACCGGGCACTGGAATACGGGCATGTGTTGTTGCCGATCGCACCGTTCACCGAGACGGCGGGTACATTCATCAGTACCGAGGGCCGCGTACAGAGTTTCGTCGGTGTCGTGCCACCGTTGGGCGAGGCCCGGCCCGCTTGGAAGGTGCTGCGTGTTCTGGGCAGCTTGCTCGGGATAGCCGGTTTCGAGTTCACCAGCGCAGAAGAAGTTAGAGCCCAGGCGCTCGCCGGCGTAGATGTGGCCGCGCGCCTGTCCAATCTACCGGGCTCTGTCGCCCCGTCTAATCTGCTGGCCTCTGCGGTCAGTGGACCGATTTCCGCGGACGGGGTCCAGCGTATCGCAGACGTGCCCATCTATTTCGCCGACGCGTTGGTGCGTCGCGCGCAGCCTTTGCAACTTACGCGCGACGCGCTTCCGCCGTCTGCATGGATGGCAGGTGCGTTGATGGACCGACTAAAGCTGCGGGAAGGCGACATCGTGCGCATAACGCAGCAGGGTGGCGAGGCGAGGCTTCCGGTCAAGCGCGATGATCATCTTCCGGCGGACTGCGTGAGGGTCGCCGCCGCGCATCCGCTCACCGCCGCACTCGGCGATATGTTCGGCAGCGTGACACTGGAGCGTGTCGCCCAACCGGCGATGGCAACGGCCTGATCATGGACTTCGTCCAACAAGCCCTCGGCCCGGCCTGGCCCGCGATCTGGACGCTGATCAAGATCGTGGTCATTGTCGTCCCGCTGATGGCGGGTGTGGCCTACCTCACGCTCGCCGAGCGCAAGGTGATCGGCTACATGCAGGTGCGCCTCGGGCCTAATCGGGTTGGATTCAGGGGGCTGGGCCAGCCGATTGCCGATGCCCTGAAACTCCTGATGAAGGAGATCATCATCCCGTCGGGCGCGAACAAGTTCCTGTTCGTGCTGGGGCCGGTGATGGCGATCATGCCGGCGCTGGCGGCCTGGGCCGTGATCCCGTTCAGCCCCGAGCTGGTCCTGGCGAATGTGAACGCGGGTCTGCTGTACATCATGGCCATCACCTCGATGGGCGTTTACGGCGTCATCATCGCCGGGTGGGCCTCCAATTCGAAGTACGCATTCCTCGGTAGCCTGCGCTCCGCTGCCCAAATCGTTGCCTATGAGATCGCCATGGGGTTTGCCCTGGTCACCGTGCTGATGATGTCGCACAGCCTGAACCTGTCCGACATCGTCAAGCAGCAGCAAGGCAGCTGGGGATTGCTCGGCTGGAACTTCATCCCGCTGTTTCCC
>Ga0209048_10003491_pt1 | contig 15238 bp, 17 predicted proteins | sample FrelakmetCRP12CR_FD_187146 | JGI IMG/M metagenome (GOLD analysis project Ga0209048, IMG submission 187146) | Freshwater lake sediment microbial communities from the University of Notre Dame, USA, for methane emissions studies - CRP12 CR (SPAdes)... | ecosystem: Environmental > Aquatic >... | reverse complement strand
GGCGCAGGAGCCGGAAGGCGTCTGCCGCTATCGCAGCCTGATTAAAATGAGCTAATCGGATTTCGGAGAGACCGCCGCGAGGCGGTCTTTCTTTTTGCCTCAAAGAGTGGGACATCTCCCCATTCGGATCCGGAGGCTTGTCAGCTATGATCGACGCAGCCAGGTATTCAGCGATTGAGACATTGCGCGATGGACGTCGGGTCGAAATCCGCGCGCTCAAACCGGAAGACCGGTCGGATCTCGCAGCAGCAGTCGACCGCGCTAGCGCCCAGTCTCTGTACCGCCGCTTCTTTGTTGTAAGACGCGGCTTTACTGAGCAGGAAACCGAATTTTTCGTGAATGTCGACTTCGTAGACCACGTGGCCTTGGTCGCGGTTGTCGATGAAGATGGGCGGGCCACGATCATCGGCGGTGGACGCTACGTCCTCGTGCAGCCCGGTAAGGCCGAGGTCGCCTTCGCCGTGATCGATGAATACCAGGGGCAGGGTGTCGGCGCGGCATTGATGCGCCATCTCGCTGCGATTTCCCGTGAAGCTGGACTTCAGGAATTGGTCGCGGACGTCTTGGCTGAGAATATCCCGATGTTGAAACTGTTCGAGAAATGCGGATGCCGTATGAGTACAAGACGCGAGGCTCAGGTCGTACATGTCACGCTTGGGCTGAATTAGGCGATACGGCACTTGGTCTCGCGGTGGTCACTTAGCGGACGTGCCGATGGTCCCGACCAATTTCCGTTATCAGGGGAGAAACGGACACATTCCGGACATCGTGGAATGTCCGCTTATGACCCATCGCAGACAAAAACCTGCATAATGGCATTTCACGCTGATTACAGACAGGAACTGTGTCGTGAATTTGCACACGCTTACGAGTGGAGCTCAGCTTGCGGTTAGAGCTGCGGTAGCAGCGGGTTTGTCTATCGCAATCGCGCAGCTCTTTAATCTTCAATATCCGATCTAGGCATTTCTTGCCGCGGTCATCGTCACCGATCTTACGCCGTCCAAGGAAGCATCGGAAACGCCACAACATTTAGGCCCGTCTCAGTTGGTGGCTTCTTTCATTTCAATCTAAGGCGCGATGTCGGCTTTTGGCACATCGCGTCATTTCGCTGCGCCGCAAAATTTGGTGGCTTTTTGGACCAAAGCGGACATCGCTGGATTTTGGCGCGAGATGGCTCGGTCGCAAATGACCCAAAGCGGACCTCATGGCGCACGACAGTGGCTTCCTCGTCGCCTGCCAAGTTCAGGGAATTTGTTCTTATAGGGTCCAAGGATACTGGCCTATTTCGAGCCTTTAGTTTGAAGATTGTTGTTGCCTAATTTGATCTGGCTCAATTGTATCGATGTCGTCTTAGACTAAAGTTCTACTTACACGGATGCTGGGACCCTGAATCAGGGGCAATCCGGCCCCTGAGCTGTGGCGTCGGCTTTCCGTGGTGCCCATGGAGACTGTCCGATGACAATGCAGAGCGATCATCATAGCCATGGCCTAGCTGACAACCTAGGAGCACAGCTGACGTTGACGACTATAGGACTAGTCGCGGTGGCGGTTATCGCGTGGTTCTATGTCTTTTAATCAAGGAAGGGCCCCGACGAATTCTGCGTTCGCCGGGGCTCTTGGCATGCATCCAAGGAGGAGCGCGGACCGTGCCGCGAATTAAGGAACTGTTTGAGCTTGCTAGGCAATGCTACACGCAGGCCAATGGCACGTTGAATCCTAAGGCGAAGGAAACCTTGCGAAATAAGGGCGATCAGTACATGCAAAAGGCCGATGAACATCGCCGCACTGAAATTATCCAAGCCGCTTTTCCAAACTACAATAAAATGGGATAGGCCGCTTCAGTTGGCGGCCTCGTTTATTTTAGGTCGACCGGTTCAGCGTCATCAGGCGACATGTAGTCTGCCCGGCGGTTTCCGTAATTGGGCCGCGTCAAATGGCACTTCGCGTCAATTTGGCCCCATGTCTTGAATGGTCGCGATTGGCACAAAGAGGACATTCAAACCGCACCCGCGTTTGTCCGCTATTGGGGTAACAGCGGACATCGGTGGATTTTGGCCCGCGGAGATTCGGTCGCTAATAACCCAACCGCGACATCCGGTGGCTGAATACGAGTTCGCATTCAAACCTAATTCGGGATTTCAAGCTTCATTTCCCGAATGATATTCCGCCAATTGTTTATATCATCAGTCAGCCAAACCTTCGCCTCCTCGAGCGAATTGGTAGGGACCATGTTGAATTCCTGCTGCTTCAGAGCCTGAATCACCGCGGGCGTCTTAAGCGCTTGCGCCGTTGCCTCGCGCACTTTCTCCAGCACCTCCCTCGGTGCTGCTGCGGAGGCAAAAAGCGCTTGCCAAGCAATCGTGCCCACTCCGGAAAATCCGAGCTCTTGCATGGTGGGAACGTCCGGGTAGGCTGACAGGCGCGCATGATTGACAACCGCTAGCGGTCGCAGCATCCCGCCATTGACGTTACCTGCTGTGCTGGCGACGTTGATGAACGCGACCTGCACGGTGCCGACCAGTAAGTCATTAATCATGCCGGAGGCGCCGCCCTTGTTTGGAATGGCAGCCATCGTCAGGTTGCCGGCGCGCTTGGCGAAAACCATCATATCTATGTGCGGATAGCTGCCGAGTCCCGTCGTACCGAAATTGATTTTTTCCGAGTTCTTCTTGGCGTACTCGATGAACTCGGGCACGGTCTTCGGGGGAAAGTTCTTGATTGTGGCAACAAGAAACGCCGGGACATCGACCAGCCGCATCACCGGCACAACATCCCGCTCGTAATTGAGCGACATCTTGCTGGCGTACACGATCGGTGTAATGGCATTGGTGGTCACGTTGCCGAGCATTAATGTGTAGCCGTCGCCACCCGATCGCACCAACTCCTGAATCGCGATGAGGCCATCAGCGCCGGGCTTATTCTCCACAACGAACGTCTGGCCGAGCCGATTCTTGAGTTCCTCCGCAAGCACGCGCGCGATGATATCAGTCGTGCCGCCGGGTCCAAACGGAACGACAATCTTCACCTGCCGGCTTGGAAACCTGTCTTGCGCATGGGACTGCGCTTCGAGAAGGGCCAAGCAGAGCAATGAAACGACGATTAATTTCAGCTGTTTCATGGAGTTACCCCATTCCGCACTTTGCTTTGTGTGGGCGCAAGGCGAACATTCTAATGAGGATCGCTAATGTCTGCTATCGGGGTGATCGTGTTGCAAAAACTATTTTCACGACCAAAAAGAGCAATATTGATTCAAGAACGGACACAAGCGCGCAACATTGGCCCGTCACCGAGTGAACCATGTTGCCACACTCGGCCACTGAACGCTCACTTACCATATGATTGTGCAGGTCTACGATTGCATCGAGAACAAATCGTGCGGAGAGAATGGCCCCATAGTCATGGTACCGATCACCTTTCGCGGTGAAGGCACCAGTGTTGTCAGCGTTGCGGTCGTCTTTGGTTAAGTTACATCGCCATGTCGAAGAGCCGCACTTCGGCTTCCTGCTCTCCTTCGATTTTGAGCGTATCGGACGCGTCGATCGCCACGCCATCTCCCGCCTTCAGAAGCTCGCCGTTGAAGACAACGGTGCCACGCGCTACCTGTATCCAGCCCCCGCGACCCATCGACAATACATGCGTCACCAGCTGGCCGGGTGGAAGAATGGTAGTGAAGACATTGACATCCTGATGGATCGTAACGGACCCATCGCGTCCGTCGGGAGAAGCTATAAGGCGCAGCCTGCCTCGTTTTTCGTCCGCGCCGAATGACTTTTGCTCATAGCTTGGGGTAAGTCCCTTCCTTTCCGGAATAATCCAAATTTGCAGAAAGTGAACGAGCTCAACTTTTGAGTGATTAAACTCGCTATGGCGGATTCCTGAGCCAGCTGATATTCGCTGCACATCCCCGGGACGAATGACCGAGCCAGTGCCGAGACTGTCTTTGTGATCCAGCGCGCCTTCGAGCACGTAGGATATGATCTCCATGTCGCTCTGGCCGTGCGTACCGAAGCCATTGCCTGGCTGAACCCGGTCTTCGTTGATTACACGCAGTGGCCCAAAGCCCATGTGCTTTGGGCCATCTCATCCGACGAATATCCGCCGGGGCGCGAGCCCCGGCTGCCTACCGATTGTCGGTATGTGCGATGCTTTACGCTTCCAGGATCGCGACGATCTCGTGCGTGCGCGGATCGATGATCACGATCTGATTGCCGACCAGGATGTAGTCGTAGCCGCGCCACTCGGGATAGAACACGATGACTTCCACCGGCACCGGGTAAAAATGCACGGTCTCCGGAACCCGTGTCCCCACGGATACCGATACGTTCAGTTTCGCCGGCGTCACCTTCTGCTGTTTGAAGATGGTGGTGACCTTGCTGCGCTGTTCGGTCGACAGCTTGGCCGATCCAGCGGCCGCGCCTTGACCGGTGGTGGTGGACTCGGTCGCCTTCGAGGGGGCCGCGCCCTCGGCGGCATTCTGCTTGGTCTTGGACTTCACATCGGCGTCCGACGAACTCTTGGTCGCGTCCGCCTTTCCGTCCTTATCCGTTCGCTTATCCATGGCGCCCTTGTCCATGGCGCCCTTCTTGTCGGCATCGGATGCCTTTGGCGCCGCTTGGCCGATGGTCTCCGGCGTCTTCTTCTCGCCGGCTTTGCGCTCGCCGGGTTTCATGGTCGGAGCGATCTTTTCGGCCGGCGCGTTCTCCTGCGCGGCGGGAGCGCGCGCAGGGGAATCGTCGTTTTTCATCGTCTGCGCCGAAGCGGCGCCGACGGTCAGCAGCAGCGTTGCTGCAACGGTGGATAGCAATCGAGCTTTATTCATGCCTGTCTCCTCTGGAGTAATCCCCGACGTGTTTAATTGTTTAAGTGCACGGAGGTGAACGCAGCCGGTCGGTGCAAGTTCCCAAACTCATTGGATTTCCCGGATGAACCGGGACTGGCCCCATTTTATTGTTGAATTTGGAAGCGCTGCAAAATCACGTCAGCAATTGCGGAACAATCCGACGAGGAATGGGTTTTGTCTCACATGGACCTGCATCTTGCCATTCGTCTTTTCGTTGTTGCCATCGTGTTAGTTTATGTTCTGGCACCAATGGTCAGGCTTCTCAATTTGACCAACTATCTCTACCAAATTCAACAAAGATAGTTTGCACGATCAGTTTGCATATTTTGAGTTTCGTTAGCTGCGCATGCTTGTGCCAAGCGCATCCCACCAGTTGTCGCGTCGTTACGGCGTGAAATGAAAAACCTGCGTGAACTCCCGCCGATCCGATGACCGCTGTTGGCCCTAAGCGGACATGCCACTCGCGCTGACGACTGTTTGCTTTTGGGGGAAGAGCGCACATGACGCGGATGAAGAGTGCGGAAAATGTAAGCGCAATCAAAAATAGAGAAAGACCGCACCAAAATTATTATTGAATTTGGCGCGAATACGGCAGTTTTCGTCAAATGCCTCGATAGGACACGAATTGCCGCGCAATTCTGCCCCAGTCATTGACCAGATTCAGCGTCGAGGGCAGCGCTAGGACCGATCGGAGAGCAATCATGAACGCATCGAAGGCAACGGAGCAGAGCCGGCGCCAATATGCCGACCTCGACAGCCGCTACGGCAAGATCGGGATTTCCGCGGTCGTCGCGGCGTTGCCCTATCAGGGCGAGCAGTACAACACGGCCGAAAGCCGATTCACTCCCTACGACAACGACTGAGCGCCAAGTCGCCGACCGGGTGCGACGCGGACCGGCTCGCACCATTCATCATCGACATGATATCGACACGACGACGCGTGCGGCCGCGCACACGCCCACACGCGAGGTCCGCCATATGCGGCGTCAACTCGCCAAGAACAGCAGTGAGTTCTCCGATTTTTCCAGCAGAGCAGCCGCGGTGTCGCCGAAGAACAGCTTCTCGCCCGGGCGGCGGCCGACGCCCATGACCACCAGATTGTGCCGGCGGCGCGCCATTTCCTTCAGGATCGCGTCGTCAGGCGCGACGTCGGCGCGCACGGACGTGCGTAAGTCCACCTCATAGGTTTCGGCCAGTTCGACGATGTCCTTGAGGATCGCTTCCTCGTATTGCCGCGATCTCTTCTTTTTGGCGCCGGCGGCGACATAGAGCGCGGTCAAGGGCGCTTTGCTCGCGCGCGCGAGTGCAATGGCGATCTCGGCGGCGCGCCGCGACGGTTCCGTGCCGTTGACCGGCACCAGGATGCTCAGCTTGCCATGCAGCGGGTGTTCGAGGTGCTCTTGGCGCGCATCGGTCACGATGATCGGCCCTTCGAAGCCGGCGGCAAGGCTTGTCACGTCGTCGTGAAATTGGTCGCGGCGGACGGCGGTCTTTTCCATGCCGATGATCATGAGGTCGTAGCCCTTCTTGGCCTCCTCGACGACCGCCTCCTGCTTCGGCGCTTTTTCCACCATCGTGGTCACATCGAGCTTGGTATCGGTCTTTTCTTCCGACTTGTTTGCCAGCTCAGCCCGCTCGGCGACTTTCTTCAGCGTTTTGCCCGCTTCTTTCGCCTTTTCTTTCTCGGCGTCGGCCGCCGCCTTTCCGGTCTTCGTTTCGGTCTTGATGTGCATCACGGTCGTCGGCATCGCATTGCTGCCGGCAATGATCCCCGCGATGCGCGTGGCAAACTTGCCGTTGGTGCTCTCGTCGATGGCGAGCAGGAGCCGTTCGAGTTTCGGCACGAAGCCCTTGGCTTCCATGTCCTCGCGATCGAGTCGCTGCTTTTCCTCCTTGCGCATTGGCAGCCGGGCCAGCGCCCAGCGCAACGTCGACGGCATTGCCACGGTGGTGATCACCGCCATGGTGACGATCATGGTGAACAGGTTCGGGTTAAGCGCTCCCATCGCCAGGCCGATGGTCGCAACGATCACCTCGGTGGAGCCACGCGCATTCATTCCGGTGCCGAGCGCCAGCGACTCGCGCGGGGTAAGGCCGGCGAGCTTGCCGCCGATAAACGCGCCGCTGAACTTGCCGAGGCTAGCGATGACGATCAGTCCGAAGGTGAGCGCCAGCAGGGCTGGATCCTTGAGGATGGTGAGGTCGGCGCTTAACCCAGCGGTGCCGAAGAACACCGGCATGAAGAACGCGAAGATTAAGCCGCGCAACTGCTCGTCGATGTGACGGGTGAGGATCGGCGATTGACCGATCAGGATGCCGGCAACGAAGGCACCGAGCACGGTATGCACGCCGATCAGATCGGTGACGATCGCCATCACGCACATGATCAACAAGATCGCGGTGATCACCGCGAAGTCGCTTTCGAAATTGTCATTGACCCAGCGGATGATGCTGAACACCACGCGCCGCCCAATGGTGAGGCTCAGCCCCATGAACACAAGCGTGCCGAGCACGCTTTTCGCGATGCTGAAGGCGTCGACTTGGCCCTGCAGCGCCAGGCTGAAGATGATCGCGGTGATGATCCAGCCGACGGTGTCGTCGATGATCGCGGAGGCGAGAATGACCTGGCCGACCGTGCGGCGGGTGAAGTTCATTTCGGCGATGACGGTTGCCACGATCTTCACTGATGCGATCGATAGCGCGGTGCCAAGGAACAGCGAGGTGATTAGCCGCTTTCCCGGATCGGGCAGCATGGAATCGGGCAGCATCTCGCCAAGCGTCACGCCGCACGCGAATGGAACTAAAATGCCCGCTAGCGAGGCGGCTACCGACGCCCGTCCCGTTCTCTTCACCAGCCTGAGATCGGTCTCCATGCCGGTGAGCAAAAGCAGCAAGAGCACGCCAAACTGAGAGATCGCATCGATCATCGCCTTCTGCTCTTTGGCGGCGGGGAACAGCGCGTGCTGCCAATCAGGAAACAGTGCGCCCAGCACCGAAGGGCCGAGCACCAATCCGGCGATGAGTTGGCCCATCACCGCTGGCTGTTTGAACCGCAGCATGACCTCGCCGAGCAGGCGGCCGGTCAGCATCAGAAGGACGATCTGGGCGACGAACAGAAGTTCGGATGGACCTTTTGGGACCTCCCCCGCGGCGAAGGCCGACCCCGCCGCCAGCACAAGCAGCGCCACCAGCGCGCAAAGCCATGACAGTCGGGCGCGAATGGTCGTCATGGCGCTTGGCACCCACAAGCGGCTAGGCCATGAGCTTCTCGGGCTGGATCGGGAGCTCGCGAATGCGAATGCCAGTGGTGTGATAGACTGCGTTGGCGAACGCTGCGGCGGAGCCGGACATTCTCGCGCTCTAGATCCTTCATCTGCCTCGCCTGATCGATCTCAAGGCTGCCGTATTCCTTGCGCCAACGGTAATAGCTCTGCTGCGAAATCTCGGCATCCCGCCAAGCGCCTTGTACCATCGACACTTCAATCTGACGAAGCAACGTCGGATTCATCCGAGAGAACAAGCGCGCCGCTCATGGTCCGCCAGCCCGAATCTCACTCCAATTCGGCCTCGCATCCGCGCCGACATGGCCGCACCGCTCGCAGCGCAAGCGCGGACCGGATGACGGCACCGGCGTTTCCTCGCGGAGGGCGGGGCTTTGTCAGACATACGGGGGCGGCGGCAAGCCTTTGACGAGCTGGCTCAGCGACGCGACGTCTAACTCGTGGAGGATTTCGCTCAGTTTCTTGTGGCCGGGTTGTCCGGGAGCAAAGCCCTGCCCATAAGTCTGACGCAGGGTCGAAATTGTTGTGTTGCCGTGCTTTTTGCTGATTTCGCCGTTCTTGTCGCGGTGTCGTTTATCGAGGCCGGGCTCTTTCATAGTTTACTCTCTTAACTGATCGTGGAAGTTGAACAAACAATACCTTTTAGGACCAATTATGCGTCGCCGGCGGCGTGGCGCAATAGCGCTAACTAAGGGAAAAGCCCGGCCAAAGTGCCGGGGTTTTTGTTGGCGGATATTAGCCTTACAGATTGCGTGCATTCTTGATCGGCATGTCCGGTTGTGGCCCTAACGGACATGCCACTCGCGCAGACGAATGTCCGCTTCTGAGGGATTAGCGGACATCCCGCGGACGTGTCGCTATGTCGCTGAATTTCCCAAAGCTAACAACGCCTTGATTTCGCGGACAATCATCCCCTCAACAGAAGGACCACAAGGATGATCACCACTATCAGGCTGAGGCCCCCGCCATAATAATGGAATGGAGGGCCCATATAGAAACCCCCGCCGCCGAAAAGAAGAACCAGAATAATCAAGAGTACGATTAGGTTCATTGTTTTGCTCCCATGGAAAGCTCCACGTAAATATAAAATGGTAAGCTCACCTCTCGCGTTGAGATAGATCAAAAGGCCTTTATGTCCTAGGCCAAATAGCGATAGCTGAGAGACGTTATTGCGCTCTCCAGTCTCAGTTCGCGAGATCAGTATGCCCGAGCATCGCACAGTTAGTTTGACAACCATTTCCCAGCCTGTGACTGGTCCACTCGTCAGCGGCTCAGTGCCTACATATGGGGGGGTGATCAGCGAGCGCGAAGAGCAAGCAGTTCTTGGCAGAGCGGCCAAGGCTATGGCGGTATCAGAATGCATACAGGCCGTCAGTCGTGGGCAAGACGACCGGCGACGCCAAGCTCGAAACGGAAGGCAAGACGCAGCAGACCGCTGGCAAGATTCAGAACGCTGTCGGCGGCTTGCACCCGCGTTTGTCCGCTATTGGGGCAACAGCGGACATCGTTGTCGGCTCAGCAATTGTTAGACAAATCTGTTCTATCCCATCGATCGTCGTTGTGAGATTAGACGCTTCTATTTTTGCAACGCACTGAATCCACGCCAGTGAAAACACGCTCTAGCATTTAGCCGGATCGACGCGCAAACTGCTCGCTTGCATTCATAAAGGTGCCGGCTGACCAATGGCCGTTAATTCCTGGGCGGGGCAAAGGTGCTCGATGACATGGGCTAGCACGGCCGAGGCAGCTCAACGCTATTTGGCTCATGGCTGGGCTGTTCTTCCACTGCGCGCCCGGGACAAGCGGCCTCTAGTTAGTTGGGAGCCGTTGCAGACTGCGCGGCCGTCCGCCGAGCAAGTCACAGATTGGTTCAACCGTTGGCCTAATGCCAATATTGGGATCGTTACCGGCGAGATCTCAAATCTTGTCGTGCTCGATATCGATCCGAAACATGGCGGTGACGCTTCGCGCGAAAGCCTGGAACGCCAATTCGGGCCGCTGCCTGCGACCGTTGAGGCGGTAACGGGTGGGGCCGGCTGCCACCTCTATTTCACGCACCCCGGCGGCTTGATCCGCAACCGTACTGGGCTGGCGCAGGGCATCGATCTCCGTGGCGACGGCGGTTATGTCGTCGCCCCGCCGTCGATCCATCCTAGCGGTGATCCTTATGCCTGGGTCGCAGGCCGTTCGCCGGACGAAATTGCTCTTGCGGCTCTGCCGCGCTGGATCCTGATTTCGTCGGGTGGCGCGCGCGGCAAGCGGACGCTTTCGGATTGGCGTCAGCTGGTCCGCGATGGCGTGCCCGAGGGTCAGCGTAATTCTAGCATCGCTTCGTTGGCGGGACATCTGTTATGGCATCACGTCGACTCGGATGTGGTGCTGGAATTGCTCCTCACCTGGAATCGCATGCGCTGTCGACCGCCGCTTGAAGACGCCGAAGTGGCTCAGGTTGTTTCGAACATCGCTCGGATTCACTTTGACGAGAGCTCCAGTCGGAGGCTCGCGGACCTCGATGGTCTCCACTGACGAACACGGCGCCTAAGCCCGGTGACGGCTAGAAGAGGCTGGGCATCCTCATATTATTGCCCCGAGACGATACGAGGCTGGTGTTGTCAGCGTTGCGGTCGTCTTTGGCTAAGTTACGTCGCCATGTCGAAGAGCAGCACTTCGGCTTCCTGCTCTCCTTCGATTTTTAGCTTATCGGGCGCGTCGATCGCCACGCCATCTCCCGCCTTCAGAAGCTTGCCGTTGAAGACAACGGTGCCACGCGCGACCTGTATCCAGCCCCCGCGACCCACCCGATCTACGGCTCCGCCATGCGAGGCCTACAGAGCGAAACTTGCACTGACGGTGCTGAACAAGCGCACAAAATTCGTAACGAATGCGCAAACAAGGATGGCAATTGTAAGCGGCATTAGCGCACCGAACACCGTCCATCGGGTACTTCGCGTTTCGGACCAGATTGTCCAAATGGTTGTCCCGCAGGGATTGTGCATGAGCGAGAAAAGCATAAGGCATACCGCCGTAAGGACGGTCCAGCCGTGGTCGGTAAGGACCGAACTAAGCATCGTTCCTTGAACCTCCACCATCCGGCTCTGGTGCATGTAAAGCATGAGCGCAGTGGGCAACACGATCTCGTTTGCTGGAATGGCAATAATGAATGCAAGCAAGATCACGCCATCGAGACCAAGCAGTCGCCCGAAAGGATCGAGGAACCCAGACACTTGGTCGGCAATTGAGGCGCTGCCGAGCTGCAAGTTAGCCATGAGCCAGATGATCCCGCCAGCAGGTGCAGCAACCACGCAGGCTCGGTAGAGGACAAACACCGTACGATCTATCAACGAGGTGTAGATGATGCGAGCTACGCTTGGACGCCGATAGGGCGGCAGCTCAAGGACGAACACCGAGGGCTCGCCGCGCAGGACCGTTCGGGACAGAGCCCACGAAACGATGAGCGTGGTGGCAACACCCAGTATGACCACGCCAACGACGGTCGCGGTGCCGATCAGCGAGGCTACAAATGTGCCTGGTTGTGCCACTGCACCGGCGACAAAAAGGGAGGCAACCGCGATGAGTGTCGGAAAACGGCCATTACATGGAACGAAGGTGTTGGTGAGGATGGCTATAAGTTTCTCACGGGGGGAATCGATCACTCGGCAAGCGATGACGCCGGCAGCGTTGCACCCGAAGCCCATCGTCATGGTAAGCGCTTGCTTTCCGTGAGCACCGGCCCTTTTGAAGAGCCAGTCGAGATTGAACGCCACACGCGGCAGATATCCGAGATCTTCGAGTAGTGTGAACAGCGGAAAGAAGATCGCCATCGGCGGCAGCATCACCGACACAACCCAGGCCAGCCCAAGGTAAACGCCATCGACAAGGAAGCCACTGAGCCAGTACGGCGCCTGCAGCACCCCAAACAATTCATGCAATAGCTGGTAGAGGCTCGCTGAGAGCATCGCCGGTGCATCGATACCGAAATAAGCCCTGAACGCGTCAGTGAGCCCGCCATCAGTCATGAGCAGGCCGGCAAGGAAGGACGACGGAATGTTTGCACCGGCGATAGTCAGCCAAAATACGATCGCCAGGAGGGCCGCCATGACCGGAATCCCAAGCACGGGATGAGTGAATATGCGGTCTACCTTCTCATCCGCGAACCAGCCGCGCGGCTTTCGCTTCCGCACCGACCGCACTGCGATCTCTTCGGCGTGGCGATAAAGTGCGGCAACGAGCTCGTCACGAAACCGCTCGCCGCCGACGGTCTCGCGTAGCGCGTCGGCTTTCTGCAGAAGCCCGGCTGCAGATGGTTTTTCAGGCATGGGCGTGGCCGATACGTTCATCCGGTGGCAGCGCGCTCCGCCAGAGAGGCTGTTCGTAACGATTCTCTCTCATCGCCGACCAGAGCAGCGAATTGTCCGGAAATTAACGCTTGCCGGAGTCGGTAGTCGCCCTCGATCAGGCGATAGGCGATCCAGCGCGCGTTGCGTAGACCGGGGTACAGCGCTTGGATCTTGGGCACGAGCTCGTCGACCGCACTTTTCACCGCCAGCGGCGGTGCCGGCAGCTTGGGTGTCGTCTCGATCCGGCCGTCGATCACTTCGGTGATAGTCCTCACGAGTTCGCCAAGACCTTCGCCGTAACGCGCAGCGGTTCCCACCGCCGGAACGCCGAGATCCTTCGAAAGCTGATCAATATCGACTTCAATGCCTTTTCGTCGGGCCTCATCCATCAGGTTCACGCACACGATTACCTTGTTGGTGATCTCCATAACCTGCAAAACAAGGTTGAGGTTTCGCTCGAGTGAAGTCGCGTCGACAACCACGACAGTGCAATCGGGTCGGCCGAAAAGAATGAAATCGCGCGCGATCTCTTCGTCAGTTGAGGCAGAAAGCAATGAATATGTGCCGGGAAGGTCGACCAGTGTATAGGCAGAACCTTCGTACACGAACTTGCCTTCGGCAAGGCTGACTGTCTTACCCGGCCAGTTTCCGGTGTGTTGGTTGAGACCCGTGAGCGCGTTGAAGACGGTCGACTTGCCCGTGTTGGGATTGCCGGCAAGAGCGATGACATGTCCTTTCCCCTCTGCATTATTCTGGTGGATTGCGCCGATATGGTGCAATCGACAGTCTTGGCAGGGACTGTGAAAAAGCGCGCCTAACATGGACTCACCGCTGTTGATCCACTTGCTGCATGGGTTTGCGCCGCAGGCCGGCGGATGAGAACATCCTGCGCTTGTTCCTTTCGCAGTGCGATCAATGTCTCACGAATGCGGTACGCATGGGCCGAATCCTGGGCACTTGTCAGCACGGCTTCGATACGCGCACCAGGCGTAAATCCGAGGTCGAGCAATCGCCGACGCCCAAGACCCGTGCAATGTTGCGAGAGTGCTACCACTTCCGCCTCCTCACCAAGAGGAAGCTCGGCGAGGGTCATAGCAGGCCCAGCGAGTTCTTCGCCTTCGGCGGCTGGCCCCACATCGACATGTGCAGCGAAAGCGGGCGAGAGGGTGCATCGCCCGGCGGCAGTCTGGCAGACAATGGCCGCGGCGTCGTGCTCGATGACGCGAAGCACTGTCCCAGGTCGCAGACCGGCGCGGAGAATTTGATTGAATACTTCGCGCGGCTCATCCTCGACATGAACGACAACAGCAGCCTGACCACTTGGCCAGTCTGTGAGCGGCGTCTGCTCCCGCGGCAAGAACTTACCGGTTGCGGTGGGAATTATGTCGCCATGCGGGTCAGTTCGGGGATGCCCTAAATGATCCGCCAGGATGTTGAGTTCGTCGTCAGTCAGATGGTGCTCCGCGCTTTCCGCCGCGGCATGCAATCGATTGAGGGGAAGACGAGCCTCATCGGAAAGGTAGCGCTCCCACAATCGGTGTCCCCGCAGGACATGCAATCCCAAGCGCTCTCCCGTCTCGGTTAACTCCAACAGGCCAGCGCGGGACTGCAATAGTCCTGCAGCTTCTAACTCCTGACTTAGGCGCAATACCGAGCTTGCTGACCGGCCAAGGTGACCGCCGAGTTCGACCGGTGTGAGTGAACGGCCTCCCTGTTTGGCACTGTAGATCTCCTTGAGCGCATCTTCCCATAAGACTTGCCGGTGCCGGTGCCACCAGCGCCAGCCAACCAAGATGAGCCAACTCAGCAATGCGAGGCCAAGGGCTAGTCCAAGGACAACTGCGAGGAGCGTCTCCATTCGGAAATCCAAAAAAATGCCTCGCTGGATGCAGACCAGTCGAAAGTGTATTTTTAGACCACAGCATTTAGCTATGGCCGTCATTGATTGATCTCAATTGGAACTCCCAGGACGATTGTGCCCCTACCGAAAACTCTGACCGGAAATTAATCCGCATTTCTTGCGTTCAAATTCCCTGTTCTTGCGTGCGAATTCCCTGCTCGGTCAAAAAAATTCCCTGTTCCGTTCAATAGGGAATTTGAGACTAAGCCCCTGAAATGACGGCGTTACCGGACGCCGTCTTGGGTCCCGGAGACCAAATTCTGCAAAATTCCCTATAAAATTCCCTGTTAGGAGGGAAACCGGGCAGAGCAGGGGACCATCTGCACTGCGTCGCCAGCCACTGATCTAACTACGCTTTCTCCGGTTTTCCCTTCGCGATTTTCAGCGCAGTCGGGCGCGTAGTCGGGAGGTTTTTGTCCTCCTTTTGATCTCCTCGCGCCGTCTTGTTGGGCCACAAGCCGTGGAGCGAAAGCGGCTTCCAAGGCGCATGGGGCAAGGCGACCACACGCGCGGGGCTCCTTGGACTAACGTTTCACGATCTGGGCGGCAGCACTGCCGTGGTGAAGCTGGCGCGGGCCGACTGCAACGAAGTCGAAATCTACTTGATCACCGGCCACAAGCCGGACGATGTGCGTGCCATCCTGACCACGCACTACCTGCCGCGCGATGCGGAAGTCGCAGGCAATGCGATTGCGAAACTGAATGCGTAGCGGACATTGCGACTGCGTCAACGAATGTCCGCTTTCGGGGGTAAAGCAGACATTACGCGGACGTTGGGCGATGTCCGCTTTTGACGGCCGACTCAACCGGTCGATGCAACACAGGCGTTAAATCTCTCTGCTGGGGTTTCGAATCCCAACGTCTCCCGTGGCCGTTCGTT
>Ga0209048_10003490_pt1 | contig 15242 bp, 12 predicted proteins | sample FrelakmetCRP12CR_FD_187146 | JGI IMG/M metagenome (GOLD analysis project Ga0209048, IMG submission 187146) | Freshwater lake sediment microbial communities from the University of Notre Dame, USA, for methane emissions studies - CRP12 CR (SPAdes)... | ecosystem: Environmental > Aquatic >... | reverse complement strand
TCTGGCCGTTCAAGACGTCTACGCCCCGCGCACGCGCGGGGCCAGCCAGCAGCGTTTCTGGTTCTAGCGAGGCGGGCGTTGTCGCCGGGCATGCTTGGCAGTCCGAGGCCCGCCTCGCTAGAACGACTCGATGATTGCGGCGAACTCGGCGTAGGAGAGCGCCCCTATCACCGTCCGGCCGTTGATGACGAACGTCGGGGTGGCGCTCACGCCGAAGTTCTGGGCGCCGCCGTCCTTGATGGCCTGGATGCCGTTCCGAAGCTCGGTCGAGGCCAGGCAGGCGTCCACGTCGTTCGCCGTCATGCCCAGCGGCGCCACGACGTTCTTGATGCCGCCTTTGTAGTCCGTCGCGTACGCCCAGGATGCCTGCGCAGTGAAAAGCGCGTCGATCACCGAAAAGAAACGGTCTCCCGAGCACCGGGCGACCATGCTGGCGGCGATGGCCGCCTCGTTCAGCGGGAAGTCACGAAAGACGAACTTCATCCGCCCGGTGTCCACGTAGGCCGTCTTCAGCAGCGGGAAGGTGACGACGTCGAAGTCGCCGCAGTGGGAGCAGGTGAGCGACGAGTACTCGATCATCGTCACCGGCGCGGTCGGACTGCCGAGCACCTTCTCCGACAGCATCACGGACATCGCGGGGAGCGGGGTCGTGGGCGATGGAGCGGCCGGGGATGACCCTCCGCAGCCGACCGTGGCCGCCGCGATCATCGGCGCGAAAAGCAGAATGCAACGTTTCGTGCGCCTGCCGGCTGTGCTCTCTCTGTTTTTCAATTCTTCAATTCTCAATTCTCAATTCCTAATTCTTAGTTCTCAATTCTCAATTCGGAATCGTCAGGCCCGCGCGAGGGCACGCGCGACGTCGAGGGTGGCGTTGAGTTCGGCCACGTTGTTGTAGATGTGGCACGACTGGCGGACGGCGGCCTCTCCCGACGCTCGAACCCGGATCTTCTTCCGGTCCCACAGCTCGTCCTGAAGGCGGCGGCCCGTCACACCGGTCACGCCCCAGCTGGTGATGCCCGCCGAAAGGTCGGCGTGCGTCGGCGTCACGATGGTGGCGCCGGGCACCTGGCCCAGCCCCGTGCGCAGGTACGTGCCGAGGAACCGGACGCGCGCTTCGATCCGGTCCCTCCCGATGCGGTCCATGAAGTCGATGGCGGCCTCGAGCCCGCGCAACAGGCTCTGGTTCAGCGTGCCGTACTGCTGCAGGCGGAACATGCCTTCGTTGTAGTTGTTCCACTGCGAGCTGGCCAGCGTCGTCCAGACGCGCGCCTGCACGTCCTGACGGAGGTACAGGAAGCCGTTTCCCTTGGGTGCCAGCAGCCACTTGTGCGGCGAGGAGAAATAGGCGTCGCACCCGATGTCCCGGACGTTCACGTGCAGGTGGCCGACCGCCTGCGCGCCGTCGATCACCGAGAGCACACGGCGTTCGCGCGCCATGGCGCACAGCCGCTTGACCGGGAGGACGATGCCCTGGCCGGATGTGATGTGGGGGACGGCCAGCACCCTCGTGCGCGGGCTGACGGCCGCGGTAAAGGCGCGCACGATCTCGTCGGGGTCCTTCACGGTCGTCGGCACCGGCACTTCCTTCACCACGACGCCGTGCCTCTTCTGCCGCAGGTCCCAGCCCGACCGTCCGCCTGGGTGCTCCTTGTCGGTGATGAGCACTTCGTCTCCCGCCTGAAGGTCGAGGCCGTTGGCCATGAGGCTCATCGCCATCGTGGCGTTCACCGTGAGGCCGATCTCGTCGAGATCGCAATGGACGTAGTCCGCGAGCTTCTGGCGGAGGCCCTTCTCGGGCCGGTAGCCCGCCAGGCGCTCCGGGCGATCGCCGCTGAAGTCCCAGAGGGCCAGGCTCTCCTCGACGTAGCGCAGGTGATCGGTGACGGCGTCGACCACGGCGCGTGGCGAAGCGCCCAGCGTGCCGGTGTTGAAGTAGGACTGACCCTCGGGAATCAGGAACTGCCACCGAAGGTGGTTCCAGTACGATTCGCCGTCGGCGGGCAGCTCCTGCGGCGCCCCGGCGCCGGCCCTGGCACGAAGCGTCGTACCGGCCGCGACCGCGGCGGGAATGGCGAACAGCGACTTCACGCACTGGCGTCGGTCAACCATGGCGGCCTCTTATCGGCTGGCGGCTTCCGGCTTCCGGCTGGCGGCTATCGGCTTCCGGCTGGCGGCTTGCGGCGGCGTCCGGCTCATGGCCGCCAGCCGGGGGCCGCGAGCCGGCAGCCGCGAGCCGCGGGCCGGTGTCACGCCATCAGGCTGCAGATGGCCGCGACGTTGACGATGTCGTCCACGCTGCAGCCGCGGGAGAGGTCGCAATAGGGCTTTTTCAGCCCCTGGACGATCGGGCCGACGGCTTCGGCACCGGCGAGACGCTCGGTGAGCTTGTAGCCGATGTTCCCGGCGTTGAGGTCGGGGAACACCAGCACGTTGGCCTTGCCCGCGACCGGCGACCCCTTGCACTTGCGCTCGCCGATCGACGCGATCAGTGCGGCATCGGCCTGCATCTCGCCATCCACCATCAGCTCCGGCGCCTTGTCCTTCACGATGGCGGTCGCCTTCTGCACCTTCTCCACCAGAGGGTGCGTGGCGCTGCCCTTGGTCGAGAAGGAGAGCATCGCGACACGAGGCTCGAGGCCGGTCACGGCCTGGAAGTTCCTGGCCGAGCTGATGGCGATGTCGGCGAGCTGGGCCTCGTTCGGATCGGGGTTCACCGCGCAATCCGCGAAACACAGCATGCGGCCGTCGGTGAGGACCATGATGAAGTAGCTGCTGACGATCGAGATGCCCGGCGCGACACCGACCGTGTAGATCGCCGCGCGGATGACGTCGCCGGTGGCGGAGACGTTGCCACCGACAATCACCTTGACGCGGTCGGTTTCGAGCATGAGGCCCGCGAAGTAGAGCGGCTGCTTCACAAGGTCGGCCGCCTGCTCGCGGGTCATCCCCTTCGCCTTGCGCTTCTCGAACAGCAGGCCGGTGAACTCGTCGGCCCACGCGCTGCCTGCCGGGTCGACGATGTCCACGCCGGCGAGATTGACGCCGGCGTCGGCAGCCAGTTTCCGGATCACACCCGCCGACCCGACCAGGACCGGCTGCGCGATGCCCTGGTCGCGGAGCACGACAGCCGCCTTCAGGACGCGCGCGTCCTCGGCGTCGGGGAAGGCCACGTTGAAGTTTCGCAGGGCCGCGGTAGTGCGGATCGTGGTGATGAAGGCGTTTTCGCTCATAGGAACAGAATCCAGAATCCAGAAGCCAGAAGCCAGAATCCAGAATTCAGAAGCCAGAATACAGGAGCCGCAAGCCGCAAGCGGGAAGCCCTGCCTAGCAGGGGAACGGCAGCGACTTCACCGCCCGGACGGTGTCGCGGGCGAGAATCAACTCCTCGTTGGTCGGGATGACGTAGACCGGCACCCGGCTCTTGTCGGAACTGATCAGCATCTCCGCGCCGCGCACCGCCTTGGCGTTCCTGGCGTCGTCGAGCTCGATGCCCAGCCACTCGAGGTCCGCGAGGATCCGCTTGCGGATTCCCACCCCGTTCTCGCCGATGCCGCCCGCGAAGCAGATCGCATCGGTGCCGTTCATGGCCGCGATGTACGCCCCGATGTACTTCTTCACGCGGTAGCTGAACATGTCGATCGCCAGGATGGCGCGGCGGTCCTGGTGCTCCTCGGCCTCGCCTTCGAGGTCGCGCATGTCGTTGGTGAGTCCCGAGATGCCCAGCAGCCCCGAGCGCTTGTTCAGGGTCGAGAAGATCTCGTCCACGCTCGTGCCTTCCTTGTGCATCAGGAACTCGATGACCGTGGGGTCGATGTCCCCGCTGCGCGTCCCCATCATCAGGCCCTCGAGCGGTGTCATGCCCATCGAGGTGTCCACCGACTTGCCGCCCTTGATCGCGCAGGCCGAGCAGCCGTTGCCCAGGTGGACGGTGATGATGTTCGTTTCCTTGCGCTGCTTGCCGGTCAGCTTCCGGTAGCGGAACGCGATGTAGCGGTGCGACGTGCCGTGGAAGCCGTACTTGCGGATCTTGAACCGCCGGTAGAGCTGATACGGAATCGCGTAAAGATAGGCGGGCTCCGGCAGGGTCGAGTGGAACGCGGTGTCGAACACCGCCACCTGCGGCATCGTCGGGCCGAAGAGCTCCGTGGCCGCGTAGATTCCCTTCAGGTTCGCCGGATTGTGGAGCGGCGCGAGGTCGATGCACTCCTGCACGCCGGCGATGACCGCCTTGTCGATCAGCTGCGAGCCCTTGAACCGCTCGGCGCCGTGCACGACACGATGGCCGATGGCGTGGATGTCGGACAGCGCGGACACGCCCGGGATGCGGGTCTCGGGCGCGGTCACCCACTTGACGGCGTGAGCCAGCGCCGCCTTGTGATCGCGCAGCGGCGCCGCGCCCTTGATCGGCGCGTGCTCACCCACCTGGAAGGTGATGATCGCCTCGCTGCCGATCCGCTCGATCAGGCCCTTCGCCAGCTGCTTGTCGCCGTCCTTCTCGATCAGGTCGGCGTCGGTCTCGATGATCTGGAACTTCAGGGAAGAACTGCCGCAGTTGAGGACGAATATGTTCATGATGACATCCTGAGGGGGGCAGATGAGGTCCCCCTATTCTAGCCGCCTAGGGATGGAAGTGCACCGTGATTCGGACCTGCCGGATCGGCGAACTGTAGAACCACCCGAACGCGGCCGAGGCGATGTTCCGCTGGACATCCTGCGGTGCGAACGTGTTCAACGCGTTGACGAAGACGAGACCAATCCACGGCTCGAACCTGCCGACCCGGAACCGGTGCTCCACCGACGCGTCCACGGTGCCCTTGACCGGGAATCGGAGGCTGTTGCGCGCACCGACGAACTCGAGCTGCTCGTTCACCGCCGAGTAGGGGAAACCGGTCCGCAATTCACCGGCGAGTTCGAAGACCCAGCTCCCGCCGACGGTGGCCCGGCCGCGCCCCACGAACCTGTCGGGCGAGTCGGTGTCGGTCGGGCCGTACGCGTTCGGCCGGAGGACCGGGTTCGCGGTCATGTTCAGGTAGTAGCCGTACGCATCGTTCAGGTCGGCGAGCGAGGACGAGTGCGTGTACGACACATCGACGTCGAGCACCGTCCCCCGCTTGAAGTGAGCGCCGACTTCGGTGTCCTTGTAGCTGGAGATCCCCTGGGACGACAGCTGGATCAGGCCCTGCGAGCCATCCTGCCGGGTGTCCAGCATCAGTTCGTGGCTGCCTGCCCGCTCGAGGTGATTCGCACGAATCGACACCCAGGGTTTGAGTCGGTGCTCGTAACCGATGTTCCAGGTCACGCTGTGCGGCGTTTCGAGGGAATCCGCCTGGGACCGGGTGTAGACGACCGGCGGGCCGAGGAGAGTCTTTCCGTCCGGCCCGTAGGCTGTTTCGGAGAGCGGGGACAGTTCGCCGAACGTCGCCGCCATCAGCGGCGTTCTCTCGAAGAAGTAGCCCCACCCGCCCCGAATCGTCGCGTTCCGGTTCGAATCGAGCGCCACCGCGGCGCCCACCCTGGGAATGACATTCACGCGGCTGAAGACTCCGTCCCGTTCCACCCGCAATCCGTACTCGAGCAGGAGCCGGTTGCTGATGTGCCAGCGGTCCTGGAGGAACGCCGCAACATCGGTGGCGTCGGAATCGCCCACGCTCGGCCCCGCCGTGAGCCGGCGCGTCAGCGTCCCATCCTCCCGCAGGATGTTGACGGGCCGCATGACGATCGAATCATCCAGGCTGGCGTAGAGGACGGTCGCGCCTCCCTTGACCAGGTGCTCTCCGGTAATGCCCTTGATGAAGCCCGAGAGCGCGGCGCTCAGCTGCCAGGCCTCGGAGGTCCGGTCCTGCTTCGAGTAATAGATGCCCGAGTTCTCTTCCGGGGCCAGGAACATCTCCGTCGCCGTCCCGTGGCCGTCCACCGCCGTGCCGTATCGGGTGAAGTGAGCGAGCGTTTCGAGCACCATCGAGTGCGGCAGCTGCGCCACGTCGCTCAACCCGACTCGATACACGCGCTGTGTCAGGTCGGCGGTCGATTCGGGCGGGTCGAACGTGCTGAGGGTGACGCCTCCGGCGTTCTCGGGTGCGAGGGTGAACGTCCCCGACAGGGAGTTCCGGTCGCTGACGACGTAGTCGACCCGCGTGAACGAACTCAGGCTCTTGCTGATCCGACGCTGGTCCTGGGGCCGGCTCGCCACTTCATCCGACTGGTACCGGTACTGTGCGCTCTCGGCAAGGAACAACCGGTTCTTGACGATCGGGCCGCCGACCGCGACGCGCGGATCGAACGATTCGAGGCCGATGATATTGAACGGGTTGGAACCACGTTTGACGATGAAACTCGGCAGGAAGTTGTTGACCGTCGCCGCCCACCTGTTCGCGCCGCTGCGCGTCGACACGACGATGATCCCCGACGAGAACCGCCCGAATTCGACCGCGTAGGGATTGGCCATCACCTCTATCGTGTTGACCGCGTCCCCCGGGAGTTGTACCGGGCTGGTGCCGGCGGCGGGGTCGACGACCTGGGCCGCCTCCACCTGCAGGCCGATTTGATTCGGCCGCCCGCCTTTGATGGCCCACTCCCGCCCATACGGGGCAACGCCGGGCAGCCAACGAAGCTCGGCCGCCACGCTTCCCGACGTCATCGCCGACGCGCTGAGGACCCGGCCGTCGATGCTCTGGACCGGCGCCAGCGGCATGGCCAGGCTCATCGGCGTATCCGCGATCGGCGTGACATTCACCGTCTGTTCGATTTCGATCAGCTTGATATCGAGGTCGACGGTGCGGGTGGTGCCTTCCGCCAGTTGCACCGGCTGGTCGGCCGGGTGAAAGCCCTCGAGGCTGGTCTTGATCCGGTACTGGCCTGCCTTCGGCGCTTCGATGCGGTATTGCCCGTTGTCGTTGGTGACGGTCTCGCCGACCGATTCGCCCGAAGTCCCGACGAGCACCACGACGACGCCCGGCAGCCGGATCTTGCCGTCGAGGGTGGTGATCGTACCGACGACGATCGCAGTCGCCCTCGGGCACGCGAGCGCGCGCCCAGCCGGGAGCCATGCCAGCAGGACGCAGACACCCAGCGCGACCAGACTACGGTGGAGGCAGAGTAATCTCGTCAAAGCCTGAGGCCTCTTGAGCTCAACGCTGAATCATAACATCCCTGTCGGCGCCGGCCGGTTCCCGCCGCCTGGCCCTGCGCTCAACCGACGGCGAGCGCCGCGTCGTAGATCCGGCGGATTCTCGGAACAATCTTGCTCCAGTCGTAGCGGGCGGCCATCGCCCGGGCGTGCTCGCGATCCGTGGGTGTCGCCGGTTCGAGCGCGCGTGCGATGGCCTCGGCGTACGCCTCAGGCGATTCCGCGCTGGCCATTTCGACGAGCGACCAATGGTCGCCGGCGCGCGCGATGCCGGCCGCCGGCAGCGCCGCCACGCGGAGGCCTGCGGCCAGCGCTTCGAGCAACAGGATGGAGAAACTCGTGCGGCGCGCCCCGAGCGCGAAGCAGGCGGCAGAGGCGTAGAGGTCCGGCCGATCCTCCCAGACGGCGCCGAGAAACACGATGCGGCTGGCCACGTGTCCGGGAAGCCTGCGCGCACGCGCCTCGCATTCCGGTCGTAGCGGACCGTCGCCGACGAGCAGCAGTCGCAGGTCCGCCCGGCGGCGTGCAAGCACGCCAAACGCGTCGATGACGAGTTCCACGCCGTTCCGGTGCTCCAGCCGGCCCACGCTGAGGATGTTCGTCATGCCGTCCGCGAACCGGGCCATGGGACGGCCCACCGCAAACGCGCGGCAATCCACGCCGTTGGGGATGATCGTGCTGTCGAATCGCGCGTAGCGGGCCATCGTGTCCCGGGCCGCCCCGCTGACCGCGATGACCCGGGTCATGCGGCCCATCACGTATCGGTACCACGGCGCGAGGTGACGGCGAGCGTCGTGCGGCGGAAAGTAGCTGTGAAGCGTGCCCACGATCGGGCCCTTGAACGTCCACAGGGCCCACGTCGGCAATCCGACGTCGCACGGCGCGTGGATGTGGAGGAGGTCGAAGCGTTCGCGCGAGAAGATCCGCAGCAGGGCGGGCAGCGCCGCGGGCGACAGCGTCACCTGCGACTCCGACCCCTCGCCGTGGATCCGCCACGAACGCGCCGGCCGCAGGATGAATCCGTCATCGGCGGGGCCGTGCCACGTCGTGAAGGCGACGTGGGGAACGATGATGCGCACGTCGACCGGCGTCGAGCCATCGGCCGGCGACTCGAGCAGGCGGCGCAGGTGGAGGATGTGCTCCTGCTCGCCGCCGAGCGTCGGAAAGTAGTTCTCGCACAGGAGGCCGACCTTCACGGCAGGCTCCGTTCGTAAATCACGACCCCGTCGACGCGCCTCCTGGGCTGGTAGTGTCCCTGGACGTAGCGGTCGAGGGTCGGGTAGCGCGCAATCTGGAACGCGCCGTACCCGTCCCAGCCTCCTGCCGCGGCGTCGACGATGAAGCGCGGGCGCCGGCGCTCGAGGTCGTCGATCAGCATTGTCCACGAGGCGGCCAGCACGTAGGGCGTCGGGTCGGATGCCCCGGTTTCCGTGCGGGTGCCCGGACTGATGCCGGTCATGTAGTTGCAGAACGAGAACCGGGCGCCCATCGGCCGTTCGGCCAGCACATAGACCTGGGGCGAGTTGCCCCAGACGAAGACCCGGTCGTCCGGGCGGCTCACGTGCTGCAATTCCCGGACGAGCGGTTCGTAGGCCGGCTCGGGATCCGTTCGCGCGATCACCTCGGCGCGAAGCGCGGTGGCGCACAGCAGCGCCGCGAGGGCCGGCGCGACGCCGAGCGCCGAGATCGCCGGTCTCCAGCCGGGCCGCCCCCGCCACGTGCGCACCAGCGGGGAGGCGGCGAGCATCGAGAGCGCGGGCAGCACGTGATGGAAGTAATGTCCGAAGAAGCGGCCGCCGGCCGCCAGCGCCACCGCCGAGCTCGCCAGCCAGATCGTGGCCAGCGTCCGGCTGTCGGCGGCCCAGGCAGAGGACGGCGCGCCAGGCGTCGCGCGGTCGTCCAGCCAGCCGCGAACCGTCTCCCACGCCCCTCTCAGTCCGAATGCATAGGGCAGCAGCGCGCCGATGCCGCCGATCAGGCCGATGCGCAGGACGCCCCTCCGGACCGCTTCCCACCCCGACGGACCGGCCGCGACGTAGGAGAAGTTGAACGCAAACCAGTACCGCGCCGCGTCGAGGCCACCGGCGTGCCACGCGCGAACGACATAGGCGCCGGGCACGACCAGGCAGCCGAGACCGGCCATGACCGCGGCCGCGATCGCGCCCCGCAGGCGTCGCCTCCCTCGCAGGACCTCCAGCGAGATCGCCGCGCCGATGACCGCCACGAAGGTCGCGCCCTGGTACTTGAACACTGCGGAGAGCCCCGTCAGCACGCCGGCCCCGAGCCAGGTGAGCCACGTTCGTCGTCCGCCCGGAGGCTCCCGCAGGAGCCAGGCCACCGCCACGGCCTGGGCGCTGACGAGGAACAACTCGCAATTGGCCGCCAGCGAGTCGTACTCGAGCATCGTCGTGGAGAAGACGACCCAGAGCAGCGCGGCGGTCAGGCCGACAGCGTTCCCGCCGATGCGGCGGGAGGCGCGGAAAAGGGCCGCGGCGCAGAGCAGCACGGCCCCGACGACCAGGGCGTGCGCGCCCTGGGTGTTGTAGGAGCCGAGCGCCAGCGAGCTCGCCAGGTAGACGTCGTAGATCGCCGGCGGCTTGTGGTCGACGACATCGCGGTAGAGCACGTCGCCGCGCCGCATCGCGTCCGCGGTGGTCGCGTAGATCGCCTCATCGTCGGAGAGCAGGGGACGCGCGAAGGTCGGGAGGCGGAGCGCGAGGCCGAGCAGGAGAATCAGGCCGAGGACGATCGTGGAGCGCCGGCCGGCGACAGGAGAGACAGTTGCGGAGGCGTCGGAGACACGCCCGGTCTCGGCTGAGGATTGCACTCTGGTCACGTCGTCGAAGTCTACCATGCGGCCCGGCGCGGACAGGCCGCGCCTGTGAGCGGTCACACGTCGCTGAGCCTGCCGAACGTGAACCCGCGGCTCTTCAGCGTGCGGATGATGTCGGGCAGCGCGGCCAGCATCGATGACACGTCCGGAGCGGGCTCCTGGCCTCGCCCGTCGTGGAGCAGGAGGACGAGGCCCGGACGGGCCCAGCGAGTCGCCCGCCGCATGAGGACCCGGGGAGTCGGGCCCGCCGTATCCCAGACCCCGCGGCTCCAGGCCCAGATCGTCAGGTGCCGCTCGCGAGCCGCCGCGAAGACACCGGCCGACTTGTAGCCGTGCGGGGTGCGGTACAGGCGCGCCGGCGTGACGTCCAGCCGGCCGAGCACCGCCAGGACGCCGTCGATCTGCCGACCCACCTCCCCTGGGTCGGCGCCCGAGAGCTTGCGATGCTCCATCCCGTGAATCCCGACGGCATGCCCCTCGACCTGCATCCGCCGGAGGGCCTCCGGATGCCGCTCGGCGTTAGCGCCCAGGACGAAGAACGTCGCCGGCACCCCTTCACGAGAGAGGATGTCGAGCACGGCGCCCGTGGACGGACTCGGGCCGTCATCGAACGTGAGGGCGCACGTTCGCGGGGAGGCCGCCCGGCGCGGGAGGCGCCAGCGGATTCGACCGAGCGGGTCGAACGCGGGCACGTAGCGGAACGCGGCCGCGACGACCGCCACGAGTCCGGCGGCCAGCACGAGGGCGCGCGCGGCGGCCGGGACGGGCAGGGACAGCACCGCCACCGCGCCGCCAGGAACGGCGAGCGCCACGACGGCTCGGAAGATCCAGGTCAGGACGGGCGCACCCATCGTGTCTCTCGTGGCTCCGCTGTCATTCTACATTGGCGGGACGACGGCCCGCGGCGGCATGCTACCCTTCGACTCGGTTGGATCGCGCCTCTCGGCGCAGGACCGTGCTCGGGGTGTAGGATCCGCTGTTCGCGGGGGGAAGCAGGCCGTGTCCACCATCTGGGCGATCGTCGTGAGCAGTGTGCATCGCCTGGCGAGCGCCAGGCCCGAGTACGTCGTCGCGGCGTTTGCCCTGTACGTGGTCAGCCTGTTCGTCGTCGGCGTGAGGTGGCGAGGGTTCATTCGATCGCTCGGTGGCGACGTCGGCATCTGGCGGGCGACGCTGGCGACGCTCGGCGGGATCGCGATTGGCAACCTGGTCCCGTCGAGCCGCGTGGGCGGAGAAGCCTGCCGGATCGCGCTCGTCCGTCAGGCCGGTTCCGTCACCTGGAAGCAGGCGACGATCGCCGCGATCTGGGACCGGCTCTCGGAGGTTCCCGCCATCGTGGTCCTCGCCGTGATGGCGGTGCTGGCCGTCAGGGACCTCGGATCCCAATGGCGAACGCTGGCCGCGCTGGCTGCCGTTGCGGTCGTGCTGGTCGGGGGCGCCCTCGCAATCCGCGGTCTTCGCCGGTCGAACGCGGCCTTGGCCGGGTGGCGGGAGCGGCTGGCGCTCGACCAGGTGAATCTCCGGGTATTCGCAGGGGCGGTCGGGCTCTCGACGCTCATGTGGCTCCAGGACGTTCTCCGGATGACGTGCGCGGCGCAGGCGTTCGGCGTCAGCCTGTCGCCGACGAAGTTCGCTGCCCTGTCGATCGTGGGAATGGTCGGCGGGCTCGTTCCGAGCATCGCCGGGCTTGGCCCGATCGAAGGCGGCCTCGTCGCCGGGCTGCTGGCGTTCGGGGTGGACGTTCCGACCGCCGCGGCCATCACCGCCGTCGAACGCCTGATCTCGTATGGTTTCAGTACCTCTGCGGGGGCAGTCGTGGTAGCCTTGCTAGGAGGTCGCTCGCTGTGGCATATCGCCCGACGACGCCCCGGGGCCTCCGAGGGAAATGACGCTGTTGGACTCTGACCATATCGGACGCGACGTGCTGGCCATTCTTCGTCGGGTGTGCCGGCGCCCTGTCGACGTGGCGGCGCACAGTGCGCTGGCTGCCGACCTGGGATTCGACTCCCTCCAGACACTCGAGTTCGTCGCCGAGTTGGAAGACCGATTCGGCATCACCGTGCCGATCGACCAGGTGCCGCGGATCCAGACGGTGGGTGAAGCGGTCAACTGCGTCCGTTCGCTGGTCGCGGAGAATTCCCATCCCTGATGGCGCTGCTCACACTCCCTGAAGCCCTGGACGCTGCCGCGCGAAGCGGCGGCGGGTTTGGATACCTTGTCGAAGACGGGCGAAGCCACTCGCAGCAGTCTTACGCCCAGCTTCTCGACGAGGCCCTGCGGGTGGCCGGAGGCCTGCGTGACGCCGGCCTCGAGCCGGGTGAGACCGTTGCCCTGATCGTGCCGGAGGCGCGCGAATTCCTCACGGCCTTTCTCGGTGCGGCCTGTGCGGGCCTCGTGCCGGCCCCGCTCTACCCACCGGTCCGGCTCGACCAGTTCGAGGCCTACCTGCGCCAGACCACGCCCGCGGTGCGCGTGAGCCGCGCCGCCGCCGTCGTGACCACCGTCCAACTGCGGCGGGTGCTCGGAGCCCTGCAGGCGGAAGTCGGCACGGTGCGGGCGGTGCTCGCCATCGAGAAGCTCCCGGCGTCCCGCCACGGGGCGCTCGCGCCGGTCGGGCTGGACGCCGTTGCGCTCCTGCAGTTCACATCGGGATCGACGTCGGATCCGAAGGGCGTCGTCGTCACGCACCGGAACCTGGCCGAGAACGTCACGGCCATCGCCGGGCCGCACGGGTTGGGCCTGACCCAGGCGGACCGCGGCATGTCCTGGCTGCCCCTGTTCCACGATATGGGGCTGGTCGGGATGGCGCTCACGGTCCTGTACGCCGGCTGCTGGACCGACTTCCTCTCACCGCTGGCGTTCCTGAAGCGTCCGGCCACCTGGCTGAAGGCCATCAGCCGCGCGCGGGCGACGGTCAGCTTCGCCCCGAACTTCGCTTACGATTTGTGCGTCCGGCGGGTGCAGCCGCGGGAGATGGCCGATCTGGACCTGTCGTGCTGGCGCATCGCAGGATGCGGAGCGGAGCCGGTGCGGGCCGAGACGCTGGCGGCGTTCGCGAGGAAATTCGCCGACGTCGGATTCCGAGAGGAGGCTTTTCTCCCGTGCTACGGTATGGCTGAGCACACGCTGGCCGTGACGTTCCCCCCGGTCGGTCGTGCCCCGCGCGTGGACGCGATTCGCGCCGCCGACCTGTCGTCCGCCCGGCTGGCCCTGCCGCACGTGAACGGCGACGCTGCGCGTGTCGAGCTGGTGAGCTGCGGGCGGCCGTTTCCCGGCCACGAGTTACGCATCGCCGACGCCAAGGGTCGTTCGCTGCCCGAACGGCACGTCGGGCAGATCCTGCTGAAGGGACCGTCGGTCTTTCGCGGCTACCTCGACCGCGAGGCCCTGTCGCGGGAAACGCTGGCCGGCGGATGGCTGCATTCGGGCGACCTGGGCTACCTCGCCGACGGCGAACTCTATGTCTGCGGCCGGGTGAAGGACAGCATCATCGTCAACGGCCGGAATTTCTACCCGCAGGACCTGGAACAGGCTGCCGCAGACGTCGCGGACGTCAAGAAGGGGAGAGTGGTGGCCTTTGGCACCCGGTCCGGCGACGGGCGGGAACGGGTCGTCATGGTCGTCGAGGCCGTCTCGGCCGTCCCGTCGGACGACCTGGCGGACCGTGTGCGTGGCCGGGTCGTGGAATCGACCGGGGTGCTCGTCGACGAAGTGGTCGTGGCGCCGCGGGGCACGATTTCCAAGACGACGAGCGGCAAGCTGCAGCGGGTCCGGGTGCGCCAGCGCTACGAGGAGGGCACACTGCTGCAGCCTCGCGCGACGAACGGCCGCGCGGCACTCGTCGGTCACGCCATGAATTCCCAACTCGTGTACGCCCGCGCCTACGCCGCGCGACTGCTCAGACGCCGGGTCCGCCCCGGCAAGACGCGCTGACGCTCGTCCGCCTGGAGGACCACGATCTATGGACGGTGTGCTCGACCACCTGAAGCTGTATCGCCTTCCGTGGACGCTGCCCGACAACGCCATCAGCTGGCTCGAACCGACGACATCGTGCAACCTGCATTGCGAGGGCTGCTACAGGAAGAACGAGCCGGAGGGGCACAAGCCGCTCGACACGGTGAGACAGGAGCTCGAACTCTTCAACCGGGTTCGCAGAACCGACGGCGTGTCGATTGCCGGCGGCGACCCCCTCATGCACCCCGACATCGAGCGCATCGTCTCGATGGTGGCGGAGATGGGGCAGAAGCCGATCATCAACACGAACGGCCTCGCGCTTACCCCCGACAAGTTGAAGGCATTGAAGCAGGCGGGCGCCGCCGGCTTCACGTTCCACATCGACAGCGGCCAGCACCGACCGCGCATGAAGGGCAGGACCGAGGTCGAACTGAACGAACTGCGGCTGGAGTACGCCCGGATGCTGGCGGACGTCGGCGGACTGGCCTGCGCGTTCAACGCCACCGTTTACGACCATACGCTGAAGTCCGTGCCGGACGTCGTGGCCTGGGGCCAGGAGCACATCGACATCGTGCACACCCTCGTGTTCATCGCGTACCGGGCGTTCCCGCGGTTCGAAGGCTACGACTACCTCGTGGGCGGCGAGAAGGTGGACATCGGGCGGCTCGCCTACGAGACGCAGACGGATCGACGAGGGATCCTCTCCACCGACATCGTCGCCGAGATCCGCAAGCGGTTCCCGGACTTCGCGCCCTCTGCGTACCTGAACGGGACCGAGCGGCCGGACGACTTCAAGTGGTTGCTGACGATGCGCGTCGGCACCAAGGAGCGGATCTACGGCTACCTGGGGCCGAAATTGATCGAGATGGCACAGGTCTTCCACCACCTGGTGAAGGGTTCGTATCTCGCGTACACGTCTCCGAAGTTGCTCAGCCGGGGCAGGAGCCTGCTGCTCCTGTCTCCGCTGGACCGCGGCGTCGCCCGGACGGCAGGCGCCTACCTGCGGGGCGTCGTCGCGAACCCGAGCCAGGCGTTCAAGCCGCTGCGCATGCAGTCGGTGATGATCATCCAGCCGGCGGATTTCCTCGAGAACGGCGCGATGAGCATGTGCGACGGGTGTCCCGACATGACGATGCACGAAGGCAGGCTCGTCTGGTCGTGCCGGCTCGAAGAGTTGCTGAACTACGGCGACTGGGTGCGCCCCGTCGTGGCGAAACCACCCGCGGAGTCCTAGCGAGGCGGGCCTCGGACCGCCAAGCATGTCCGGCGACGACGCCCGCCTCGCTAGAACCAGAAACGCTGTTGGCTGGCCCCGCGCGTGCGCGGGGC
>Ga0209048_10003489_pt1 | contig 15246 bp, 12 predicted proteins | sample FrelakmetCRP12CR_FD_187146 | JGI IMG/M metagenome (GOLD analysis project Ga0209048, IMG submission 187146) | Freshwater lake sediment microbial communities from the University of Notre Dame, USA, for methane emissions studies - CRP12 CR (SPAdes)... | ecosystem: Environmental > Aquatic >... | reverse complement strand
AAAGAAAGCTGAGTGAAGTGCCCAGCTTCGTTAATGACTGGCGCGCCCGACAGGAGTCGAACCTGTGACCTTTGGCTTCGGAAACCAACACTCTATCCAACTGAGCTACGGGCGCGCGGACCGGCATTCTACCGTGCCCCTCGAACGAGCGTCCACCCGCGGTATAATGTCGCGCTTTTTCCGTCCGGCGCCGAAAGCTTGCGCGCGACGGTCCGCGACGAACCATCTTTTCGATCAAACCGCTCCGCGGCAACCCATCCGGACCAGGAATGCCCATGCAAGAACCCGATCAGCACGTTTCTCCCATCAAGACTCCGAAGCAGCTCGTCATCGTCGTCGTGCTGGCGTTTGTCGTGCCGATCGGACTCGCCATCCTGCTCTCGCAGCTGGTGACGAGCGGCGTCAAGGGCGCGCACGAGGACGACAGCGCGGTCATCGCGCGAATCCAGCCGGTCGGGCAGGTCGTGCTCGCCGCGGCCGCCGGCCCGAAGGGTCAGCTCACCGGCGAGCAGGTCTACGGGCAAGTCTGCAAGACGTGCCATGAAACGGGCTTGCTCAACGCGCCGAAATTCGGCGACAAGGGCTTGTGGGCGAAAGTCATTGCGCAAGGCCAGGCGACGGCCGTCGGCCACGCAATGAACGGCTTTAACGCAATGCCCGCCAAAGGGGGCAACCCGGACCTCGAAAACGTCGAAGTCGAGCGCGCGGTGGTCTTCATGGCGAACAAGGCGGGCGCCAACTGGAAGGAGCCCGCGGCTCCGGTACCGGCGCAGGTTGCAGCCGCCGCTCCCGCCGCGGCACCGATAGCGTCCGCGGCCGCAGCACCGGCACCCGTCGCGGTTGCCGCGGCGGCTCCGACAGCGCCGGCATCCGCCGCCAAGCCCGATGGCAAGAAGATCTTCGAATCGACGTGCACCGTCTGCCACGGCGCCGGCATCGCCGGCGCGCCGAAGTTCGGCGACAAGGCGGCGTGGGCGCCGCGGCTCGCCACGGGCATCGACACGCTCTACAAGGTCGCGCTGTCCGGCAAGGGCGCGATGCCGGCGAGGGGGGGCAACACGTCGCTCTCGGATGCCGAGGTCAAGGCCGCGGTCGAATACATGGCGGCGGCGGCGAGATAACTCGGCTTCGCATTCCAAAAAACGCGGCCCGCGAGGCCGCGTTTTTCATTGCCGCCCCGCTCCGACGACTATCCGCTGACGGCGACCGATTCCGACGCGTCGGCGGAGTCCGTGTCCGCGTCGCCGCGCGAGGCATCGCGCGCGAACGCAAGTTGCGACAGATAGTCGGCGGTGACATCGCCGGTGATGTACTTGCCGTCGAAACAGGACGCCTCGAACTCCTTCAAGTGCGGGTTCGTCGTCCGAACCGCGGCCTTCAGCGCGTCGAGGTCCTGGTAGATGAGAAGGTCAGCGCTGATCGAGCGCGCGATCTCCGCTTCGGTGCGCCCCGTCGCCACGAGCTCGTCCTGGTTCGGCATGTCGATGCCGTAGACGTTCGGGTAACGCACCGGCGGACTCGCGGAGGCGAAGTAGACCTTGCGCGCGCCGGCGTCGCGCGCCATCTGCACGATCTCGTGCGACGTGGTGCCGCGCACGATCGAGTCGTCGACGAGCAGCACCACCTTGTCCTTGAACTCCATGCCGATCGGGTTCAGCTTCTGGCGCACGCTTTTGCGCCGCATCGCCTGCCCCGGCATGATGAACGTGCGGCCGATGTAGCGGTTCTTGACGAAGCCTTCGCGATACGTGAGGCCCAGCGTGTTCGCGAGCTGCAGCGCCGAAGGCCGGCTGGAATCGGGGATCGGGATCACGACGTCGATGTCCCGCGCTTCCGGCATGCCGCGAATCTTGTGCGCGAGCTGCTCGCCCATGTTGAGGCGCGATTCGTAGACCGACGTGCCGTCGATCACCGAATCCGGCCGCGCGAGGTAGACGAACTCGAAGATGCAGGGTGCGAGCACCGAGCGCTCGGCACACTGCCGCGCATGGAACGCGCCGGTCTGGTCGACGTAGATCGCCTCGCCGGGCGCCACGTCGCGCAGCACCGAAAAGCCGAGCGGCTCCAGCGCCACCGATTCGCTCGCGACGAGATACTCGCTGCCGCCCATCGCCTCGTTGCGGCCGATGATGAGCGGGCGGATGCCGAACGGGTCGCGGAATGCCACCATGCCGTAGCCCGCGATCATCGCGACGATCGCGTACGCGCCGCGGCAGCGCCGGTGGACCCCCGCCACCGCGGCGAAGATCGCGTCGGCATCGAGACGCGAGTGATGCGCCGCGCGCTCGAGCTCCAGCGCAAACACGTTGAGCAGCACCTCGGAATCCGAGTTCGTGTTGACATGCCGGAAGTCGAGCTGGAAAAGCTCCTTCTTCAGCGCGTCGCTGTTCGTGAGGTTGCCGTTGTGCGCCAGCGTGATGCCGAACGGCGAGTTGACGTAGAACGGCTGCGATTCGAGGTCCGAGGCGGCCGAGCCCGCAGTCGGGTACCGGCAATGGCCGATGCCGAGGTTGCCGGAGAGCTCGCGCATGTTGCGGGTGCGGAACACGTCGCGGACGTAGCCCGGGCCCTTGTGCATGTGGAACATCGCGCCTTCGCCGGTCACGATCCCGGCCGCATCCTGCCCGCGGTGCTGCAGCAGCAGCAGGCTGTCGTAGAGGAGCTGATTGACCGGTGTATGCGCGACAACGCCTACGATTCCGCACATGGTTCCGTCTCTCCGTCGGGGCTCCGCGAGGCGGAGGCCGCCCTGGCGCCCGGGGACTTTCCGGTCGCCGAATAATCGAGCCGCGCCGCCCAGTCCGGCGGAAGGTACGGCCGAAACGCCAGTGCGGATTCCGCCAGCACCGGCCCAAGGGTCGAATTTTGCCACCAATCATGACGCGGCAGCGTCGTCAGCCCCGCGATCAGCGCAAATATCAACGCCAGCAGCGCGCCGCGCAACACTCCGAACACCGCGCCGAGGAAACGATCGACGAATCCCAGGCCGACGCCATGTACGACGCGCTTCGCGAGCCACGCGAGGAGCCCACCGATGACCAGAACGACGATCAGGATCAGCACGAACGCGATGACATGGCGCGCGGCCTGCGGGATGTCCAATCCCGCGAACAGCGCCGCGGCCGGATCCGCGTAACGCATCGCGGCGACCAGGCCGACGATCCACGTCGCGATCGCGATCAGCTCGCGCACGACGCCACGCGCGTATGCGAGCAGCGTCGACAGCACGATCACCGCGACTACGCCGATATCAAGGTAGGTCATCGATGGTTGCGCGAAATGCGGCACGAACGGCGCGCGCCACCGGGTGAATGATGCTACTTCGCGGCAACGACGAGACCGTTCCAGCCATCGGCCTTCAACTTCGCGCGCGCCGCTTCGGCGTCCGGACGCGTCGCATAGCCGCCGACGCGTACGCGCCACAGCGTTCCGCGGCTTGTTTCCACGGGCTCGGTGTAGGTGGAGTCGTAGCCGGCCTTTTTCAACTTGCCGGCCAGCGAATTGGCGCCCTTGTCGTCGGTAAACGCGGCGATCTGCACGGCGAAGCCTTCGCCTTTCGCGGGCGCCGTTGCAACGGGCGCGACCGGCTCGCTCTTCGGCGGCATCGTCGCCGGCACCGGTGTATCGGCCTTGGCTTCCGGCGCGGCCTTCACGTCCGCGTTGACGGCCGGCTTCGCCCCCGGCGCGAGCACGCGCTGTTCCGCTTCGGCGACCGATTTTTTCGGCGCGGCGACGCTGGTCGGCGCGGGCGCAGGCGCACTCTCGGTTGCGGGCGCCGCTGGCGTGACCGTGGTCGGCGCAGGAAGGGTCGGCGCCGGCGCGGCGTCCTGCTTCGGCGCAGGGCTTTTCGACGATGCCTTGGCGTCGGCTTTCGGCGCGCTCTTCGAATCTCCCGCCCGCCCCGTAAGTCTGTTGACGAAGCGGCCCTCGTCGACCGGCGGAATCTGCACGGAGACGTCGTCGCCAAGCGGCTTCGGTTCCTTCTCGAGCAGCAGCGGAAGGATCACCGCCGCGGCGAGCGCCAGCACGACCGCGCCGACGAGCCTGCGCCGGGCCCGGCGTTTCAACTCGTCGACCGCGAGGTCGGCATTGTCGGCGATGCGTTCGGCCATGCCTCGTGTCCCGCTCCGATCAACGCGCGGCGAGCGCCGCGGCGACGGTCAGGAACGATCCGAAAACGATGATTCTATCAGCTTCGCCTGCTTCGTCTCGCGCCGCACGATACGCCGACACGACATCGTCGAAAATCCGCACGTCCGCCGCCGCGACACCCGCATTGGAGAGCGCATCGCGCACCGACGCGGCATCGGCGCCCCGCGGCGGGGGCAGCGTCGCGACATGCCAGCGGTCGACGCGCGGGAGCATTGCCGCGACGACACCGTCGATGTCCTTGTCGGCGAGCATCCCGAAGACGGCGATCGTGCGCGCAGGCAAACCCATCGTTCCGAGTTCCGCGGCGAGGATGCGCGCGGCGTGTGGGTTGTGCGCGACGTCGAGCACGATCGTCGGCCGTCCGGGCAGGACCTGAAATCGGCCGGCGAGCTCGACCGACACGAGACCGGTCCTGACCGCACCGGCGCTCACGTGCAGGACGTCGTGCAGAAGATCGAGCGCCGTGATCGCCGTCGCCGCGTTGACGAGCTGGATCGCTCCGCGGAGCGCAGGATGGGGCAGGCCATGTCGCCGTCCCCCAGGACCCCAGTAATCCCACTGGCCGTTGCCGGTCGTGAAACCGTAATCGCGGCCGACCTGCAACAGCGGCGCACCGAGCACGCGCGCGTGCGCGAGAAGCGCTGCGGGCGGATTCGGCTCGCCGCAGACCACGGGGCGCCCCGCGCGAAAGATTCCGGCCTTCTCGCGCCCGATGTCCTCGCGCGTCGGGCCGAGGTAGTCCATGTGGTCGAGACCGACACTCGTCACCACGGCGATGTCGGCGTCGATGATGTTGACGGCGTCGAGTCGCCCGCCGAGACCCACCTCGAGCACCGCTGCCGCGAGGTCTGCGCGCGCGAAGAGCCAGAACGCGGCGAGCGTGCCGTACTCGAAATACGTCAGCGGGACGTCGGCGCGCGCATCCTCGACGGCATTGAACGCCGCGACGAGCGCGTCGTCGGTGGCGGGCAGACCATCGATTCGCACGCGCTCGTTGTACGACGCGAGGTGGGGCGACGTGTAGAGGCCGGTCCGGTGCGCGGCGGCGACCAGCATCGACTCCAGCAGCGCGCACGTCGAGCCCTTGCCGTTGGTGCCCGTGACGGTGACGACGGGACAGCCGAGCGACGCGTCCATGCGCGAGCGCACGTCGGCGACGCGGTCGAGCCCCATCGCGATCGCCTTGGGATGCAGCGTCTCGAGGTGCGCAAGCCACGCGGCAACCGTGGCAGGGCGGCGCGCGGGGGGAATTTTCAGGTCGCCGGAGAAGGCTGCTTCGAGAGCATCGCCAGCATCCGCGGCAATTCGTCGCGCAATTGGCGCCGGTCGATGATCATGTCGAGCGCACCCTTGTCGATCAGGAATTCCGCGCGCTGGAAACCTTCGGGGAGCTTCTCGCGGACCGTCTGCTCGATCACGCGCGGGCCGGCGAAGCCGATGAGCGCGCCGGGCTCGGCCAGCACGAGGTCCGCCACGAACGCGAACGACGCCGACACGCCGCCCATCGTCGGGTCCGTCAGGATCGACACGAAGGGCAGCTGCGCTTTCGTCAACTCCTGCAGCACGGCGGTGGTCTTCGCCATCTGGAACAGTGAATTGACGCCCTCCTGCATCCGCGCGCCGCCCGACGCCGAAATGCAGACGAAAGGAATGCGGCTTTCGTAGGCGACGCGCACGCCGCGCACGAAGCGCTCGCCCACCACAGAGCCCATCGATCCGCCCATGAACTCGAACTCGAAGCAGGCGAGCACCAGCGGCACGCCTTTGATGCTGCCTTGCATCACCACGAGGGCATCGGTTTCGCCCGTTTCTTCGAGCGCCGCGGCGAGCCGCTCCGGGTACTTCTTCTGGTCCTTGAACTTGAGACTGTCGACGGGCACCACTTCCGAGCCGATTTCGAAGCGCCCCTCGGGATCGAGCAGCTGGTCGATGCGTTCGCGCGCCGGAACGCGCTGGTGGTGCGCGCATTTCGGGCAGACGAACAGGTTGTTCTCGAGATCGGTCCGGTACAGCACCGCTTCGCAGGCGGGGCATTTGATCCACAATCCCTCGGGCACCGCCGTCTTTTTCACGCCCGGTGTACTCTTGATGCGCGGTGGCAGGAGTTTCTGCAGCCAGCTCATCTTGCGGCCTCCGAACGTTCGCCGCTTGCCGTTGTTCCGCTGCGTCGGCCGCGCTCAATTGCTCGCGGACGCGACCTTCGGTCCTTGCCTTCGGCCCGCTCGCTCATTCGGCCCCCCTCGCTACGCCGCGCGCTTTTGCATCGAGTCGAGCGCGGTGCGGATGCCGGCGAGCCACGCACCCGCGCGCTCGGCGGCGGTGGCAGGCGGGCCGGCCTCGATTTCCTGGATGATGCGACTGCCGATCACCACGGCATCGGCATGCGCCGCGATGGCCTGCGCGCTTGCCGCGTCGCGGATGCCGAAGCCCACGCCCACCGGCAACGACACGTGCCGGCGGATTTCCGCGAGCTTGCGCGCGACCTCCGCCGTGTCGAGATTGCCCGCACCCGTGACGCCCTTGAGCGAGACGTAATAGACGTAGCCGCGGGCGACCCGCGCGACGGCGGCGATGCGCGCTTCCGGCGTCGTCGGCGACAGCAGGAAGATAGGCGCCATCGCACGGGCGTCGAGCAGAGACGCGAATTCTTCCGCCTCCTCGGGCGGGTAGTCGACGACGAGCACGCCGTCGACGCCCGCATCGCGCGCGCGATCGGCGAACGCCGGCACGCCCATCGCTTCGATCGGATTGGCGTACCCCATCAGCACGACGGGCGTCACGGTGTCGGTCCGGCGGAATGCGGCAACCGCGCCGAGGACGTCCTTCAGTCCGACATGCTGCGCGAGCGCCCGCTCCGATGCGCGCTGGATGACCGGCCCGTCGGCCATCGGATCGGAAAACGGAACGCCGAGCTCGATCACGTCGGCGCCCGCCGCGACGAGTGCGTGCATGATCGGAAGCGTGAGCGCCAGCGTCGGGTCGCCGACGGTGACATAGGGGACGAGCCCGGTGCGGCCGGCGGCGCGGAGTTTCGCGAACGTGCTGTCGATGCGATTCAAGCGGGCTTTTTCGCGCGAGCGGCCGGATCGCACTCCGGCCGGCAGTAGAACTTGAGTCCAGACCGCTCCGCCACCGTGTTCATGTCCTTGTCACCGCGGCCGGAAAGATTGACGAGCAGGATCTTGTCCTTGTCCATCGTCGCCGCGAGTTCCGTCGCATACGCGAGCGCGTGCGCCGACTCGAGCGCCGGAATGATGCCCTCGACGCGACAGCACTCGTGGAAGGCGGCGAGTGCCTGGTCGTCGGTGATCGACACGTATTCCGCGCGCTTCGTGTCCTTGAGCCACGCATGCTCGGGCCCGACGCCGGGATAGTCGAGGCCGGCCGAGACCGAATGCGTCTCGACGATCTGCCCGTCCGCATCCTGCAGAAGGTAAGTACGATTGCCGTGCAGCACGCCCGGCCGCCCCGCCAACAGCGAAGCGGCGTGCCGCCCGGTCGCGATGCCCTCCCCCCCCGCCTCGACGCCGATCAGCCGCACGCTCTCGTGCGGGATGTAGGGATAGAAGATGCCCATCGCGTTGGAGCCGCCGCCGACGCACGCGATGACGGCGTCCGGCTGCCGTCCGGCGGATTCCGGCATCTGCACCAGGCACTCGCGGCCGATCACGCTCTGGAAATCGCGCACCATCATCGGATACGGGTGCGGGCCCGCCACGGTGCCGATGATGTAGAACGTCGTCTCGACATTCGTGACCCAGTCGCGCATCGCCTCGTTCAGCGCGTCCTTCAGCGTCTTGCTCCCCGATTCGACCGGGACCACCGACGCGCCGAGCAGCCGCATCCGGAACACGTTCTGCGCCTGGCGCTTGATGTCCTCGGATCCCATGTAGACGACGCAGTCCATGCCGAAGCGCGCGGCGACCGTCGCGCTCGCCACGCCGTGCTGCCCGGCGCCCGTCTCCGCGATGACGCGCTTCTTGCCGAGGCGCTTGGCAAGCAGCGCCTGGCCGATGCAGTTGTTGATCTTGTGCGCACCGGTGTGGTTCAGGTCCTCGCGCTTCAACCAGATCTGCGCGCCGCCGACCTTTTCCGACCAGCGCTTCGCGTGATATACCGGCGACGGCCGCCCGACGTAGTGCGCGAGCTCGTCCTCGAATTCGGCGACGAAGCCGGGATCGAGACGATAGCGCGCGTATTGCTCCTTGAGCTCGTCGAGCGCGCGGATCAGCGTTTCGGCGACGAACACGCCGCCGTACGGGCCGAAATGGCCGCGCTCGTCGGGGAGGTTGTAGGGCAGGTCAGCCATCTGCATTGCGCACTTCCTCGATGAAGGCCGTCATGCGCGTCGGGTCCTTGACGCCCTTGATCGGCACGCCCCTGGCGTCCTGCGCTTCGACGCCGCTCGACACATCCACCGCCCACGGCCGCACGCGGCGAATCGCGTCGGCGACGTTGCGCGCGGACAATCCGCCCGAAAGCACGACCGGTTGCGGCAGCCCCTTCGGCAGCGTGCTCCAATCGAACGTCCGGCCCGTGCCTCCCGGCAGTCCGTCCGCCGGCGGCGCATCGAACAGCAGTCCCGCGGCATCCTCGTACCGTTGCGCGCATTCTAGCAAACCGGCCGCCGGCGCCCCGGCCGCGACAGGGAGCGCCTTCACATAGCGCCGGCCGAAGGCGCGGCAGAATTCCGGCGGCTCGCTGCCGTGGAATTGCAGAAGGTCGAGCGGCACCGCGGCAAGCGTCGCGCGCACGTCGTCGGCAGACGGATCGACGAACAGCCCGACGATCGACACGAACGGCGGCAGCGCGGCGACGATTGCGCGGGCGTGCTCGACCGCCACAACGCGCGGCGTCCCCGCCCAGAAGACGAGGCCGATCGCGTCGGCGCCGGCATGCGCCGCGGCAAGACCATCGTCCACGCGTGTAATGCCGCAGATCTTGATGCGCGTTTGCATGGGCATCGTCACGCGAGCGGGAGACGGACGGGACGCCGCGTCGGCGGCAGCCCCCACTTCGGGTCGTAGTCGGCGCCGGTCAGGTACAGGCCGTCGGCGGCGAAGGTCGGCGCGGCACGCGTGCGATCGCGCGCGGCGATGAGGTCCGCGATCCAGGCGACGGGCTCCTTGCCCGCTCCCACATAAACGAGCGCTCCGACGATGTTGCGGATCATGTGATGCAGAAAAGCATTTGCCGAAAAATCAAAACGGAATACCTCGCCGTCGGTGACAACCATGACAGGTGAAAGCGTTCGCACCGGCGTCGCCGCCTGGCATTCGGCGGCGCGAAACGCGGAGAAGTCGTGGGTGCCGGCGAGCGCCGCCGCCGCTTCGCGCATTGCATCGACGTCGAGTGGTCGATGGTACCAGCCCACGCGTCCCGCGAGGAGCGCCGGCCGCGTCGCGCGGCGGACGAGCAAATAGGTGTAATGGCGCGCGGTCGCGACAAAGCGCGCGTGGAACTCGGTGCTCACCGGATGCGCCCATTGCACCGCGACGTCGGCGGGCAGATGCGAATTCACGCCACGGACCCAGGCGGTGTCGGGCCGCGCGGCGTCAGTGTCGAAATGCACGCACTGCAGCGTCGCGTGAACGCCTGTGTCGGTGCGGCCGGCGGCAACGGTGCCGATGCGCGCATTCGCGACGGCGGAAAGCGCGCGCTCGAGCGCATCCTGCACGCCGCGCCCGTCGGCCTGCGACTGCCAGCCGGTGAACGGCGCGCCGAAATACTCGAGTCCGAGGGCAATGCGCATGACCACCGGTTGCGCGTCTTGCGTTCAGGAAAAAAACAGGCGGCGGATTTCGCTCCGCCGCCCGCCTTCGATGCGTAATGTCGCGCTCAGCCGAGCTTCGAGAGCAGCGACTGCGCTTCCGATTTCTGCTGTTCGTCGCCCTCGTGCAGCACTTCCTGCAGAATCTCTCGCGCGCCTTCGACGTCGCCCATCTCCTGATAGGCCTTCGCGAGATCGAGCTTCGTCGCGGCGTCGTGCCACTGGCCGTCCAGCACCGACGGCGTGGGATCCTCGAAGGTCGCCTTGTCCGGGTCGAACGACAGGTCGAGCTTGTCGAGATCGATTGCCGCCTGCGGCCTTGCGAGCGACGGGGCCGTTGCCGACGCGGGTCCGGCCATCGCCAGCGCGTGTTCGGGCGCCGGCACCGTGGGCCGAACGGCCGCCGGTTTCGCCGATGCGTCGAGCGTGAAGTCCATATCGTGAACGGGGGCGGCCGACCTCGCCGTTTCGGCGGCGCTCTCGCCCATCCTGCCGAGCGCCGCGGCGCCGGCCGCGGCCTTGGCGCCCGCGCTTTCGAGCGCCGACATCGTCGACGATGACGCGCTTTTCGCGGTCTTCTCGAGCGCGCTTTCGGCGCCGGCGAGAATGTCGATCGGCGACTTCGCCTTGGCGCCGGACGACGGTGAAATCGAAATTTCCTCGTCGAGCTTGAAATCGAGTCCGCCGCCGGCGTCGCCGATGTCGCTCGCGACGTGGGCCGGCACGCCCGACCCCGATGGCCGCGGCGGTTCGGGCCGCAGTTCCGGCTCCGCGTGCATCGGCGCTTCGGCAGCGGCCGCCTTCATGCCGCCTGCCGCAACGGCTGCCGCGGCCGCGGCAGCGGCGGTGCCGCTCTCGGCGAAGATCGGGTTGTTGGGATCGAGCTGACGGCCGAGGCCGACGGCCTTTTGCCAGACCTCGCCCTGGCCTTGCGACACCGAGTAGAGCTCCGCGGCGACGGTCTCGAATGCGGAAGGCTTGTTGTGCTGAGCGTGGATCTCGAGCAGCTTGAGGTAGATCTCCTGCCGTTGCGGATCCTTCTTGAGCGCTTCCTTGAGGATTTCCTCCGCTTGCGCGTCGCGGCCGTAGGCAAGATACACCTCGGCTTCGGCGATCGGATCGACTTCGTCGGTGTCGATGTTGCCGAGGCCTTCGCGGCTGAAGTCGCTCGCGAGCGAGTTGTCGCCGGTGTTGACCACACCGCCGCCGGTCGAGCCGAACACCGTATTCGTCTTGATGTCGGTGCCCGAGATGATGCTGTCCTCGAACTTCGTCGTCTTGCGGCGGCGTGCGGCGACGAGGGCCGCGATCCCGCCAAGCACGACGAGCGGCGCCACGATCAGCATCCAGTACGGCGTGTTGGTGAACAGGTCGTCGAAGAATCCGGGCGCCTCTTTCGCCGGGGCCTTCGTCGCCTTCGGTGCGGGCGCCTTGGGCGGCACCGCCTTCGGGGGCTCGACCGGCGCGGGTTCGGCCGCCTTGGGCGGCTCGCTCGTCGCGGGCTCCGCCGCCTTCGGTGGCTCGGCCGGTGCCGCTGCCGGTGTTGGTGCGGGTGTCGGCTCCGCCGCTTTCGGCGGTTCGCTCTTTGCGGGTTCCGCCGCTTTCGGCGGCTCCGATTTCGCGGGCTCCGGGGCTTTCGCCACGACCACCGGCTCGGGCGCCTTGGTGATCGGCGTCGGCGCGGCTGCGGGTGCTGCGGGAGGCGCCTTGCCCTTTGCCGCTTCGGCCTGCGCCTGCATCTGCGCGCCGGTCTGGCTCTTCAACTCGACGGCGCGTTGCAAATCCTTGAGGGTCTTCTCGAGTTCGGCGACGCGCGACTGCGCTTCCTTCAGCGCCTGATCCCGCGCGACCGCTTCCTCGGCGGCGCCTGCCGCACCCTTGCCTTGCCCTGCCTCGCGCGACACGCGGAGCTGGTCGCGACCCGCCGGCGCCGCGGGCGTCTTCTCTTCGACCGCGGTGCCGATCTTGCCGCCGGCGGCGCGTCCGCTCGTGCCCTCGGCCGCGGGCGCCGTCGCGGCGACTTGGTCGCGATAGGCACGCCAATCGGCGGCCTGGACCCGCACGACCTTCGTTGCCTCCGGTGCCGCAGTGGTGCCGACTTCGTCGACGCTGGGAATCGTGATGATCGCGCCGGCGCGCAGCCGGTTCATGTTCTTGCCGTCGAACGCGTCGGCGTTGTTCTTGAATAGCGCGACCAGCATCTGGTCGAGCGTCGCGGTCGAGGGCAGGTTTTCGTTCGCGATCTTGGAAAGCGTATCGCCGCGCTTCACCGTATAGCCTTCACCGGGCTGCCTCGGCGCCGATGCGGGCGCAGCGGCGGACGCGGTCGGGCGCGGCGGCGGGGCGACACCCGTGCGCAGCGGCGCAACCGGCTCGACCGGTGCGGCGATCATCGTGGTACCCGGCGGGTCGAGCAGGAACGTGTAATCGCGAACGACACGCCCGGACGCCCAGTTGATTTCCATCAGCAGGTCGAGATACGGCTCGCTGACGGGCTGCTGCGTTGTGATCTTGAGATAAGCCTCGCCATTGGCGCCGCGTTCAACGGAAACGCGCGCTCGGGAAAGGGCGCCCGGATAGTTGAGATTGTTCTGGCTGTACAGCGACGGCGCGGCAACGCGCGCGGCGAGCGAATCGAGCTCTTCCTTGGCCGCGGACGTGAGTTCGATCTGGGCCGATAGCGGCTGGCCCAGTGCTGAGTTAACCGTCAGCTTGCCAAGGCCGAGTGCGGCGACCGAGCCCGGGAGGGCCAGCGCCGTGGCCAGCAGGCTTAACGTGAGGATGGGCTTTGCTCGCATACCGACCCTTTCCGAGATTTCGGATTCTGCAACCAAACATAACATCATGGGTTTAGCTGCGCAAGCTAAACCCCGGTATTAGCTTGATTTTCTCCCGCCAGCCCATATCGGCCGGCACGACATTCATGCCGATATCCTAGCGCGAAGCGCAAGGGATTGGCGAGTGTACAGCGCCAGCTACAAGATATTGTGCTGGAGGCAGGTGATGCGCGGTATTCCGGCAGGCTGTTGCAATCGCGCCGCAACGAGGCGCGCCGCCAGGCCGCCGCGCCTGCGCCGACTTGCCTGGCAACGATGCATAAAACATGTGCAAACGGGAATTGCGGACCTGCGGGTCCCGAACCGCCGCAAAAGTAGGAATGACCTTGCGGGGCGCGTGCCGTCCGCAGCCCCCGGCGTTGTCAGCGTTGCAGCAGGATGCGCAGCATTCGCCGCAGAGGTTCGGCGGCACCCCAGAGCAGCTGGTCGCCGACGGTGAACGCACCCAGGTATTCGCCGCCCATCGCGAGCTTGCGCAAGCGGCCGACCGGAATCTCGAGATGCCCGGTGACCGCCGCCGGCGTCAGCCGGGCGATGCTTGCATCGCGGGTGTTCGGCACGACGCGCACCCACTCGTTGGCGCCGGCCAGCATCTGCTCGATCTCGGGCAGCGGAACGTCGCGCGCAAGCTTGATGGTCACCGCCTGCGAGTGGCAGCGCATCGCGCCGATCCGCACGCAGATCGACTCGACGGGGATCGGGTTCGCTTCGCGGCCGAGCATCTTGTTCAATTCGGCGCCGCCTTTCCACTCCTCCTTCGACATCCCGTTGCCGAGATCCTTGTCGATCCACGGGATGAGGCTGCCTGCGAGCGGCACGGTCGTGTGGGCGGTGGGAAACGCGCCGTCGCGCAGGATGCCGGCAACTTCGCGGTCGATGTCGAGAATCGACGACGCCGGATCGGCGAGGAGGTCCTTCGCCGCGAGGTGCGCTTCGCCCATCTGCGACAGGAGCTCGCGCATGCTCTGCGCACCTGCGCCCGAGGCCGCCTGGTAGGTCATGCACGTCATCCATTCGATGAGATCGTGCTGCAGCAGGCCGGCAAGTCCCATCATCAGCAGGCTGACCGTGCAGTTGCCGCCGATGTAGTTCTTCACGCCTTTGGCCAGCGCGGCGTCGATGACGTCGCGATTGACGGGGTCGAGGATGATGACCGCGTCGTCCGCCATCCGCAGCGCCGATGCCGCGTCGATCCAGTAGCCGTTCCAGCCGGCGGCCCGGAGCTTCGGGAACATTTCGTTGGTCCAGTCGCCGCCCTGGCAGGTGACGATGGCGTCGAGTCCGCTGAACGCCGTCGGGTCGTTCGCATCGCGAACCGGCCCGCACTCGCGGCCGATCGCGGGTCCGGTGCCGCCCGCGCGCGACGCCGAATAGAACACCGGTTCAACGAGATCGAAGTCGCGCTCCGCCAGCATCCGCTGCATGAGAACGGAGCCGACCATGCCGCGCCATCCAACGATACCGACACGCATTGTTGTCTTCCCGCCCCGCGATCCTTCATCGCGTCCCCGCCGCTCGCGGGGACGAAGCGGTGGCGACGCGACCGTCAGGTCGTCTTGATGGCTTTCGCGCGAATGCCGACCGTCGAGCGAGCGCCCTCAGCCGCCAGGCTGGAGCGCCTCGCATGGTGACGACCGATTGCGACGCAAGCACACATGTATTTCATCATAACATGGGCCCATGGCGTGGCCGATGTCGTGCCGCGGCGGCAGGAGCCCTGGCTGGAGGATCGAGCATGCGGGGTGTTCAAACGGGATCGGTGCGTGGCTACCGGGACAACGCAGCGACGACGGCGTCGCCCATCGCGCGCGTCCCGATCGTTGCTTCGCCGGGAAGCGCGATGTCGCCGGTGCGCTTGCCCGCGCCGAGCACCGCGCGGACGGCGCCTTCGATGCGCCCGGCGATGTCGGCGCGCGCGAAGGTGTACCGAAACATCATCGCGAGCGACAGGATCGTCGCCAGCGGATTGGCTTGGTCCCGGCCCGCGATGTCCGGCGCCGAACCGTGGATCGGCTCGTAGAGCCCCTTGCCGTTCGCATCGAGCGACGCCGACGGCAGCATCCCGATCGAGCCGGCGAGCATCGACGCCTCGTCGGACAGGATGTCGCCAAAGAGGTTGCCCGTGACGATCACGTCGAACTGCTTCGGGTTGCGCACGAGCTGCATCGCCGCGTTGTCGACATACATGTGCGTCAGCGCGACGTCGGGATAATCCTTCGCCGTCGCGGTCACGACCTCGCGCCACAGGATCGACGTGTCGAGGACGTTGGCCTTGTCGACCGAGCAGAGTTTCTTTCCCCGCTTGCGCGCCGTCTCGAACCCCACGCGCGCGATGCGCGCGATCTCGGGCACGCTGTAATGCATGGTGTCGAAGCCTTCGTCGTCACCCGCGGCGCTCTTCCGGCGCCCGCGCGGCGCGCCGAAGTAGATGTCGCCGGTGAGCTCGCGAACGATCATGAGGTCGAGACCCGCGACGATCTCGGGCTT